>OGYY01000454.1_pt1 | contig 42240 bp, 37 predicted proteins | sample 1576671 | NCBI WGS metagenome assembly OGYY01 (sample SAMEA3541593, study PRJEB24748) | human gut metagenome | biome: human gut; feature: human-associated habitat; material: faeces | place: China | collected 2012 | reverse complement strand
ACCGCTACCCGGACGTGCCCCAGCGCAACATCGTGCTTTCCGGCGCAGGCGGGTTGGGCAAGAGCTTTTTGCTCAACTGCGTCTATGAGCGCGTGAACAGCCGGGGTTTTGCCGCCACGCGCACGACCGCCTACCGCATGTTCGACGCCATGCGCCGCCGCCACGTGGGCGACGCGGAGGACGCCGACGGCTTTGCCGCCCTGCTGGAAACGCCGTTTCTGCTGGTGGACGCCCTCGGCACCGAGCCGATGATGCGCAACATCACCGTGGAATACCTGTTTTTGCTCATCAACGAGCGCATGGAGGCGGGGCTTTCGACGATGGCGACCACCAACCTCACCCCGGCGCAGATCCAGGAGCGCTACGGCGAGCGCGTCTGCTCGCGTCTGTTCGATCGCGCCAGCGCGCTGACCATCAAGCTGGAAGGAAAGGACTTGAGGCTGCATGGCATCCGTTAAAGAGGACGTGCTTTCGGCGCTGGGGGCGCTGGGCGTTCCCTATGAACTTCTGGAGCACGCGCCGGTGCATACCATGGAGGACTGCAAGGCTGCCGAGGAAGCGTTGGGCGGGGTCATGCCGAAAAACCTCTTCCTCACGCCGCGCAACCATGCCACGCACCATCTGCTTATCGCCCGCGCGGACGCGCCCTTCCGCACAGCGCGCATTTCGCGGCAGCTTGGCGTCTCGCGCCTGAGTTTCGCCACGGCGGAGGAACTGATGGAGATGCTGCGCACGCTGCCGGGGGCGATCAGCCCCATGGGGCTTCTGTTCGACGGGGAAAAGAAGGTGCGCCTGGCCATCGACCGTGCGCTGCGGGGCGAGGAGCGGCTTTTGTTCCATCCCTGCGTGAACACGGCGACGCTCGCCGTTTCGGGCGCGGACTTTTTTGAATGCCCGTCACCGCTATGGCGGCGGATGGTGATGGCAGCTCATCCAGCCCCTATACACTGGCACAGTTCAATGCATTGACCCGTCAGCAGTATATCGATGCCCAGAAAAAACTTGGCGGCACTATGTATGTCGATGTTGGTACCTATGCCTATGATACTGACGGCGTTCTTGGCAACGGCGTTCGCAATGACACCGTGGGTCAAACTCCTGACCACAGCAAAATGAACGCTTATGGCGAAAATGGCTATCTGGGCAATGGGAACGACGGTGCCAACGGCAAAACGGTCGTCTTTGTTGGTAGCTCCATAACCAGCAACACTACCGGCTATACAAGCATCGATAATATCGGCACAAAACTGCTCCTTGCCGTACCGGCTTATACCAATGTTGTATTTAGCGGCATTACTTTCAATGGCGTGATCAGCATTGACTATCAGCTTTACACCAGCCCTTGGAGCCAGCTTGGCAAGGTGGACTTTGAAAACTGTACTTTTAATGGCATTATTGTAGGCGCTATGGCAACACAAAGCCTAGTGTTCAATAGTTGCCGTTTCAATAATTACACCAATACGACTGATGCCAACAATTCCAACCCCACTTGGATCAGACCCGCCTACGGCAACTGGAGTCCCGATGATAACAAGGGACAGGGAAGCGACTTCCGCTCCCTCACCAGCATTACCTTCACCAACAACAAGGTTACCAGCACCCGTCCTGTTAAATTCGAGTATATTTCTCAGTGGGATATCAGATCTACCGTCACCGCCATCGGCAATTCCTTTGATATATCCGCACAGGATGGCGATACTAAAACAAAGAATGTTGGCCTGTACCTTGGCGCGCACACAAGTACAAACGCATTTGATCTCACCGTTGATAACAACACAAAGAGCGATAACACAGCGGCTCTTTATGCTTTCCCGGAAAGTCATAGCGAACTGCCTGCAGGCTCAACCATTAAGAATAGTGATGGTACTCCTGTGTATCTTACCGATGTAGTGAAGTGGAAAACCAGCGAAAAGCTGACCCTTAACTCGGAAGGTCAAGTAACAGAAGCCCCCCCCGTCCCCGGCACCATCACCATCATCGTCCCGTCTACCGAGGAGACCAAGCCCGCCGAGGATCAGAAAAACCCCACCACCGGCGCCAATGATGTGGTCGCCGCCGCGGTCGCTCTCATGGCTGTTTCCGCTCTTGGCATGGCCGTCCTCGCCCGCAAAAGTAATCCGTGATTCGCCCAAAAGCTCTCCCGCGCCGGGGGAGCTTTTGCTGTGCTGGCCGAGATGGCGGCGCTGCCTTCCGGCATTCCGCAGGGAATGGAAAGCAGAAATATTGTGGTGGGGCCGTTCCAGGCGCAAGCACAAAGCAAAAGCACCTTTTGTACGAGGCACTCGGAGTGTCAGAGAAGGTGTGGTAAAGAGATACCCCCTCCGTAACTGGAGGGGGTATTTTACTGTGCCATTACTGTGCCACATATACGCAAAAAGACCGCAAGAAACAGCAATATTTGCAAAGGCTAAAAATGCTGAAAACCCGCATGAACAAAGGAAAAACCCGCATTTCTGCGGGTTTTTCTTTGGCGGAGATGGAGGGATTTGAATTATGGCTGGATTTTTTGCTGTGCCCAAAATGCACGGTCGATTTCGTTCAAACGGCTCCTTGCTTCATCGAGCATAGACTGGCGGATGTGGGTATAGCTATCAGTTACGGCATATGACGAGTGCCCCATCATTTCCTGAATTACTCTCGGGTCGATACCGGCTTCCTTGCAGTTGGTCGCGAAGCTGTGCCGTAATTGGTGAAAGGTCGTTGAGCACTGGACATATCCATGACCTTTGCGGGGTTGAGCCATACCGTGTCGGACGCAAAATGCCTGCCAGCCCTTTTCAACCTGATGGCAGCGCAGCAGCGTTTTCCCGTCAAAGGAAAAAACATAATCATTCGGATTGCCGACAAATTTTCCGGACAGACTATCCAGCATAACAACGCGCCTGATCCCGGCCTTTGTTTTGGGCTCCTTAATGTGAGGGGTATTGCCGGTAAAGTACACACTTTTTGATACATGCAAAATGTGGCGGGCGTTATCAATATCCTTGAACTGGAGAGCCAGGGCTTCACCTTTCCGCAGACCGGTACACTTGATCAGAAAGCCAAGCCGGGAGTACATATCCTCATTCCATGCTTCGGAGATTATTTTTTGATCCTTGGCAGGGGCCTCCTCTCTTTGTGCAGAGGGCCGGCCGGCGGTGCGGTATTTGGCGTCGGTAGGGTTAAATGTAATGTCGCCGCCCAGAATGGCAAGAGCCATCGTCTGGCTGATGAGCTGGCGGTGGGTAATGACAGTCTTTTTGCAAAAAGTTTTGCCGAGGCTATCAAGGAAAGCCTTGATCATTGCCGGAGTAATTCCCCCGACCGGAAGATCCCCGAAATGGTCAACACACCTTCGGAACGGAGACTGATAGCCGCGGACTGTGTTGGGCGCAAGCTCTCCCCAGGATTGCTTCAACTGCTCTGCATAAAAGCGATACACTCTCGTTTTGTCCGTGCCGGCTTCTGCTTTGTTCTTTGTGCTGCACCACGGGCAGCATACCCAGTCCTGGTGTAATTCTCTTTTGCAGGTCTTACAAATCATAATGATCACTCCTTATAAAGTTGTGCGGCTTATTATAAGGAGACTGTCATTTTTCGTCAATTAACTCGTAAAACAAAACATATCCCCGGCAGCAAGGTTGCACAACAAAATGGTAGGGCCGGTTCAATTCCGGATGCCGGGGTCCTTCACTGGCCACCCATAGGAGTGGCCCAATCTCTCTCTCTTTTGGAGGAGGGCCAGACAGTGGCCCTCCTTCCAAAGGCGAGAAAGCCAAAAGAAAGGGGCGGGACTATGTTATTTGAGGTTCTATTTGATGGGAAGGTAAGAGCGACCACTGAACATCCGGAGTGCATCCCGGAAAGGAACACACTCCGGGAAATGGAGGGTGCGGGATATGCCTTCCGTGTAAACGGGAAGCGCTGCAAGGCAAAGGATGTAGCTGCCGTTACACAGGGATAATTGTTGTTGTTCAAGTTGAACAGTAAGGAAATTACAGCGAACACATACAAGAAGGAGACCACCATGAAAAGGCACAAAAAGGTTCTGTTTGAGCGGATTAAGGAAGAACAACAGAGCAGGCGAAAAAAGAAACCTTCTGCGGCATACTACTTTGCAACAGATGCTGTTTGGAATATCTTAAAAGTTGTGCTGGTGGTGGTCGGATCCCTTGTTCTTTCGGTGGCGGTGTCGGTCATTGCCACAGCCATCAATAACGGCCAGGCGCCGGATGCAGCAGTATTATCATTCTGGGTTAAGATGAAGGAATTCTTTCATTCGCTATTCGGGAGGGGGATGACATGAATTTAATATACTATAACAGCTTTGCGGAGCATATGAGAAAAACCTACACATCGGACTGCAGCATCTATTTGGAAAGCCGTGGTGTGATGGAATTGATGGCCGGGGCAGAGCTCCCGGAACAGCTGCTGGAGCAGTACCTTGGGTACATCGGGCCAAAGTACATCGTTTCGGAAAGCCGGCTGCCGCTGATGGGAACGGAGAATGTTTTTTCTCGATTTGTTTTTTGTACCAAAGCGGGGCAGAGGAGATTGCTTGTTGTGCTTTCGACAGAACGCCGTGAGGCTTATGAGGGAGATATTACAGCAGAGATAATCAAAGATATTCGAGAGTTTAGAGAGGGGGTGGAGAAATGAGTGTTAAAGTAGTGGTTGCCGTCGGAAACAGGAAAATCGAACGGTGCATCGCCAGAATGGAAGCGATAGATGTTTTGACAACGGTGCGGAAAAGGGAGGCTGTTCTGGATGCGGTTATCAATTACAATCCCCATGCCGTAATTCTTTCAAGGGAATTAAGCGGCAAAACGGAAATGACGGATGTGATCCAGCGCTGCAGGAATCTGAAGGAACAGTGCCGGATTGTATTCATTTATGGGGAAGTCGATGCGGAATACAAGTATTTTTCTGATTTTCTGGTGCGGCAGGGGATCTACAACATCCTTACCGGTGCGGTTGATGAGGATCGGCTGGAGGATGCAATCGAACGCACATACACCGCGGAGGATGTTGTGGGGTATCAAGCGGGACCAGAAGAGGACCGGGAGCCCATACCGAAGCCTATTCCGGAGGTGCGGCCGGTAGCGGCACCGGAGCAGGAAAAAGAGCTGGAAATACTGCTGGTGGAAAAAATCGTCGAACGAGAAACGATCCAAACCAAGGTGCTTGGTAATGTTGTGATAGGGGTGGCAGCGCTTTACCCGCACGGCGGCAGCACGCACACGGCATTGGAGCTGGCGGCCTGCCTGCACCGCCTTAAAAAGGATGTTGGTGTGTTGACCGACCGGGAGGTTTTTCGTCGAGCCAAAGATTATTATTTGCTCAAAGAGAGCAACGGCTGCATTGTGTTGGAGGGGATCTCGATCTATACCGATGAAGCCCAGGCGCTGGGCTGCCACCGGGTGGTGATCCGGGACCTGGGGAGATTGAACGGCCACAACACCGAACAGTTTTTGAAGGCCAGCTGCAAACTGTTGGTGTGCGGGGTGTCGGCGTGGGAGATCGACACCTTGACGGATTATCTGCGCGGCAACAAGTATGCAGATACGATTGAGTACCTTTTATGGCCGGCAAATGAAGCACAGGCAAAGTCTTATATTAAGAACCTGCGGCAAGGGAAGTGCCGGGGCTATGCCGTTGCCTATAACCCCGATCCATTGATAAAGAATACAGAGAACACAAAGATGTTCCAAAAGCTGCTGCAGCCGCTGATGGATACAATATAGCGTGTGCTGTTTCTTTATTCCCGTTAGCGGAAGTGCTTTTCAAATGAGTAATTCCGGGAATGCTAATTGAAATAAGGCGAGGATTGGCCACTTGTTATTCTAAATTTGCTTGACAAATTGAAATAAGGGGAATATGATTAAGTTAGCATTCTGATCTTGGAAAGGGAGTGAAAGGAAAATGAACGATCGTGCCGGTTACTGGAAGACAAACCTATCCGGAGAAATGGCGTACCAATCATTCGTGCCTTCTCCCCTGCCGCCGACGCCGCCCATCGAGATAAGCGAGGATATTCTTGAACAGCTGATTAAGGCGAATTCGCAGCTGGCCATCCTGGAGAGCGTGGCAACACGCATTCCCGATGTCGATTTGTTTGTCTCCATGTATGTGAGAAAAGAAGCGCTCATGTCCTCCCAAATCGAAGGCACACAGGCTACCTTGGAGGATGTTCTTGATCCACTGATTGAAGCCAATACAAACCGCAATGTTGCAGATGTTGTTAATTATATCAAAGCGACCGAATATGCCATCAGGAGGCTCCATGACCTTCCCCTCTGTAATCGCTTGATCAAGGAGGCCCATGCAGTTCTTATGGAGGGTGTCAGAGGACAGGAAAAGAGTCCGGGGGAATTCAGGTGTTCTCAAAACTGGATTGGCGGGAAAGGCAGCACGCTGCGGAATGCAAAATACATTCCTCCATCTCCCGATGACATGACGGAGGCGATGTCCGATCTGGAAAAATACATCAATGCCGATGATAGATTGGATGGCTTGATTCGTGCTGCACTGATCCACTACCAGTTTGAAACGATACACCCCTTTTTGGATGGCAATGGGCGCATAGGACGCCTGCTTATCACTTTATTCCTGATGGAGAAAAAGATCTTAACTACCCCGGCTCTATATATCTCATACTTCTTAAAAAAGAACCGTGTGGAGTACTATGATCGCATGACCGAGGTGCGGAGCAAGGGGAACTACGAGCAATGGGTAAAGTTCTTCCTGCAGGCCCTTGCTGAATCGGCGAAAGATGCCATAGCGGCCATCGATGAGCTGACGACCCTGCATGATAAGAATGTTGACCTTGTTGCCGGAATGGGGCGTGCTTCCAAAAATGCGATGATCGTGTTTCGGTACCTGGAAGCAAACCCAATCATCGAAATCGGAAAAACCGCAGAAGCATTGGGGATTACCTTCGGGACCGCTTCCAATGTAGTAGAAAGGCTTTCCTCTGCAGGAATTTTGGAACAAACCACGACCGGCAGGAGAAACAGAACCTTTGCCTATAAGGACTATCTTGCTATTCTCCGCAAAGGCACATGATGAAAAGCCCCCCATTGAGGGGCTTTTCTGTTGCCCTTTTTCCAATAACATGATAAACTAAAGCCAGAGAAGACATAAAAAGAACAGGAGGTATTTACCATGAAGAAACTTATTGCAGTGATCCTGATTGTTATGCTGCTGCTCTGCTGCGCAGCTTGCGGCAAGAATGTTCCCGATGTCGAGAAAGAGCAGCACGGTACGAATGAACCGATGGGAAAGGAAGAGGACCCCGGGAAGGAAACCGGAACCACCGAGGTCACCCCGCCGGTTGAGGAGCAGAACCCCACAGACCCCGGCGAGGAGGCCAAACAACCGGAAGAGGCCAAGGAACCGGAAGAGGCGAAAGAGCCGCAGACGCCTGCCAAGGAGCCAGAAAACAAACAGCAGCAAAACCCCGGCCAGCAGCAGGGGCAGGCCCAGACCGGCCCCAAGGATGGGGACACAAAGATTGAGAACGGGCAAAAGTATGTCTACGATAAATGGATGGGCTGGATTGAAGACCACCGTGGCGAAGGCGGTGGAGGAGCAACCGTTTGGGATGGACCCAGCGAGCTTTCCGGCAACAAGGTCGGCTCCATGTAATTCCCAAGACAACCGAACACCTGGTAAGCAAGCAGTCGCAGTAATGCGGCTGCTTTTCTATATCTCAAAATGAAAAGGAGACAGAAAGCATGAGGAAACGCATTTTATCAGCCCTGCTGGCTGTGCTGTTTCTCATTACCGGTTTGCCCGGCACAGCCTGGGCGGTCGGTGAGGGCAACATGGAGGCCGGCGGTGGCCAGACCGAGACCGTGACGGGAGACAGCTTCTGGAACGGCGATTGGGGCATCCGCTTCTGCGTGGTCGATGTGGCCAGTCAGACGGTGGTTTCCGCTACCTATGATGCGGCAAACAAGAGTTCCGGTTACGAGAATTACAAGCACTACGGAAAAACCAATAAGTTCGACTACCGTAATGGGGCACCGCTTAATGGACAGATTGGCACATACGGCTGGAACACTCCACCCGTATCCATCCCCACCATTGTCCGCACAAGCGGTGCGCCGGATATCAAGGCGATCAAGGATTACTTTACCGATGAGACGGTCATCCGCTGGATCGGGGATGTGACCGGAATGGCATATGATACCCTGATCAGCGGTGACTACAAGCTGTTTATCGAACCGATTTTGTACTATACCTTTGATAGTCAAAAGTACGCGATGACCGCAACCGAGGCGGCGCTGTTTGACCGGGCTATCAATGGCTTGCTGCTGCGCACTATGGGTAACGCTACCCACCAGCAGCTGCCGCTGTCCCTCTATCTGGAGAAGAGCGACCTGGGCTTCTCCAAATGGTCCGGCGCCAAGACCGGCATCCAGAACGATACCAATATCATCAACTATCTCGGCATGGGTATTGTCAGCTTCATCCCGGAGGAGGAGCCCGAGCCCGGGACCGGCGGGAACGGCGACGGCCCTACCGTCCCGATTTCCTTCCGAAAGACCGACCCGGAGAGATTTAATGCAGCCAATTACAATACCGGGCTTATTACCTTTGCTCCGGCATCCTCTAATTCGGCTGCTTTCGATAATATCTCCGGAGCTGTGATCGAGATCTCCGGCAATGGCACAGGCGCAGGAACCTACGAGCTGCCGTGTACGGTGGAGCTGGGAGAAGGCACCTTTACCGTGAGAGAGGTCACACCTCCCTATGGGTATCTCCTCAATGACGCATGGAGCGCAGAGATCACCGTGGAGGTGGAAAAGGACGGGGAGGGGAAACCCGTTGAGGGAGCCGAAGCAGAGGCGACCATTACCGTGTCCGGCGGCGGAGGCACCGACGGCACCTCCTACGCATCGGTTGAAGACTATCGGCAGCGCGGTCAGCTGACCGTTACCAAGGTCGATAATGAGACGATTTCCCTCAACCACGGCAACTACCGCACTCCGCAGGGTGATGCTACCTTTGCCGGTGCCGTATTCGAGTTGCGGGCAGCCAAGGACATCTACCTGCCCTCCACCTGGATCAAGATCTACAGCGAGGGTGACCTGGTTGCAACTGCAGTGACCGGCAACGACGGCAGCTTTACCATCAACGGTATCGAGCAGGGTGTCTATACCCTGCAGGAGATCACGCCGAGTGACGGCTATGTGTTCCAAGGCGCCAAGGCGCGTGGGCAGATTTATACCATCACCAATGCCTATACCGGCAGCGGAACCAACATCCTTTCCTTTGATGACAAAGCCGCGGGCGATACCGGCAATAAGAACCAGTACGCCAACACCGTTATAAAGGCGGATCTGACCCTTACCAAGTTTAACGAAAACCGTACCGTTGAGAACGAGATGGACGGCAACGCCTATGAGATGAATAAGCAGCCTGCAGAGGGCGTTTACTTTGCGGTGTACCTGAACAGCAAGGCGGCCGCCGGCGGCAATCCCATCTATTCCACCACCGATGACCCGGTGGGGGATGGCACCTCCGGCAGCGCATCTACCGCCGGTTGGGGGTATCTCGACCTTGTGAACCATAACTTCTATTCTCCGCTGCCTGATGAATGGTTTAAGCAGAGAGATCTGGATGCCAATAATCCGCTGCCTAACGGCAATCCCAGCGTAGAGGAGGGGAGAGCGGAGGAAACCGACCTTGCAAGGATCTCTATGAAGGACCTTTACATGGTTCTGCGGACCGACAGCACCGGCCGGGCGACGACCCTTGACCCGTCCACTGTGGTTTACTGCAGTTGGGGTGAGCTGGGCAACTCCGCAGCAAACGGCACCGCAGGCATCGACTATCGGCTGCCTTACGGCTTATACACCATAATCGAGCTGAACCCCTACGAGGGGCGCGAGCCGGACATGTTTGAGGTATTTATAGGCCGTGACCCGGAGGCAGAGCCTGCGACCGCACCCACGGAGACCAAGAGCGGGTCCGGCGAGGACTATCCCTATACCTCCGGCTGGTACGATTTCAATTACAATTACATTCTGGAGAACAAGACCCTCAAGCAGACCGTTACTGTCCGCAAGACCGATGCACAGTCCGGTAAGACGATCCCGGCAGCCAACACGACCTATCGCATCTGGAGCTGGGACAACATTTCTGCCAATGGGGCAACCGAGCATCCGCTGCGGCCCTATACCAGGAAGATCGTCGCGGGGGACGGTACTGTAACGGCGGACACCGTTGTACCGCCTACTGTTTCGATGGATTACAGCAGCCTCACCATCGCCCCGGGAGAGAGTGCTGCGGCACCGGAGCTTTCCCTTGACTTTGTTGGTCCGGCAGCGGTTGTTCTCAAGGATGGAACAAAGGCGATCAGCTGGACCGAGGCAGAGCAGGCGGCGATCAAGACCGACTTCGCCAATGCTTACGCTGTTTACATCGCCGACGCCGGTGTGGCCAAGGCGGAGCAGCAGACCGATGGCAGCTGGTCGATAATCGGTGTGGCTGCCGGCACAACCAAATATAGCGTAAGGCTGCCCGGTGGGCAGGCCATCACCGGGACGGTGAAAGTAGCTGATGGGGCTGCAACCGCAACAAATAGCCCTGTAACCTGGAAGGTTGACGGCCACTGGATCCACCAGACCATCAGCTATCCCAACCCCCATACACTGACTGATTTCAAGACTGATGCAACCGGAACCTTTACCATGCCGGATTATCTCGTGTATGGGGATTATCTACTCTATGAGATCGAAAGCCCGGAAGGCTATGTTCAGGCGGAGCCGTTTGCATTCACCATCAATAAGAGTGATGCAAACAACAGCAAGATCTATCTGACACTGAACATCAAACAGGCGGATGTGCCGCAGAAGGCCCGGATCGTCTTTGAGAAGTCCGGCGACTTGCTGGTTGGCGCTGAAGCGTATAAGACCCTGCTTTCTTTGAATGGACTGAAGCCCCTTTGGAAAATCGGACTGCTGGCCGGCGGCACAACCTTTGAGGTGTACGCCGCGGAGGACATCGCCACCCCCGAGGGAACCGTGTACTATACCGCAGGGCAGCTTGTGGAGACCGTAAAGACCGACCGCACCGGTATGGCGCAGACCTCCGAGCTGGAGCTGGGCCATTATACCGTGAAAGAGGTAGCCACCACATGGGGCTATCTGACTGACGGTGAGCCGATCGATGTTGTGCTTGCCTATGCAGGCCAGGCGGTAACTATCTATCCGAAGTATCTGGAGGTCGAAAACATTCGTCAGAATGTCATCTTTAAGGTGCTCAAAGAAGCGGTAACCAAGAACGGCAACAAGCCTGCAAATGATGTCTACTTCGGGCTATACAATGCGCAAAGCATTTACGCTTCCGCAGATGAGGCATGGATCGTAATGCCGCGCAGCAACTTCATCATCAAGAAGGGCGAGACTGTGACCTTGGATATCGGGCTTTCCTCACTGATTGCAGATGAGCAGGTTACCGTGACGGTAGAAAAGATGGCAAACCCGGACCCGGCCGGTAAGCCCATTGAAGTGGCAAATGTAAAGAACCACGACAATCGAGTATTTGAACTGATCGGCACAGAGGTTGGAAGCACCACCTTCGTTGTTTCGGCGGCAGGGCTCTCGATTGAGGGGACCATCGAAGTGCTGGCGGAAGATGCAGAGCTGCCGGATCCGATGCCGGAGGCAAAGCCGGCCAGCAGTATGCAGGATGGGGAGAATACACTGACAATGACCGTCGCAAGGACCAACTACCGGTTGATTGCCGGGAAGCGTGTCGATGAAAGAACCGATAAGCTGGATGTGACCTTCAGTGAAGACGCAGCACAGGAATACTCGGTGCATGTGAAGGATAAGAGCGTTGCGGTTTACGACCCCGACAGCAGGTGCTTCTTCGGCGTTGCGGCCGGCAGCACCACCTTTACCGTACAAAACACAGATGGCCTTATTGTAGAAGGCACCATCGAGGTCCTGGCGGATCCGGAGGCCGTTACCGGCGATGATTTGACCGGCCGGAGCTCCGGAGAGACCTCCACAGAGGCAGCTGCTCCGGAGACCGAAAAGGAAGACGGAGCCGATGCACACTCCTCTGAAGATGAGCAGGCCACAGAGAATACCGATGGCAGCCAGGCAGAGGAAGGACCTCCTGCGGAACCGCCCACAGTTCCTGCAGAACTGCCTGCGAAACTGCCTGCGAAACCGCCTGCTGTTCCTACCGATGCCGAGGGCGACGATCCGGAGCCGGAGCCCGTAATCCCTGCGGCAGAGATCCCGGCTGCAATTCCCGGCACTGCGACAAAAGAGAAGGAGGCGGTACTTCCCAAGGTACTTATTCCCGCAGACTCTTTACTGGAGGTCATCCGCATTAAGGACGGTGTCGGCACCTCTTCCTTGGACCTTCCCCTTGGCAGCTACTATATCCGAGAGCTGAAGGCACCGGCCAATTATGAGTATGATCCTGACCAGCGCTGGTACTTCCGGTTTATGTACTCACCTTTGGCCGGCACAACAGTTACGGTGACGGCAAACGGCGGCCATGTTATCGTCAACAAAACAGATGAAAGACCGCCGGTAATTATTATTCCGGAAGAAATTGGCCGCATGGAGCTGCATAAGCCCAAAGGACCCAACTATTCAACCACAACAAACCCGGGAACCGGCGCCGGTGAACCATGGGAAGAAGCAGAACTGATCAGGGAAAGAAAAACAAAGGATGCTTTGATTAACACCTATGTTTTCACAAGTGACCGGGAGGACGATGAGCTGCAGTTGGCAAAGAAGATCTCCGATGGAGATGTGACCTGGAGACTGCGGGGCATCGATTATCTGCTGCTGCGCACGATCCCATCCGGGAAGCGCATCGAGGAAACCGTTTCCTTTGACTCGCTGGACAACAAGAGTGTACCGGAGACTTATACCGTGACGGTAGATGGAGAGGAGGTCATTCTTCAGCTTGAAAAAGCCGATTACACCGAGCATCGCAGCGAGGGCACGCAGGGCTACTGGAGCTGGGATCCGATTACCGTAACAGGTACGCTGTACGGCAGCCCGACAATGACGAAATACTATCTGGGCGATGAGCTGATCCCATATAATGATAGCGCCCCGGTTATCGGCGGTTATGAGACTGCTTATCTGCAGTACCTCGGGCTTAATGCCGACAACTTCCGGATTAAAAGCGGAGCATGGAGCGGCGAGTGGACGACAGGCAGCGATGGCCAGTCCTTACGCAATGTGACCTTCCGCTGCAGCCGGCTGACTTGGCATGATGGAAATCCTGCTGTAACTTATTATTCTGCAGAAGCAACCTATTCGAATGGGCTTACTGATGGCCCGGAACGCTATGAGATCCAGGCGACCGCTACCTATACCCCCAGCAAAGCCGCCGTGGTGGCAGCAGTGGCAGGCGGAACCGGCGCCATCATTGTCTGTGCCTTCCTTTGGATTCGGCTCAATAATGCCCGCTTCTTCGATCCGGATGGTCGCCCGATCGGCAGAGGCCGCGTCAAGCGGACCAGAACGGCCGACACGGTTCTGATCGGTAAAGCAAAGTATAGGCTCATCGAGATCGAGGAGGATCGCCTTGATGAGGAGTGAGCTGCACAGAGGAAAGGAGCCGGTGGCCAAAGCCATCGGCTCCCCTCGGAAGGAACTATTACCGGAACGGTAAATTATTGTAATAGGATGTGATGTAATGCCCGGAAAAGGCTATCGGGTGGATACGGATTTTAAGCTGCGGCCGGACCGCAGAAAGAAGAGAGCAAAGGCGGCTTTGGTGGCGTTGGCTATCATGGTGCTGCTGGAGGGCTATCTGTTCTTACACTATCTCTCATGGCTCGGCAAAACCGGAGAGCCCCCCGGCATTGTGGCGTTTATGACCTCCATGGGGGCGCTGTTTACCTTCTTCCCGACGGTTCCTCTGTTCTCTGCGGATACATGGAGAGCACTGGGCCGGATGTACCTTGCCGGCCTGCCGGTGATGGCGTTGATCCTTGGCTTTTTCCTGCTTTCCACCAAGCGCCTGGATCCCTTCCGCGGCGTCGAGTATGGCTCTGCCCGGTGGGCAAGCGGGGAGGAGCGACGCGCATTTTCCAACCCCGATCATACGATCCCTGTGGCAGAGGGGCTTTATGTTGACCCCCAAAACAATGACCTGAAAAACCTGCATGAGCTGGTGGTCGGTGATACCGGTGCCGGAAAGAGCTTCCGCGTCGTTATCCCGGATATGCTGCAGATGACCGGCAGCTATGTGGTCGCCGATGTCAAGGGAACGCTGTACCGGCAGACAAGGCAGGTCATGGAGGATAACGGCTATAAGGTGCGGGTATTAAACCTCAAGGACCTGCGATACTCCAACTGTTTTAATCCACTGGAGTATTTGGAGCGAGAGGATGAAGTGATGGCTTTGGTGGACACCTTTGTCTTTAACAGCCGCACTGACGGAACCGGGCAAGGTGATCAGTTTTGGGAAGACTCGATGGCCATGCTCCTGACCTCCGTACTCACCTATCTGGTACAGACGGAGGGGGAAGAAAAGACCTTTGCCAGGGCACTGGAGCTGATCGGCGGATTGGTTGTTATTAAGGGGGAGATCATGCCGTTTTCCCCCTATGAGATCCAAATGAGGATACTGGAGGCGACCGACCCCGGCAATGCTGCATTGACATTCTATAAGCAGTTTAAGCAGGCCCCTGCCGAAACGCTGCAGTCCATCCTGATCTCCACGACCAGCAGGCTGCGGCTTTGGAATATCACCGATGTAAAGGTCCTGACGGCAAGAGATGAAATGGATATTGACGGGCTGGTGGAGGAAAAAACGGTCCTGTACCTTGTGCTGCCGCCACAGAACCGTACCTACCGTGTCATTTCGGCCATGTTCTTATCAACACTGTTTTCCTACATCCAGCGCAAGGCGGAGCGTGAGGGCGGCGGCAAGCTGCCGGTGCCGCTGGCGTTACTGTTGGATGAATTTGCGAACCTTGGTAAGATCAACGACTTTTCCACCATCCTGACACTGGTGAGGTCCTACGGGATCCGGGTGGTACCGATCATTCAGTCGGTGCAGCAGCTTGAGCATAACTATGATAAAGATGAGGATACGATCGTTTCGAACTGTGCGATCTATAACTATCTTGGCACCAACAGCGTCAAGACCCGTGAGGATTTGGTTAAGCGCCTTGGAAAAACCACCATCACCGAGGAAAACAGCAGCCGGAACACCGGCGGGAAGCAAGGCGGCGGTTCCCTTTCTGACCGCGGTGTGGGCCGGGAGCTGCTGACCGTCGATGAGCTGGCGGTGATCGATGCGGAAAACAAAAACTCTATTGTGCTGATGGGCGGCCGTCCATTCTTCTGTGAAAAATTCCGGACACAGAAGCACCCATTGTTTTCCCGGATTGGTAACGACATAAAAGGCAGCGCCGGTTATGCGAATAACCGATCCATTGAGGAGGATTATGCCCGGCTGGCGCTGCAGCACCGGGAACAGTACGAAAAAGAATGCCGGGGGGAACAGCTGATGGAAGCGGGATTTGCAGAGGGGCTGAAGGAGGTCGAAGAAGGTGGGAAGGCACAGAAGCTCGGAGTGAGACCTCCGCTGACGGTGCAGCTGCTGCAGCAACAGCGGGAGAGAAATAAACAACAAGGACCGGAACAAACAAACTATCAAAGACAGGAGGAAAGCAAACATGAGTATTCGGAGAATAACCTTTGGCGGGAACTTGACTGCTGATCCGGAATTACGGCAGATTGGAGAAAATACCGTATGTAACTTCTCTGTTGCCTGCAACGACTATCAGGGTGGGCAGGAAGTTACGGATTTTATCGACTGCGAGGCATGGGGCAAAGTCGGCCAGTCCATTGCAGATAACTTCAAAAAGGGCAGCAGGATCTTCGTATCCGGGGCTTTTGGCTGGCAGCGCTATACCACCACGGAGGGCGAAAAACGAAAGGCTTTCCGGGTGCGTGTGACCGACTGGGAGTTTGCAGGATACAAGCCGAAGGAGGGCACCGTGGGAAACGAGAGTAAAAAAGGTGGTGAATAACAATGTATCTGGATCAGATCACCAATGACGAGCTGGCCGATGTCGGCCGGTTGACGGAAATGACAATCCGGGCCGGGATGACGGTGATGAGAACTGTTACCCAGTACAAGGAGCGGCAGATGGCCGAGCTAACCGCCGAGCTGAAGGAGTATCGGCTGGCCAATCCGCTGTTGCCAAAAGGAGATATCTCCGATCTCTCCTACTTCTGGGCATCGGACAGCCTGCCGAAGCAGACAGTGCAGGAGTTGCCGGGACGGATCAAGGAAAGGATGGAGGCGTTGCTGTCAGGGCTGGAGAGACAGGGGATCGTGCTGGCCGGACCGGACAGCTGGACACTGACGGAACCCGGGCGGAAGGTCATCTATGACAAAAACTTCGTGCAGGATGCCCTCAAGGCGGATATCGAATATGCCGGAAAAGTACAGCAGGCTGCCGGGCAGAAAGCACCCCTTCGGCAGGATGCCGGAGGGGAAACGGTCTGGAGGAGCACCGGGGAAGAGCTACGCAGGATCAAGGAGACTGCAGCCGGGAACCCCAAGGAGGCAATGAAGGTCCTCCAGCAGATTGCCCGTGCGCTAAAGCGTGACGAGAAGCTTTGCGGCGGCGAGCTGCAAACGGCCATAGACCACACCATGAGGGAAATTGTTGTGGAAGGGAAGCCGCCGGCCGAGACCATTGCAGAGCTGACTGAAACGGTTGGCCACTCTGCCGATGAGCTGCTGATCAACTTTAACGACCTTACAATGCGCACGGAAAACGAGATCCGCAGGGAGGCGGTCAAGGCAGCAGCTGCCGGCGCAAAAGCTCCTGCCGTTGCTGCGGCTCCGATTATTGCCGCTGCCGGGGCACTGGCAGACGGCGTACAGAAGGCGGAGCGGCAGATCACCAGATAGGAGGCACCGTCTATGAGAGTTAAGCTGCTGAAATTGGAGCTGCAGGACGGCTCCAAGGTGAAAGCGACGGCGGATATCCAGCTGGGCAGCCTTTTGGTGATCCGGGGCGTTAAGCTCGTGAGAGTTGACAGCGGCCGCCTGGTGGTTTATATGCCATCCTACCCGGAGGGGAAAAAGTATTTTGCCGCCGTTGAGATCAAGGACCTGAATGTTTTGGCGGAGATAGAGACCCTGCTCCTTGGGGCCTACCCCAAGCTGGCACAGGGCAACAGAAAAGAGAAAAGCAAGTAACCAAAAGTGCAGATGCCCGGAACCCCTTGCTCGATCAAGGCTTTCGGGCAAGCTGCTGTTTCAGAAAAGGAGAAATAACTATGGATATGACCCAACCCAAGGCTCTGTTTGATTTGCTCTACAGTGTTATTATAGGTATCATCGGAATGGCCGGTGTTTTGTATGGTGGCTATTCCATTTGGGATGGTTTTACCAACGACCAGCCGGAAAGCAAGAAAAAGGGGATAACGATCATACTGGTTACGGTTTTCGTAATTATCTTCCTCTTTGCAGCCAAGAACTTGATCCTGGGGATGGTGGGGATCGAATGAAGCGATCAGCTGTGAGATCCGTTTTGGCCGTTCTTGTGGCCATGCTGTTCCTTTGCAGCATGGCCCTTGCCGTTGGGGGAGGGGTTGCCGGGGCCGGCGCCGCAGAAGCCGGCAGCATTACCGGGCAGACGGCTGCACCTTCGAAGCCGCAGCCTGCCGAGACCAACCAACCATCGGCGGCGGTGGCGGAAAGCCCAACGGAAGCAGGAAGCGAAGATGCTTCGGATGATGGGGAAACCTCGAACGGGGGGATATTTGCCAGAATAGCGGAATTCTTCCGGACTTTGTTGGAGCCGAGAAAGGACTCTGGCGAGATGGTGGAGAAAACCTTCGGCGAGATACGAGATGCGATCAATTTCGGCTTTAACACCGTGGAGAACACCTTGCGGGACAGCGGTAATTTCCCGTTTATTGACGGCTCTGCGGTAGTAGGCGCTATTGCCAATGTGATGCTGCCGATTGGCCTTCTGGTGTTCCTTATCTGCTGGAGCCTGCAGGTTATGCGCTCCGGGCTGGAGCTGGAATTATATGAAGTGAAGCATTTCATCAAGATGGGAATGGAGTTCATTGCCGGACTGCTGCTGGTCACAATTGCACCGCAGATCTGCAAATTGATCACGGCGATCAGCGATAACATGGCGTCAAGCCTGTTGGATACGGTCAGCATCCATTACGCCGATATAGCAGAGACGCTGCCCAGCACGGATATCGGAGACTTCGCTTCCAAGATCCCAATCATCGGCGTGCTGGTGCAATGGATCAATTTCCTTTGGTCGCTGCCCAGCATTTTTATGTATAACATGATCGTGATGATTACCGCGGGGATCATGCTGTTTTCGCTGGGGATCCGGATTATTAAGCTGACGATCTATCAAGGCTTTGCACCGTTGTTCATTGCCGCCGGGGCCAACCAGGATACCAAGCGGTTCTGCATCAACTTCCTCGCCAGCTACATCCTGCTTTCCCTGCAGCTTGTGGTTATGACGGTGGTATATGCCATGTTCCGCACTTCCTTTGCGGCATACCTGGCGAGCGCCGCCAGCATAACAACATTCAGCTGGAAGGGCTTCTTCACCGGCGGTATCTTTATGATCATCTATGCCGTCATCATGGTGAAGTCTGACCGGCTGTTTGACAAGGTGCTGCATTAAGGAGGGGGGAAGCTATGAAAGTAACACTACCGAAGGACATCAACAAAACACAGAGGAAGGTAAGCCTTCGCAGCTGGATCACGCTCCTCATCGGGGCCGCAGCACTGCTGGGGCTTTTCTTTTTGCTCCGGCTGCCGGGGCTGCCGCCGGTTCCTTGCCTGCTTACCTGCTGCGTGCTGGCTGTACCGGTGATCCTGCTGGCATTTGGGACATTGTCCGGGCTGGAGCTTACCGTGATCGTCGGGCGCCTGTGGCGGGATCTGATTTATAACGCCAACCGGCGGCCGTTCCAAAGGAGGGATTAACGCTTGCTGCCAAAAAAGAAAAAACCGACCGTGACGGTCGTGGAGAACAAAGAAAAAGGGAACAAGAAAAAAACCCGGCGAGTTGTGCGTAATACCGCCCAGGATACCATTCCGTATCTGGAGCAGTACGAAAACGGGCTGTACTTAATTGACCGGGAGAAGGGGCTGGGGCGCTATGCGTTCATCTGGCACCTCGGCAACACCGACTATAGGCTGCTGAAGGATACCGAAAAGCAGAAGCGGCTGGACGCTTATAGTGCCGTATTTAATACATTGCCGCCGGATATCCACTATGAGGAGACATACATTAACCTGCCGGTTGATGAAAAGGCCATCCGGGACGCGATTCTTCCGCCGCAGGACGAAGAGGGCATGACCGAGTTTGAAAAGGCATGGCGCAAAAACCAAGCCGGCTTTGCGGATCGGTTTGCTATGCAAATGACCCGCACCGAGATCTATCTGACGCTGTCGTACCGTGTGCGTGCCAAGCTGGATAATGCGCTGGCGATCCTGCTGGCCGCCGGTGAACGGATCCAGGCATATCTCTCGGAGCTGGGGGTGACGATGGAGCCGGTTTCCGTCAAGCAATCATTGTGGCTGCTTCATGCCATCTACAACCCCTATGAGGAGGACACCTTTATCCTTCCGCCGGACATCTACCGCAAGGGAACAAAAATCCGTGACTACATTGCCCCCAGTGCGTTTCACTTCAAGCCCAACCACACCGAGCTGGGCGGTTACTTTAACCGGGTGCTGTTTGTGAATGGCTACTCCAACTCTCTCGATGACGAGTTTATTTCCTCACTGATGGACAACCGCTTTAAGGTCACCGTGGCCAAGCATGTTGACCATGTGGATAAGGAAATCGCTTTTCAGCAGATCAACGCCCGGATGCGGGCCCTGGAAAGCGACCGTCAGACCCGCAACCAGCGCAATGCCCGCAACGGCACCAACTATATTCCGTTCTTTCTGCAATCCCAGATCGATGCCTGCCGCGGTATGATGAAGGATCTGCAGGAGGCGGAGGAGCTGTTCCGGGTGGGGCTGTATATCAGCATATCTGCACACAGCATGGAGGAGCTGGAGGACATCACCAAGGTCATTATCGGTGCCTGCCGGCAGCATCTGGTCAGCGTGAAGCGTGCTACAATGCGGCAGGAGGAGGGCTTGGCATCCATCCTCCCGCTGGGGCAGGATCGGCTGCAGCTGGCACCCTACATGATGACCAGCGGCCTTTCGATGCTGCTGCCGTTTACCTATGCATCTGTCAGTCAGCCACATGGACTGTATTACGGGAAAAACACCTTGTCCGGTGCACCGCTTATCCTCGACCGCAAGGAGGCAAAGAATGGTAACAGCTTTATTATCGCGAAGCCCGGCGCAGGGAAGTCAATGCACGCAAAAATAGAGATCAATAATGTGCTGTTCTCCACCCATCTGGATCAGGTCATCGCGATCGATCCGGAACGGGAGTTTGTGGAGCTGTGCAGGGCACACGGCGGTACTGTGATCCGGCTGGCACCGGGTACCGAGAGCCATATCAACCCCCTTGATGCGGGACGGGATAACGGCAGGAACGAGGACTTCCTGCTGACCAAGGCGGATATGCTGCAGTCGCTGCTTGCGGTATTTAAGGGCAGCCGGCTGACCGCTGCCGAAAAGTCGCTGGTGGACCGCACCCTGCGGGAGGTTTATAAGCCCTATGTTTCCGGAGGATACCGGTCGGAGGATATGCCTACCCTCCGGGAGTTCTACAATATCATCAAAGAGAACGATCAGCCGGAGGCCAAGGACCTGGCACTGACGCTGGAGATGTATGTGTTCGGTACGGTGGACCTCTTTGCACACCCCACCAATGTGGATATGCGCAATCGCTTCATTGTGTTTGATGTGCGGGATCTCGGCGCCAACCTTAAAAAAGCCGGGATGCTGATAGCATTGGATTATATCCAAAACCAGCTGATTGCTAACAAGGAGGCAGGCATCAATACATGGCTTTACGCTGACGAATTTCACCTGTTTTACAGTGATAACGAGGACGAAAACAGTGCCGGTATCTTTTTTGAGCGCGTCTTTGCCCGCTGCCGGAAATACGGCGGCCTGGCGACCGGCATCACACAGAATGTCACCAATGTTATGGCGTCCCAGTCGGCACTGTCCATGCTGCAAAACTGTCAGTTTGTTGTGCTGCTCGACCAGGCGGGGGAGAACCTGCGGCAGCTCATTAGTCTGTATGATCTTTCCGATCAGCAGGCAGCACAGATCACCAAGGCAAAGAAAGGCGAGGGCCTTTTGATCTACAATGATCTCCCCATTCCATTCAGCAACATCTACCCCAGGGATAACATCGTCTATGACGCGTTGACGACTGATTTCAGGGATAACCAAGCACAGCTCCAAAAACGCCGTGAGAGCGCAAATTTGACGGCTGTGGAGCGTTTTAAGGACGACAATCAATAGCCGATAGAACCGCATGTTTTCGTGCGGTTCTTTTTATTTTCAGGAGGAACACCAATGGAAATCTGCCGTGTTGTTAAAACCAAGGACTATACCGTGATGAGCAATTATCATCTTCGTGACCGCCGCCTGTCAGCCAAGGAGATGGGACTGCTGTCCTTTGTGCTTTCGCTGCCGGACGACTGGGACTTTACGATCCGGGGACTGATCGGTCTGATGAGGGACGGGAAGGATAGCATCTACGGCGCCCTTCGTAATTTGGAGGCGTTTGGGTATGTCCGGCGCAGGCAGCGCCGCAATGCCAAGGGGCAGCTTTCCCGTGTGGAGTATTCCTTCTTCGAGCAGCCGCAGACTGCCCCGCAGCCGCCGGAAAAGCTCGAAATTCCGGCTTTTGTACCGCATACGGAAAATCCGGAAGCGGTGCCGGAGGAAGCGGCGCCGGAGGCCGATAATGCACCGCATACGGAAAACCCGGAAGCGGTGGATGCACCGCATACGGAAAATCCGCATGCGGGAAACCCGTCGCAAAGAAATACTAAATTAACTAATAATATTCTCTCTTATAGTAATCTATCTATCCTGGTTTCTACCACTAACCCAGCCGGCATCACTGACGGACAGACGGATGATGTCATAACGGACAGGGAAGAAGAAAAGCCGGTCAGCTTCGCCCAGGCGGTTCGCTGGGTGAAGGAGCATTCAGACGATGTGGGGCGGCAGCACTTTGAGCAGGGGACTGACGGCGACCGGGAGTATCTTGCATACCGCGGCACCGTTGAGGCTTTGGCCAGGCTGCTGATCTCCCGACAACCATGGGAGGTAAACGGCATTCCGGTGACGGCAGACGAGGTTTGGCAAAAGGCACTGGAGGTAATCCGGGCAGACGATACGCTGTATTTCCTGCTGCGGGATACCGCGGAGCGCTTTGCCAAAGCAATCGCGGAGATCGAAGTGAAAAGCCGGCAGGGCTATCTACGGAGCTGCCTGTGGAACAACCTGCAGCTATGGGTACTGGAATATTATTCTGCGATCTGAATCGAAAGGAGCAAAAACAACATGAAAACAATAGCGATGCTGAACGCCAAGGGAGGAGTCGGCAAAACCACCTCCGCACTCTGTTTTGCGGATATTCTGGCAAGGGATTATGACAAGCGGGTGCTGGTTATAGATCTCGACGCCCAGCGCAACACCGGCAGCCAGCTGGGAGCCGGCGGCTGCGAGATCGGGGTGGATACCCTGCTGCTGGATAAGGACGCAGATATTCGGGAGCTGATCCGGCACACACCGTTTGAGCGCATTGATGTGCTGCCCTGCACGACCCGGCTGGAGGAAGCCAACCTCAAGGTACTGCTGGACACCTCCTCGGTGCAGCAGTTCCGGCTCAAGCGGCATCTCCGCAGGGTCAGCGGCGATTATGACTACTGCATCTTGGACTGCCCCACGGCGATCAAGAATATCAGCACCATCAACGGACTTGCTTTTACCGACGATGTACTGGTGCCGCTGACCGCCGATGATTACTCGCTGCAGGGCCTGACCGACATTGTGGCGGTCATCAACGATGTCAAGGAGTATAACGACGAGATCGATCTGCGGGGCTGCTTCATCACCCAGTGGGAGAATAACAACTGCCACAAGGCGGTGTCCACCCAGCTTGCCGATGCACTCGGTAATCGGGCTTATAAGACCCACATCCGCAAGGCGGTAAAGGTCAAGGAGGCGACCTTTACGCCCGGCAGCCTGATCGATTTCGCCCGAAACTGCACGGCAGTACAGGACTACCGTGCGCTGGTCAAGGAATACCTGGAGGAGGACTAAACAATGGTTTCACTGAACGGATCCGGCATCAACGGAATTCTGAATACTGCCTCCGGCAGCAAAATGAAAATCACATCGGTGCCGATTGAGGACATCGTCCGCAACGAACAGAACGAATACAGCATTGAAGGGATCGACAGTCTGGCAGCATCGATCCATGATGTCGGACTGCGTCAGCCCATCGAGGTCAAGCGGCTGCCGGACGGGACTTACCAGCTCATCGGCGGCGAACGCCGGCTGACTGCGATGAAAAAGCTGCTGGAGGAAGGGGACACCCGCTGGCAGATGGTGCCCTGCGTGGTCAGTAACCCTCCGGAGCTTGATCTCCCCATCAGCGACGAGCTCAAGGAGCTTTATGCGCTGACAACGACGAACGCCGAGCAGCGCAGCAAAACAGACCACGACAAGATGCTGGACATCCAGGCCATGCGCAGGATTTACACAGCCCTTAAAGATGCCGGATATCCCTTGGCCGAGTATCAGCGGTCCTTCATTGCGGCAAACCTCAACATGTCTGAAAGCCAGGTGCAGCGTCTGGAATACCTTGACGGACACCTGAATGATGGCTTTAAGCAGCTGATGGCTGCAGAGAAGCTGCCCAGCACGGTTGCAACAATGATATCCAAGCTGCCGGAGGAGGATCAGGCGGCGCTGCTGCAGCGGCAGAGGGAGGACCCCGCAGCGTTCAACACCGGCACGGTGATGACTTATCTGCGGGAAAAGAGCAAGGCGGCTGCAGAACAGGCTGCAACAGATGACACCGGCGCTGAACTGACCGTAGGAAAGGACTTTATTGCGGAGATCCGGCAGCAGGTGCGGGATATTGATTTTCTGCTGTCCAAGGGGGATCGTCGGATCCAAAAAGGGCGCAGCGCCAAGCTGCTGCGTCTTCAAAAGCAGGTCCGGGAAAAACTTGAGGACATGAAAGAGGTGATCGAGCTGGGGGTGAAAAAATGAGACTGCTCATTGCAGAAAAACCCTCCGTAGCGCAGGAAATAGCTGCGGTAGTCGGCGCCGACAAAAGGCATACTGGCTACCTGGAGGGCAACGGGTGGCTGGTCAGCTGGTGTTATGGCCACTTGGTCGAGCTGGCGGATCCGTCTGCCTACGACCCTGCCCTCTGCAAATGGGAATTGGATGCGCTGCCCATCCTGCCGGAGCAGTTTCGAACGGTTGTCGGCCAAAGTACAAAAAACCAGTTTGAACGGATAAAGGGACTGATGGCGCGGACCGATGTAACAGAGCTGGTGGAAGCGACCGATGCCGGGAGGGAGGGCGAGCTGATCTTCCGGCTGGTGTATGACAAGGCCGGCTGCAAAAAGCCCTTTTCTCGGCTCTGGTTGTCCTCCCTGGAGCAGTCAGCGATCCGGAGTGCGCTGGAGGCGAGGAAGCCCGGAAAGGACTATGATCTGCTGTATGAAGCGGCAAGATGCCGCCAACAGGCCGATTGGATGGTCGGAATGAACCTGACCCGTCTGTACTCCAAGGTCTATGACCGGCGGCTGCCGGTGGGCAGGGTGCAGACACCGACGGTAGCACTGGTGGTACAGCGGGATCGGGAAATAGCAAACTTCCAGCCGGTCAGGTACTATGTTGTCACTGCCGACTTTGGAGGTTTTTCCGGGTCGGCTAAAGTTCCCACCGAACGACAGGCCGAGGAATTGATGGAGCGCTGCCGGGGAGCCGACGGGTATGTGACCCGAGTGACCGAGAAAGCAGTTGTCAAGAAGCCTCCGGAGCTGCCGGATCTGACGGCTTTGCAGCGGGAGGCGAACCGACTGTTCGGCTATACCGCAAGAGAAACTATGGATATACTCCAGCAGCTCTATGAGGCAGGGCTGGTTACCTACCCCCGCACGGACAGCCGGTATATCACCGAGGATATGCGACAGACGGCAGAGGAGCTGCTGAAGAAGCTTGCCGGATCCGGGCTGCTGCCGGCAGACCATCAGCATGATATCGGGAGGGTAGTCAACGATGCCAAGGTGACAGATCACCATGCGCTGCTGCCCACCGGGGAGGTGACGCCGGAGCGCATGGACAAGCTCAAGGGGCAGCAGCAAAACATTTTGAAGGTCGTTATTTCCTCCTTTGGACGCGCCACGGCGGAGAACTATGAATATACCGCAACAGAGGCGCTTCTGGATGTGGAGGGGGAAGCCTTCAAGGCACACGGGCAGATGGTCCGGGAAAGTGGATGGCGTGACTTTGATACGGATTTACGGCGCCGGCTTGGGATACAGCAAGAGGAGAAAGATCAGGAAGACCTGCTGCCCCGGCTGTATGAGGGGGAGATCTATCCGGTGCAGGCGATGCACACGGCAGAAAAGCAGACGCAGCCACCGAAGGCATACACCGAGGACACCCTACTGGCAGCGATGGAGCAAGCCGTCAAAAGGATCGATGATAGCGGAGAAATTCCCGATACCGCCGGGCTGGGTACGCCGGCAACCAGGGCCGGCATCATCGAGAGCGTGATTCGCTCCGGCTATCTCCGCCGCACCGGAAAGCAGATCCTGGCGAATGACATGGGGAAAACGCTGGTTGAGGTGGTGACCGAGGAGCTGCGGCAGCCGGACCTGACGGCAAGCTGGGAGCGAAGCCTGTCCGCCATCCAGGCCGGAACGCTGGCACCGGAGACCTTCATGGGGGAGATCAAGGCATTCCTCCGCAGCCATGTAGAGGCTGTAAAGCTGTTCCATGACCCGGCCGAAGCAAGGGGAACATTCCAACGCACCGAGAGGCGCCGGGCAGATATGGGGATCTGTCCCTGCTGCGGAAGGATCGTCCGGGATTACCCGAAATCCTACGCCTGCGAGGCGGTCAAGGATGGAGAGTGCGGATTTGTAATCTGGAAGAAGATCGCCGGGAGGGAGATTACCCCGCTGCAGGCACAGCAGCTTATTGCCATGGGAACGACGGATCTTATTAAGGGCTTTGTCAGTACCCGTACCGGAAAGAAGTTTGACGCCAAGCTGGTGTTAGACGATAACAAGGAAACAAGATTTGAGTTTGCGCAGCAAACCGCAAAAAGGAGGTAATGAAAATGACCATCGAAAAGAAAGAAACCGAACTGACCGAATTTTTGAAGTCCATTCCGGCGGACCCGATGCCGGAGGAGATGTGGGGCGAGGAGCCTGCCGTCACCATTGTTTATGATGCATGGGGCAATATTTTGGAGGAAAGGGAGGTTATCGATGATGGATACCATTGAGAAACGGTCAAAGAACAAAACCAGGGAACAGCTTGCGGAGATGTTTATAAAATCCCTGGATGAGCAGAAGCTGCCCTGGTATGCTGTGTGGAACACCCACCCGCAGCAAAACGCCGTCAGTGCAAAGCCCTATCGCGGGATCAATGCTTTTCTGCTGTCGATGGTGGCAGCAGCCTTTGGCTATGAGGACCCCCGTTGGTGTACCTTTAACCAGGCCAAGAAAAAGGGCTGGAGTATCAAGAAGGGCGCCAAGGGTGTGCCGGTGGAGTTCTGGAGTGCAATCAATATCCGCACAAAGGAGGTCATGGATTTCCGTGAGGCGGCACAGAAAATCAGGGACGGAGAGGCAGAACAGGGAGATTTCCGGTATTATAATCGCAATTTCCATGTGTTCAACGCAGCCCAGATCGAGGGAATGCCGGAGCTGAAACGGGTGACGCCAACGGCGGATATCGGGCTGATCCGCCAAAACCGGGATACCCTTATCAAGAATATGGCGGTCGGGTTTGACGGTAACGGTGCTGACTGCCATTACTCTCCTGCGCAGGACAAGATCGTTATGCCGCCGGAGAGCGACTTCCGGGATACTTACGGCTATATGTGCAGCTTCCTGCACGAAGCCGGCCATGCCACGGGAGCGCCCGGCCGGCTGGGGCGGGGCTTTGGCTCCACACGGGAGGAATATGCCATCGAGGAGCTGCGTGCGGAAATCGCATCGGCGATGACCTCCCAGCAGCTCGGTATTCCGCTGACCGAGGAGCAGATGCAGAGCAACCTGGATCTGCATAAGGCATACATCCAGGGCTGGGCACAGGCGATCAAGGATGCGCCCAAGGTACTCTTTGACGCCATTAAGGATGCCGAGCAGATCAGCGATTACCTCATCGATAAGGGCGAATTCCGGCAGGTGATCGAGGCGGAGCAGGTCAAGGAAGCGCAGGAGCCGGGAGCCATGGAGGAAGCTTCCCGCGATCACGGAGAAGAAACCGTTAAGCAGATCACCGTGCTGGTGGTGGAGCCCGGGAAGGTGCCTTATACCAAGGAGATCGGCGATGACTGGCGGGCGTTTCAGGCGGAGGTCGGCGGGACATTTCAGATCATTTACCCCGGCTATGATCCGGTCGGACTTGTCTGCAATGACGACGGCAAGCTGCTGGGGCTGCCGTTGAACCGGGGCCTGCTGGATGATGACGGAGAGCTGTACGATGTTGTTGCCGGCACCTTTTTCCTGGTTGGCCTCGGCGGAGGCGGTACCACCGTATCTCTGACGGACGACCAGATTCGCAAGTACGAGCAGCGCTTCCACGATCCGGAACAGTTTATCAGGGTTAATAATAAGCTGGTCAGAATTCCCTTGCCGGGCGGGGCAGCTGCGGCCGAGACCTTGGATAAAAAACCAATTACGAAGATGGATTTTTCAAATAAAGGCAATCAGTACTTTGCGGAGATTACCATCGAAGGCAGGACGGAGAGCTGCCCAATCCGCTGCAGCAATGGCGTGAGAAGGTTTGACCGCCAGAACCAGCAGATTGAGAGGGAGGTCGTCTACAGCTTTACGACATCCGATGGTGTGCTCCATCGGCTTTCGCCTGAAAACGCCGAGCGCTATAAGAGCTTTGTAGAGCAGACTGTAAAGTCGCAAGCCGTCCTGGAGCAGGCAAAGCAGCCGCATGAGCCGTCGGAGGAAGTGAAGGCTAAAGCACTGTAACGGCAACGGCAAGGGGTGAAAAACGCCCCTTGCCGTTTTCCTCATCCGGTATTGGCGGATAAGATGATGACCTAACGATAGAGTTGCTCAATCCGAAAGAATGTAGTAGGATTGGCGCGAAAGGACGACCAAACGGTCGGCGGTGTCCTCTTGGTTTACTTCGGGGGGCTTCAACTACATAAAAATGCCCCCTGCTCCAAGGAGAGGGGGTGAGGCCAATGGTTACATGGAACGAGCTGTTTGCTTTTTCTGCTGTGATTATAGGCGTCGTTACTCTTGTAGTAACCATTATGAAGAAGAAGTAACCGCCCTGCCCTCACAAAGCAAGCGGTTACTTAACTTCTTGTTCTTTGAGGACTACCGTCACCGGTCGCCCTTTCACCCTTATTGTAGTCTACCCCGCAAAAAAAGTCAACACCGTCATTGGAGCCGATTGGCATTACTACCGTCGGCCCCTGTTTTTTTAGGAGGCAATTTAGATGAAGAGGAAACAAAAGCTGCTGATGAGCTGCCCTTACTGTAAGGCTGCCTTGACACTAAATATTCGCGAAACACACCGCTTTCCCGTAGCAGACTTAAACGCCGGTACTATCTACATGAAATTTTCAGAGCAGGTGAGCCCAGAGGAACGGAAACTGGAGCTTCTTTGTGAGCGGTGCTTTCGGGAATTTAGTTTTGAAATTGTAAAAAACGAAATGAATGAAAAGGTGATCAGGATACTGGGGGAGATTGCTGAAAGGAGGCAGGCAAAGTGATGAAGCAAGATCAATTTCGTTACTCCCATCAACCAAGCCTGGAGTTTCGATCAATGCGGAACTTCCGTATAACCCAGGATGGAGAATTGGCAACAAGAAGGTTGAACGACCCAATGGGGATATTCAGTTATTCGAAATCCTTTTCAGAAACAGAAGATGTAAGGTGCGATAAGAAAGGGGAAGGTAAAATGGATAATAATTTGCTGCTTCAATGTCCTGATTGTCATGTGCCACTGGTGCTGGAGATCTGTGATGTGCGTACATTTCAGGTGTCATCCAGCGGCATAGAAATCTACTGTTCTATTGACATGATTGAGAAACCAGAGTGCAAGACCATGCAGCTCCTTTGCCCAAAATGCAAAAGAGATTATCCGTTTGAAATTAAAATGGTCAACGGTTATGAGTGTATTAAGATGAAGCGCTGAAATTGGGTGGCGGCTGGAATGGCTTATCATCTCGTTTCTTATCTGACCACATCGAACTGATGTTGTTTTTTTCACAGAAATCTGCAATTTGATCCCCCATCATCACTCGCGTTTTTTCCACATTGCGAACAGTCCTTCCATCCGTGAGATGCTGTACCCAACCACAGAAGAATACCTTATCAGCTTCCGGCACATCTCTTCTGTAATGGGCAATATCTTGAAAGGAGATTTTCTGACGGGAGCATTTGGCTGGTGCATGGGCATCAATTTCCCTGAACAGCTTGAAGGAGGTGAACTGATTGCCTGATCTTTTTAGGTTGAGGAGCTTTCGCAGCTCCCATAGATCGGCGTCGTTTAGCCATTCTGCTGTAAAGCCTTTATAGAGTTTGATGATAAATCCGAATTGTGTTCCGACGACACCAACTATCAGTTCAAATGGCTTACGGTCAATGAGAAAAATAGATTTAAGTGTGACCCCGTTAATAGTAAAGTTGAAGGCTTCTCGGACTATTCCCTGACGCATCATATCCCTGTATAGCGCGGGTATTCCACTGCGAAACTGGAAGGTAGGGTGTATAGCATTATTCTGCATAATAGAACCTCCTTAAAGCGGTAAAGTGGAAAGTCATATTTATTTCTATTGTAGCATACCGAAAGGAAAAACCATAGCGCATCATGTTATGCAGTCAACCTTGACCGCTTTTTCTACCGGTGCGTTAGCACCACATACTGCGGCGGGGTGATGTTCAAGGAACATTACCCCGCTTTTGCTGTTGTTCAAGTTGAACAACAGCCGAAGAAGAGAAAAAGGACGGCTTATAAAAACTGCGGTTTTCATAAGGCAAGCAATGAATTTGTATATACAAATTCGCTTGCAAGGGAGAACCCCTTGACCCCTGCACCGAAAAAGGCCGCGACGCGGCCGCCTCTTTTCGGTTCCTTTTGGGGACAAAAGGAACAATCGCTTGCGCTCAATAAAGCTGTTGTTCAAGTTGAACAGTAAAATAATGGGAGGCATTATTATGGCAAACGAAAAGAAAGAAACGGGCTTTTTCTTGCGTCTGACCTCAAAAGAAAAAGCCCGGCTCCAGCGCCGGGCCAATGAGGCGAAAATGCCGTTAAGCCGGTATCTCCTGGAGATGGGCTTAACCGGGAAAATAGTAAGCTATGATTATCTGCTGAAGTGCTTTCTGCAGATGCGGCGCATCGGCAATAACATCAACCAGGCAGTGCGGATTATGAACACCTTTCACTCTGACTGTGAAGGCGAGTTCGACTATGTGCTGCGGGAAATGAACAGGCTGCAGGATGTACTGGATCGATATATTGAACGGGAGCTGAAGGAGAATAAACATGGCGTATTTGAAGGTGCTGCCGGTGGTGACAAACACCCACCTGAACAATCTGATTAAATACATTACCCGGGTCGATAAAACGGATGGCAGGGTTTTTGTAAGTGCGGCGGGCTGCCGGGTCGAAACTGCAATAAAAGACTTTAAGAAAATACGGGAGATTTCCGGAAAACAAAGGGGGCTTGTCGCCCATCAGCTGGTCCGTTCCTTTCCGGCCGGAGAGGTGGATCCGGAGCAGGCGCAGCAGATGGCCGAGGAGCTTGCGGCAAGAATGCTGCCAGGGCATCAGTATATCGTTTGTACCCATGTTGACCGGGATCATATCCATACCCATATCGTCTTTAATTCCGTAAGCTACCTTACCGGGGAGAAATATCACAACAACAAAAAGTCGTTGCGGATCATGCGGAGGGAAAGCGACAATCTCTGCCGGAAGTACGGGCTTTCTGTAATAGCGCCAAGCGCCCGCAGCGGGCTGGACCGGCGAACACTGGAGGCAGCGCGGCAGGGCGGCAGCTGGAAGGTGCAGTTGGCCATTATGCTTGATGATCTCATTGACCGGGTAACATCCCTGCCGGAGCTGCAGGAGGAGCTGCAGAAGGCCGGCTTTAATATTGAACGGTGGACAGAACGAGATGCCACGGTCCGCAAGGAAGGGGAGGTAAAAGCAATCCGGCTTTCGACTCTTGCCAAGCAGTTTGGATGGCAGTACTCTATGTCGGCGCTGCTGCGGCGGCTGATGGGCGAAGAGATAGAGCTGCCGGAGCCATCCGAACCGGCAGCTTCGGCCGAAGCGAGCGAATGGCGCCGATACCAGGCATGGGCCTTTGAGCAACGCCCGGCCTCCTTGAAAATGAAGCGGCAAGCCAACCTGTTGGCACGGTCGGTTTGGTATAACAAGGACCCCGCACGGGCAGCAGCCAAGGCACTTACGCTGCTGGCGCTGCAGCACCGGGATAGGAAAATAGGGAAAGCCATCGGAGAGCTCATCGGCCGGGCAACTGTACTTCGCCGGGAGGCGCCGTTAAGCGAAGGTCAGATGTGCGGCAACATGGATTACCGGACGCTGACCGGGGCACCAGGTAAGAACATTTCTGTCCGGCTGCCGGCAGCGGAATTGATCAAGCTGCAAACGGCGGAGTTCTTCTTTGCCGCCCGGCTGCAAAAGAACGGTACGGCCGATGTGACATTTAAGGAACCGGATATTGAAAAAGCGTCTGTGCTGCTCGGTATCAGCATAAAGGAGCTGCTGGATCCGGCAGTATCCAGAAACGCTTGGGGGACGCAGACGGACATTATGGAGGAGCTGCGGGAGTTGGCCAAAGAAAAGCGCTCCCGCATCTGGCGGATGCCGGTTTCGCCGGCCGAGGTACGGCAGCTGCAGCAGGCCGGAGTGACGGTGGCTTTTTGGCGGAAGAAAACGGCAGTTGGAATGTATGATGCCTGCTTTATGGAGGAGGACCTCCTGAAGGTCTGTACCGTCTGCGGAAAAGACTATGCGGCAGAACGGCAAAAGCGAATAGCACAGGATGCCAGAGCAGACTATGCCAGGCTGAAGGCCGACGCCGGCCGGAAGGGCGATAGGATTATTTATCGTGTGGTGGATGAGATGCTGTATCTGCAGCTCCGGCAGTCTGAACTGCCAATGGCTGCGTTCCCAAAGGACGCCGCTTACAATGTGGCTTTTATGGAAAGCAAACTGAAACGATACGAACAAATCCTACGGGAGGCTTCGATGCAGCAGGAGCAGCAGCGGAGGAGCGAACTTCATAACGGAGGCCGGGAAAACTAACACGAGCAGCAATTCCTATCATGCAAAAGGCGCCCCGGCAAAAGCAGAGGCGCCTGATTGCTATGGATTAAAAGTTATGGGATTCATTGTTGTTTCCCGTGCATACTCCGGTTACGGTACAATACGCGCGGAAACTACTTGTGGAAGTGTTGCCATACTTATCGGATACGGTGTACGGCTGCACAATGGATGCCTTATCATTTGCGGAATTAGAATTGTGGGTGGTTATGTTACCTAATGCATACGCGCTATTGGCCTCATACCTTTCAAAAGAAGGATCCAAATTCAACGGCCCTGCAGCAGCGCTTGTACCGGTCCATGTAAACGAGAAAGAAAGCTCAAGTGAACAGATAATTGTACCACTGCGGAACCAGGTATGACAGATGTCAATCCCGGCAGCATTTCCGCCAGCCGTATTAAGAATAGGCGCAAAACTCTTTTCCTTATATACAGTTTCGACGCAGGTAAAGCCGCCTTCAGCTTCTACTATGGCAAGTGAGAGCAATTCGAAATTTGATGGTTTATCGAGCGAAGATAGGGTCGTTTGAATGAAGTCCGTTTCTTGATCGAAACATGGTGCAGCAGAAGCAGAATGACCCATAAAGCAGGAAGCAAGTACAATGAGCATAAAAAAAGAAATTATTTTTTTCATCTTCAGCACTCCTTTTCATTAAGTAAATGGATCGATAGACAGGTTGTGGCTACACTTAAATCCCCCTTCCTTCAACTCAACCTTTACAGAAAAGGCTTCAAAGAACAAACCGAGAATGCAAAGCCAAAACAAGCAGAACTTCTGTGTTTAGAAGTTCCGCTTGCTTTGGCTTATAATTCTTTTATTTTTGCAGAAAGGAACACCGGGTGGCCGGAACGCATATCCACTACTACCTCCAAGGGATCATTGCCGAACTCCGACGGCTCATTTGTGCCGGGATGAATTACCTGCAAAACAACCACCATCGTAAATGTCCCATCTTCATTTTCGCTGTATCCCACCAAGGATGCATCAACAATTGGAGTGAGCTCTATCCCAATGGCGTTAACATCACAGTAACCATGGCCCGCATCATAACTTCCGGGGGTATTATTTGCTTTTTCCTGTAACATTTCCGGAGTTACCCCGAAGTACCATTCCGCAAATTGTTCCAATGCATCAGCCCTAATCCATTTTCTTGTGGCATCACTGTAAGGGGTCTCAACCCCGGTATTCACGCAATGGTAATGAAGCATTTGAATAAGACTTGTGATGGTCAATGAAGAGGTTTTTCTAAATCGAGCACTATCCCTAAAGCTGACCCAGACATCAAAAGCCTCCTGGACCTGTTCATTGGGGATTTCCAGCACATTCAATTCATCGTAGCGGTAACGGGGCTGCTCCACCATGACGGAGGTATTGGCAAGCAGATCGGAGTATTTACGAATGACATTGATGACATGCTGAAACACGCCGGTTCTTACCGTTCCCGAGGCCGCAAAGGCCGTGGTGAAGGTGATGGCTGCAGCCAGCAGCACCACAGCGACGCGGGTGACGCCCTTTTTCAGCCCGGATAGGACCGTCTCTTTGGCGTCCTCCAGGTTGACCTGCCGGAATGCCGCTGCAACCACATTCCCTTTTGGCGCGGGAACCGGGGCAGCTTCGGCCTCCTCCTGCTCCAGCAGCTGTGCCTGCTCCTTCATATAGGCTTTCAGCGCAATCTTTATGAGTAAATCGCCATATTCCTCTACCAATGCCTCTTGATCCAATGGGTACTTACTCATAATCAAAGCCTCCTCTCTCATCATAGGCTGCCAGTACTTTTTTCTTTGCACGGGAAATAATTAAGCGCACATTCCCCGTAGTGAGCCCGGTCAGCCCGGCAATTTCTTTTTGCGGTAAATCTAATGTATAGAAGTAGTTCAGGATATCGATTTCCCTCTGCGTCAGCTGCTTCAGACACATTTTCAGTAATTCTATTCGGTCTTCGCGGATCAAGATATCATCAATACAACTGCCGTTATCAGAGAGGCAGGCCGCCCAGTCCTCCGTAGTTCCGAAAACCGCTTCCCGGTGCTGCTTGTATTTATTGTAGATGGAAATGCTGGTTGTCTGCACGATGGTAATAAGGTATGGCAGCAGCTCGTCCGACGGGATTTCCCTCACCCGATCGAGATACCGGATGACCCGTAGCATTGCCTCATGGACAGCTTCCTCGGCGCGGTCATTATCATGCAGAACCTTTTGCGCTTTTCGATACAACGCCGGCTGGTACCGTGTGTATATATCAGCGACAAATTGCCGGTCATCATCGTTTTCAATGGCTAAAATAAATAGCGGCAGCATGGTGTCCTCTCTCCTTTAGTCTTTTTCTTGATAATATCATAAAAAGGCAACTTTCGACAAGAGAAGCATCCATCAAATCAAATTGTCTAATACACTTAAATAATGAAACGCCTGCATTGGACTCACCCCCTTCACCTTATATAACCAGTTGACGAAAAGAAATGTTACATATTCTTTAGAAAAAGTGTAACATTTTTGCTTCTCGGCTGGTTAAATAAAGTAGAGGACATATGATAGGGGGAGATACCGATGGGCCATCAATAAGAGAAGAGCCTCTTATTTGCTCGTGCGATATATGCTGCCAAAACATGAAGAGTCGAGGTGAACCTATGCCACACATAAACCATCATTTGAATGATCCCGCCCACCCAAAAAGCAGAAACCGAATAGGGAAGACGGTTTTTCTTGTACTTACCATCGTCCTTCTGCTTTTTGCCGTTTCCTGCAATAATGCCAATGAAGCCAATGGAGCTGACCTTCACTATGATTTTGAAGCGACCGACGGAACATATACCTTATATGCGTCCGGGGAAACATCTTCTTCACCGCAGGTCTATACCTTCCGGCTGTTCAAGGGAGACCGGGAAGCCTCCGAACCGCTCACTGTGCAGATGGACGGCGACCGTTATGATGATTTCCGCAAAAACTGGATACAGAATGTGAGTGGGGAAGAGCCCCAGCCAATGGAAATTGAAATATCCGGCTTAAAAGCTACCGTTAAATCGGCAACGGAAACGGTAACCGTTGATTTTGAAGCGCGGACGACTTCTCTTTCCCAGAACTTCCCCCAGGAGGAATTTAAGGAGTTTTCAAAAAGTCCTGATGGGTTGTATTCCCTGGGGACATACGAAACACCTCTAACACTGTTTTGCCTTGTTCGCAACAACAATACAAATGAGCTGTGTTACCTTACTACATACGGCGCCGAAAACACCGGAAGTGATACGATGATTTGGGCAGGGTCGCATGATTTGTATCGCCTGCTTGACCATTCCATCATCGCATATGATGTTGAGCGTGCGCTGACAGTATATTCTCCCTTTAGTCTTTCCATAGAGGATCAGATCCGCTATATAACAGTCGGTGTGGATGCGGATGAGGGAGTGTGCGCTCTGTTGTTTGAGCTCATTGGGTACGATGAGCTGTTCGTAAGCATTTATGATTCTAATCGGCTTTTGCTGGACTGCATAAACACGCATATGAAGAAGCCGGATGGGATTGACACATTCCAAAGAAAGATTGCCCTTTCCGTAGCGGACGGGACTGTTGCAGTAACAGTCGATGGCGATTCGGTGTTTAGCCAAAACTACAAATAAGAGAAAGGATGTTAAAGATGAAAAAACTATTTGCAATTAATCATTGCGGTGGCATTGTTGAGCACCCTTTGCATGCAGTCTTTTGCGGCAGAAACAGATAACGATCAGCGTTTTACCGAGCGTCAAAGGAATGTTTTGCTTGCCCTTGGTGCATCGGAAACGGACCTTGCAACGATGACATGGGAAGAAGTGAATGACTTGCTTCGAGACGGAGAATTAGTCAACCCACAATACATCTCACAGTATCTTCCTACAGAAGCCGATCATCGAGCCTCTTTGCGTAATGCAATTGAAGAAAAGGTAACAATCCTTCGCACTCTTAACCTTGGGCTAACAGGCTATGAACTTGAATTGTATCTAAAGTCAACGGGGAAAAGCAGTCATGAGTTAATTGGCATGACGAGTTCGGAATTACAGACGGAGGGAGAAGCGATTCAGGCGTATCTGCTTGCACAACAGACAGTTCCTGTAGTCCCACTCTCTCTTTCGACCAATTATACCTTATTTAGCAGAACGGGGACGACTCCCAACTTGGACTATGCCTATAGTTCTTGCTATATTCATAAAGACGCTTTAAGTACGGCATTTAGCGCCAACGCAACCCCCAGCCATTATGCCGAACTAAAAGAAGACATTTCGAGTGCAAAGGCATTTGGAGACATGCTTTTCAACACGACCCTTACCAGTGCATCCCAGTATTCATACAATCTGTGGGGAGATGTAAACTCGGCAGCTCTTGCGAATGGAAACATAGTGACCCATCAGGGAATTGATTTTACAAGGTATGAAAATGCTCACCTTTATGTTGTCTGCCCAGGTACGGTTATAAAAACAACTTCTGAATATGGAGGAACAACGATATTCATTTATAACGACACACTGAATATGACCTTCGTCCATATGCACACCAAAAATGTGCAGGTAGCGGAAGGAACATATGTTAGTAAAGGCACATATTTGGCCGATCAGGGACGGTATATATCCGGCGGTTCCAATAATACGCATACACATTTCGAGGTTAGATCCGGACGAGTAACCAGTGCTGCAGGAACTGGGAACGAAATGTTGAGAACCGCGAATCCGTACTACTATGGTCTATACTTCAGTTAATAGTTTAGTTAAAGATTCTATCCAATGACACCTATGATTAGTATTGAATTAGACGAGGATCGAAATACCCTGTGTAACCAGGCCCAGAATCCTTTTTATGGGGATTAAAAGAAAACATTAGATCATCCAAGGCCCCCATGCTGGTTTCAGCATGGGGGTAACAGGTGTAACATGAGCGAAAGATAATGATAGAAAAATCCGGTGTTCAAGTTGAACAAGAAAATTATGCCATCAAAATTACCATCTTTTTAGACGGCATTTTCCTCGGTAAAGGGCTAACAATTTTTTACTGTTCAACTTGAACAATAGATGAAGTTTGTGAATTTTCTGCGACAGTATTGACATAATCCCCGTTTGTGAGTACAATAATAGTACAGGGCAGAGATGCCTCAAAAAGCGGTGTACCCTACCATGAGTGGGAGCTAAAAAAGCGGTGTACCCTACCACGAGTGGGAGCTAAAAAAGCGGTGTACCCTACCATGAGTGGGAGCTAAAAAAGCAAAGGGACGGGCTTTTTCAAGCCCGCCCCTTTTTATATCATTTAAGGAGACGCAAAAATGAGTTTTTCTTTTTATTGTGTGGAGCCAAGTTATTGTGACTATTTGCGTGAATACGACCCGAAAGTCCCATATACAATGGACAAGAAGAGTACAAGGCCGTTTATTGGAATAGTATTGAACATCAATGGGTTTGATTATTTCGCTCCACTAACCTCGCCGAAGCCAAAGCACTTAAAAATGAAAAACCAAATTGATTTTCTCAAAATAAACAATGGTATTTGGGGAGCTATCAATTTTAATAATATGATTCCTGTTCCACAGTGCTGCCTATCGAGAATATCTATGGAGATTCTACCGACAGATACACAGGATGAGATTGCATATAAAAATCTCTTAATGAACCAACTATCTTGGTGCAACATGAAGCAACATACAGATGCTATTTTAGAAAAAGCGTTAAGACTCTATACTGTCATTACCACAGGCAGAGCGCGCAAGGAACTTGTCGAAAGATGCTGCGACTTTCATAAAGCCGAACTTCAATATTGGAAATTCGGTATTGCATATGGTGAACCTATCTCTGAAGCACATCAGGAGGTTATTGAAATTGTCCACAGAGCTACCCCGGACCCCACCGAAGGGCGCCGCCGGTGATGCCCGGTGTTCAAGTTGAACAAGAAAAGACTGGTATAAATAATAGGCGCCTTCCGGTAGTGGCATCGCATCCGGAAGGCTTCTCTCTTTTCATTATTCAACTTAAACAAGAAAATACCATTGACAACCAATAAATTGTGAGCTACAATAATAGCATAAAAGAAAATACACCCTGCGGGGTGGGGAAAGCCGGCCAGCCTTCCGCCACCCATCTTTGTGATCGAGAGGTGATCACGCAGACTTTATACACGAGAGTGCTGTATTTTCGTGCTTACCATAGCACGATGGAATACCAAAAGTCAAGCGTATCGTTTCCACAGAGAACGGGGGCTTGGCTTTTCTTTTTGCTCCATGTGTCAGAACCTTGAAAAAACCATGACCGCGGGCCATGTACCAGATAGCCCGCTGCAACCGGAACCCATTTGCACATGATGGCTCCGGAAGCCCGTTAGTAGAGCACAGAACGCTGACGGTGGTATTTTGGCATAGTCGAAGCAGAAAAAGATACCTTTGTTGCCACAAGGAGCTTGCCATGACCCTATCAGCAATAGGAGAGCAGGCCGGCAGCAGAAACGGGGATGAAAGACAGATCAGGGAAAAGGCGTGTGTTGCGCCGGCGTCCGGATCCTCTGGCCAAACTATTCTGCACCCTGCGACACTAAAAATATTTTTTTACCGCTTTTACGACTTCTTTAGTTATGCACCATTAGCGGGAGATCACAAATTTCTTTGCGATTTCCCGCTATGGTACATATGGCGGAGATGGAGGGATTTGAACCCTCGCGGCACTTTCGCACCCTACTCCCTTAGCAGGGGAGCCCCTTCACCACTTGGGTACATCTCCAAGGGCTACGAATTACTGTCGGAGGTGTTGGCGGAGAGGATGGGATTCGAACCCATGGCTCTGATGAGTCACCGGTTTTCAAGACCGGCTCCTTAAACCGCTCGGACACCTCTCCACGGCTTTATATCGTACTCCAGTATATTATCATATCGGGAGGGGGTTCGTCAAGCGGAAATTGGATTATTTTTGCGCGGCGGGGGTAAGGGCGGCGCCGGGGTAGTAGTGCAGCAGAATCTCCTGATAGTTTTTGCCGTGCTGTGCCAGGTACTGTGCCCCGGCCTGAGAGAGCCCCACCCCGTGTCCGTAGCCCAGCACATCAAAGGTGAAAAGCTCGTTTTTGTATTCCACGGTGAAGGCGGCGCTGCGCAGCCCCAGCAGGGTGCGCAGCTGCTGGCCGGTCAGCACGCGGTCGCCGGCCTGCACCGCCGTGACATACCCGGCTTCGCTGCGGGTGAGGACCTTGAGCCATTCTTCCGGCTTTTGTCCGGTGAGGATGGACTGGGCGGTCAGCTTTTTGCGCAGTTCGGCGGCGGTGATGGTGACAGTGCTGCGGTACCCGGTGGCTTCTTTATCCCAGTGGCTATCGGCGGGGGTGAGGTAGGGAAGGGGACCCTCCCACACATTTCCGGCGTCTTCGGTGGTTTTTCCGGCGCTGATGGCAAAATACGCTGCCACGATGGGCTGGCCTTCGTAGGTGATGAGATACCGCATGGCTTTTTCGGCGGCCCGGGTGATTTTTTCACGGTAGGCTTTGTAGTGGTCGCCCCACATGGCTTTCATGGTGTCATCGGTGACATAGCCCAGCCGCTTGGCGGGATTGGCTGAAAAATCGGCGCCGTTCAGCTCCTCCGGGGGATCGGCCCGGCGGAGTGCCGCCAGGTAGTGGGCATTGGTGTAGGCGGCCATGCCCTGTGCGATGAGGGCATCTTCTTCGTAGGAGGCGGGCATTTCCGCCGCGATGGCCCCAGCTACATAGTCCGCTGCGGGGATTTCCGCCACCTGGCCGGTGGTTTCATCCAGGATGCGGAAGGAGGGGAGAACGGAGAAGGTATCGGCTGGTGGCTCTTCCGGTTCTTCACGGTCGGTGCCGGGGAGGATATTGCTTTGCTGCGGTGTTGGATCGGATGTGGTTCTGCCGGGCAGACCGGTGCCCAGCGGGGTGCCGCTCCAGGTCAGTACCAGCAGCGGCAGCGCCAGCATAGCGGCGGCAGCGCCGCCCAGCAGTCCCCAATCGGCTTTCATAGGCTTTTCCTCCATGGCTGGAATGTGCGGGGCAGAATCCCTGGCAGGCCGCGCCCCGCGAAGCGGTGCCCCCACAGGGGGCACCGCTTCCTCCGCCCCATAGGGGCGGGCCGCCCGTGCGGGGGCGCGGCGCCGGGATGCTGCACCGGCTGGGGGATGTTTGTCCCCACTACCGGCATGATATGCTGCGAGGGTGTAAAAAATGCAGCGGGGTGATCGCTCACTCCGCCGCGAGGGGAAATCCATTATTCGGTTTTCGCCGTAAACTCAATCTGCAAAATCGCCGAGAGCATCGCCGCCTCGTCCTCATTCAGCACCGTGGCGCATGCTCCGCTGTAATCCACCACCCGGCGCTCCTCCGGGAAGAAGCCGTACAGCGTCTTATCCAGCATAAAATAGTGGGCGCAGCTTGTGGGCAGTTCGCAGCCCTCCCAGCGCTCGCCGCTATCGTAAAACATGGCGATCGCCTGGTCATAGTCTCCCCCGAAAAGCTGCGAGGAAATGGCAGCCATTGCGTCATAATCCATCATATCCGGAATGGGCTGTTCTCCCACCGAGACGATCTTACTCTTGAACTCCTCGAACAGACCGCGATCCGAGTCAATCTCATCGGTGGCGTACTCCTTTTTCACGCTGCCGTCGCCGCCTGCCGTACTGGGGTTCGGCGGGGGAGCCATCATCAGTCCGCCGGGCGGCGGCCCGCCGGTCGCCGCGCCATTCCACTGGTCTTGGTTCTCCGCCTCATTCGGCGCCAATGCCGCGTCATAGCTCGACTCGTCCTGCGAGGCCTTGTTTTGCAAGGAGCTGTTCTGCAACAGGAATGCAGTACCTGCCGCCAGCACCAGCACAGCGGCAATGCTGCCCCAGCGCCGCCACTGCAGCCATATCACGCCCCCCTTTTTCTTTGGAGCGTCAGCCTGTTGATCTGCGGCGTCCATTCGCTCAAACAGCGCCGCAGCGGAAAGGGAAGCGGGCAGTGCCGGATCGCCCGCATTTTTCAGCTTTTCCCGAAGAAAGTCGCGGTCAGCTTCCGCCTCGTCGTTCCACTCGGTATTCCGTTCTGTTTTACGCTCGTCCTTCACCTTGCCGCCTCCTTTCCATCGGTATCCTGTAATTGCAGCCGCAGCTTTTTCAGCGAACGGGAGAGCTTGCTGCTCACCGTGCCCTGCGGCAGCCCCAGCATCCCGGCGATCTCCCGCATGGTGTAGCGCTCCAGTACCGAAAGCAGAACGATCTGCCGTTCCTCCGCCGCAAGGCTTGCCAGCGCCTCACGCAGCTCCGCCCGGCGGGTGGCAGTTTCCGGCATCGCTTCCTCGGCGGTTTCGTAGTAGCTGTCCAGGTCTATTTCCTTTTTGCGGGTCACGATTTGGGCGACCTGCCGTTTGCACCGGGCGGAAAGGATGCGGAACATCCAGCTGCGGAACGCCTCCGGCTCCCGCAGGTTTTTTATGCCCTTCCACGCTTCGGTAAAGGTATCCGCCACGGCGTCCTCGGCATCCTGTTGGCTGCCCAGGGTATACAGCGCCATGCGGTACAGGTCGCCGGCCAGGCTTTCGTACAGCTCACCAAAGGCAGCCCGACTGCCTGCCTGCGCCTGGGTCACCAGCTGGGTGATGGTCATAACGCACCTTCCTTTTGTGATGCCGCCCCAACCGGCTTTCACCATAATAGTGTCGCCCACGGCGGATTTTGTTGCATCACATGTTAAAATTTTTGCAGGGCCCCGCTGCGCGCCCCGCGCGGCCGGCCCTATGGGCCGGCCTGCCCGCCCCG
>OGYY01000452.1_pt1 | contig 42269 bp, 42 predicted proteins | sample 1576671 | NCBI WGS metagenome assembly OGYY01 (sample SAMEA3541593, study PRJEB24748) | human gut metagenome | biome: human gut; feature: human-associated habitat; material: faeces | place: China | collected 2012 | reverse complement strand
TCATTCGTTGAAATTCAGAGCGATCATCGCTGGCTCCGCTCTCAAAATCGATGTATGGCTTGATCGACTGCTTTCGCCAGCGCCTTCCTGATTGTCTGTTCATCCTGTTTGAGCTTAACCATCATGTTCTCATCCGTAAAGACAGCGATGTCAATCCCGCCGGTAGAAGTGGCATTGATTTGAACGGCGAAGTACGGAGCCTCCTCCACGGGCGCCATTTTTTTTGCAGACGTATGGAACACACTGTCCACCCCTGCTTCATAGTCTGCGTTGTATTGCCCGACGGTGGAAATCAATGCTTCCGCCGGAACGTGGATTTGATCCGCGAGGTCTTCCAGGGTTTCAGCAGACCAGGCAAGACCGTTTTCCGACAGATAATCAACATATTTAACGCCTTCATGCGTGCTGTCAAAAATCATGTAACATTTGCCGCCCTGCTCCATGACTTTCATGGCCGTATCATGACCGCGGTCAGAATCATCTGTGAACCTCAGACCTTTTGGATTGACCAGCATACCGTTCATTTCGTTATAAAGTTTTCTTTCTTCACCAAAATGCGCCAGCACGGTATTATACCCCAGGATAATATGGCCATCACTAATCGGGTCATGCACGTCATTGACCTGCCCGCCCAGCGCCGTGATCTGCTTTTGGGCGAAACTCTGGTTCGCCGCCGTTTCTGCTCCAACCACATTTCCATACGCCTCGGGCAGATAGGCTGCAATCGTCTCCTGGTCAAAACCGGCGTATCCCGTGGCAAGAATAATCTTTTTGGCATACACTGTGTAGTAGGTTTCATGATCCTGAACCTTGACACCAATGCAGGCGCCCTCGTCCATCACCAAATCAGTAGCCCGCGTCTCATAACGAATCTCTACGCCCGCCTGGTTCACAATATCCGTCAAAGTTTCGGCAAAAAATGCGCCTCCACCATAGACGTCATAGCCGTTGTCGCCGGAGCGTTCCCCGGTTTCCGGGTCAGCAATGACCGAGCTGGATGTATATGCCGTAGGCCCCTCTTTGGAAATACGGCTGGATTCGCCCACATAGGCGTCCGATCCGGTGAGATAGAAGCCGCGCGCCATCAGCCCATTCAGGGTGTCATCCGTGAGCTCGGCAATGCGAAGCATCAATTCCCCGTCCAGCACTTCAGCATACTGCGGATACAGTTCCAGCAGCGAGGAAACAAGCGTGTCGGCCTCAATGCTGTTGCCTGTGTATTCATTGAGCGATGTTCCGAAATAGCTGGCGATGTAACCGCCGCAAATGGCCATGTTTCCGCCGGCGTAACCGTTGGCTTCCACGATCATGACATCCAGTCCGCTATCAACATCAGACAGCGCAGCATCCGTCTTGGCTGCCAACGTTGCCGTCAGGCCAGAAGTGCCGCCGCCAACCACTAGAACATCCACATTTACATCCTGTCCCTGTCTGACCGTTTCCTGGGCAGACCAATCAGACAGATTCGCTCCGGCCTGCATAAGGCAATCGCTTACCGCATTGCGTATCGCAGCGCTAGTGAACGTTGCGCCCGTCACGGCATCCACCGCAAGCGACTGCTTTTCCAGCATGCGGGCAGGCATTTTTTCAATGGCTGCCTCGCTGACAAAGGGTGAGTCGTTCGCTTCTGTCACACGGATATCCGTGATTTCGTTCTCCGTAACATCAACTTCTACAGTGAGGTCATGCTTCGCGCCGTGCGCCGTTGCGGTATACGTTCCCGGAACAAGCAGGCCGTTGCCAAGGTTTCCGGCTGCCGCGCCCAGGGCGCTGCGCACAGCCGCCCTGACCGCGTCAGAAGTAACCGTTGCGCCGGATACGCCATCAATTTCCGCCCCCTGCGCATCCAGCACCTGCTGAGCAAGCGCGTCCCCGGTTATATCGCCGATTCCCGACGTTTCACCAGAAACATCCAACTCAACCGCTGTAATTTCGCCATTGTCTATGGTGATCGTTGCCGTTATCACGCTTTCCATGCCAGGCGCGCTGCCTGTAACGGTCGCTTGCTCTGCAAAGGCCGAACCTGCACAAACAGTAAGCAACAGGATGCATAGGCCAAATAACCTTTTTTTCATTATTGATTGCCGCCTTTCCATACATGTGTACAGTTTCCATGAGAGACAAACCTTGGCTGTCGCAAAAAAAAAGCCAGGCATTTCCTTTCGCGGCATGGACTTTTAGTACCAGTCATGCTTTTCGTTTCGATCCAGGGCGTTGATGCGCTGCATTTCCTCCTCGCTCAGCTCAAAGTGATACAGCTGCGTGTTTTCCAGAATATGATCGGGGTTACTGGAGCCGGGAATGACCACCACGCCCTTTTGGAGGTTCCAGCGCAGGATCACCTGCGCGGCGGACACGCCGTGCGCCAGCGCGATGTCCAAAAGCACCGGATCGCTGAGCATCTCCTGCGTATGCCCGCGTCCGCCCAGCGGATACCATCCCTGCACCGTGATGCCCAATTCCTGAATATAGGGAATCACGTCGTTTTCCTGATAATACGGATGAATCTCGTTCTGCACCAGCGCCGGAAGAGTATCCACCTGGGGGCAGAAAGGTCTCCAGCTCCTCCACATACCAGTTGGACAAGCCGATAGAGCGGATTTTTCCCGTATCCACAAACCGCTCCATGGCTTTGTAGGCCTGCACATCGTTGGTGTCTGGATGGTGAAGCAGCATCATGTCCACATAGCCGATGTTCAGCCGGTCCAGGCAGGCCTGAATGGCCGCGTCAGGATCAGCCATTTCGCTGCCCGGATATATTTTGGTAATGACAAAGATCTCTTCCCGCGCAATGCCCAGTTCTTCCATGCTTTCCCGGATGGCCTGACCGACCTCCGCCTCGTTGCCATAGGCGGAGGCGGTGTCAATAAGACGGACGCCGCATTGCAGCGCCGCTTTGACAGCGCTGATGCATTCCTCTCCGTGCAGGCTGTATGTGCCCAGCCCGTTGAGGGGCATGACATAGCCGCTGTTGAGCGCAACCGTGCCGGTTGCCAGATCAAAGCCCCCCGGATTGCCGGAGTCACGCCGGCTTTCCTGCCCGGCCGCCTGCGCGCCGCCCCAGACAAGGGGCCAGACCGCCAGCAGACACCAGGCGATCAAACGTCTCCATTTCATCACAGCGCTCCTCAGCGATACGCTTTTTCAAAGATGCCGGCGCAGTCCGCATCGTTCAGCTCGCAGGGATTGGCCAGAAACAGGCCGCCCATCGTCTCGCGGGCGTTGACCGCCAGCGTCATGCATTCGTCCCGGCCGATGCCGTAATCGCTCATCTTCAGGTCCGCCACGCCGCAGGCCTCCTGCAGCCGCGCCAGCGCCGTCAGGAAATCCTCCGCGCGGTTTGCCCCGGGCATGCCCATCACCCGGGCCATCTTGATGAACTGCCCGTCACAGGCATGGCGCTCGATGAAGAAGCGCGCAAATTCCACCGAAATCATGATCAGGCCCGCGCCATGGGGCAGCGTGGGATGATAGGCGCTCATGGCGTGCTCCATGGAGTGCTGGGCCGTGGTGCTGGTGAGCTGCATGGTCATGCCCGCCAGCGTGCTGGCATAGGCCACATGCTCGCGCGCCTCAAGATCGTTCCCGTTTTCCACCGCGCGGGGAAGATAGCGGGCGATGTTTTCAATGGCGGAGAGGGCCAGGGTTTCGCTGAGGATGTTGCAGCCCTTGCTCATCATCACCTCCGTGTGGTGGAACAGCGCGTCAAACCCCTGATAGGCCGTATACCGGGCAGGAACCGTGCGCATCAGCTCCGGGTCCACCACGGAGAGCACCGGCGTGAGGCGCGGATCGCCGCCAAAGCCGATTTTCTCATGGGTTTGCAGGTTGGAGATCACGCCCCAGCTGTTGATCTCCGAACCGGTGCCGGAGGTGGTGGCGATGGTCACGATGGGCAGCGGTTTTTGCGCCAGCGGCCGGCCCTTGCCCGTGCCGCCGCACACATAGTCCCACAGATCGCCGGGGTTGGCGGCCATGGCCGCCACGGCGACGGACGCATCCAGCACCGCGCCCCCGCCCAGCGCCACAATGAAGTCACACCCCTGCTCCCGGGCAAAGGCAGCTGCTTCCATCACGCATTCCCGGGACGGGTTTTCATGAATCCTGGGGCACACCGCGTAGGCGACGCCAGCCAGGGAGAGCTGCTCCTCCACCCTGGCCAGGGAACCGGTTTCCCGGGTGGATTTGCCGGTGGAAATCAGCAGCAGCGCCTTCTTGCCCGGCATGGGCTGGGCGTGCAGGTCGTTCAGCCTGCCGCTGCCAAAGAGCAGGTGTGTGGGGTTGTTGAAGTCAAAACGCAGCATTACAAATTTTCCTCCTTATTCAAGTCATCATTCCAAAGGCGTTTACGGCCATTCCGGTGATAAAGGAAAAGACCATGACGAACCCGATGTACAGCAAAAAGTGCCTGATACCCAGCACGGTTTTGAGCGCGCCGAGGTTGGTGATCTTGGTTGCCGGGCCTGTGAGCATAAACGCTGCGGCGCTGCCCAGGGTCATGCCGCTTGCCAGCCACTCCAGCAGCAGCGGGATGGTTCCGCCGCCGCACATATAGAGCGGAACGCCCAGCGTGGCGGCCAGCAGCACGCCGAATCCGCCGCCGCCGAACAGCTCCGCCGCCCATTCCCGGGGCACATGGATCTGATAAAGCGCGGTCAGCAAAACGCCCACGGCAAACCACGGGGCGGTGGTGCGTATGTTGCGCAGCACGTTCAGCAGATAGCGAACCAGTGCATTGGGATGCGTGTCCCGGCTGGCGCGGGCGTGGAAACCGCTGAAGTTGAAGAAGGGCCTGTCACGGAAAAACACACGGACCAGCCATCCCGCTGCGCAGCCGCACAGAAAACAGGAGACAAACCGGATAATCAGCGCCGCCTGGCCCAAAGCCGCGGAGTACAGCAGCAGCTGCGGATTGAGCAGCACGGAGGCCATCATGAACGCCGCCAGATGATCGTCCCGGACGCCCTGTCTGGAAAAGGAGGCTGCGATGGGGATGGTGCCATACATGCACAGCGGCGAGGCGATGCCCAGCAGGCTGGCCAGGACAACGCCCAGCCAGCCCCATCTGCCGCGGCCAGCGCCGGCAACAGCGCCGTGAATGAATCGCTTGCCAAACACGGACACCGCCGATCCCAGCAGGATGCCCAGCGCCCAATAGGGCAAAATCTGCCGCAGCTGAATGTCCAGGTAATACCACAGGTAAATGACTTCGCGCTCAATCCAGTCCAGCATCGATGTTCACCAGCGTGTAGTTCCGACTGCCAAAGCCGATGTCCTGCGTATGCTCCAGTGTATGCAGGCCGTTGCGGCTCTCGATGCGCTGGATGAGGGAGCCGCCGTCCGGCGCGCCGTATACCAGATCGATGCATGCCTGATCCAGCGCCACCGGGTCCAGAGAAGCCAGAATACCGATGTCATGCATATCCGGCTCGGCGGGGTTGCCATCGCAGTCGCAGTCCACGCTCAGACGGTTCATGACGTTGATGTACAGGGCGCGCTCTCCGTTCCCGAAATAATCCACCACGGACTTGGCTGCTTCCGCCATGGCCTCCAGGAAGGCGTCCTGTTCCCCACCCCACATGCTGCCACCCGTGCCGCCGGAGTGAATCCAGGCCTTGCCTTCGGAAGAGGCGCAGCCGATGGACAGGTTCTTAATCGCGCCGCCGAAGCCGGCCATGGCATGTCCCTTGAAGTGGGAAAGCACCACCAGAAAGTCATAGTTTTGCAGATTCGCGCCCACGTAGTTTTCGGTGAGCACCGTGCCGCCGGTGACCGGCAGGGTCATGGAGCCGTTTTCGTCCATGATATCCACATCCGCGATGGCCGTATAGCCGTGGTCCTCGGCCAGTTGATAATGCATGGCCGTGGAGGCGCGCTGCCCGCCGTAGGCGGTGTTGCACTCCACGATGGTGCCGCCCACGGCCTGCACGAATTCCCCGATGAGCTCAGGCCGCAAATAGTTGCTGCCGGTTTCCCCAGTGGAGATCTTGACCGCCACGTTTTCCCCCTGTGCCTGGCGTCCCAGCGCTTCATACACGGCCATCAAACCTTCGGGCGTGATTTCGGTGGTCATATACACCGCGGGCGGCATCTCCCCCGTTGTTTCTGCGAACGCACTCAGGGGACAGAGCGCCATCAGCAGTAGCATGCATAAGGCTTTTTTCATGATGAATCCTCCTAGGTCTTCTGAAGATGAGAGGTCACCGCCATGGCGTTCGGTTCACCGAATCGCCAGGCTCGCTTGACGACAGCGCCACCTTTTACGCCTGTCTCCGTCTGCCGTACACAAGACCGGCTTTCATCCTCTTTTTCCGTTTTTCCTTCCGATCATCATTCGGCCATGGCAAAGGTGATATCCACATGCTCAGGGAGATTATCAAAAACGGTCAGATCGGAGGTCACTTTCCCGATAGGAGCCACTTCAACCGAAAGAATAGGATCATCCGTCTGCGCATAGAAGATGGCCATATTGTGATGCGCTTCGCAGTAGGTGATCTCCCCATTTTCAAATACGGTTTGTCCGCCCTCCCAATTTTCCGGGTAAAATTCCACGACGCCGTAATATTCCCGCCCGCCAAATCCTGCGGCGGAAATCGTCAGCGGAAAATACCGGCTGATTTCCTGCGCCAGGGCGGTATCATACAAAAGGCCATTCAATACCGTATCACCGATGGTGATCGTGATTTTGGTCTCCGTGGAATCATTTGAAGCGGCCTGCACGCCGATCTCGCGCAACCACGCGAGCACTGCGTCCTCCGATTCGGGGACATCCGTCGCTTCGATCGCAAGCCCGTCCAAAACGGCCGTCTCCCCTTCAATGGCAGAGGCGATACCGGCATAGCTTCCGCCCGCTCCGTATCCATCGTGGGTGCAGAAGGGAATCACGGTCTTTCCAGACAGATCGTATTGGGACAAAAAAGCGTATACGGCCTGCGGGGCGTTACCAGCCCATACCGGATAACCGAGAAACACCGTGTCATATTGAGCCATGTCCAAGTCGCTTGCAACCAGTTCCGGTAAAAACCCCGCCGCCGCTTCTTCATGATTTTGATCGACAACGGCGTTGAACTCCGTGGGATAGGGATGCACGGTTTCAATGCAGTGCATCTGACCGCCTGTATCATTCTGAATCAGCTGAGCCACATACTCTGTCGTTCCCACCATTTGGTTTTCATTCCAAAGAAGGCTTGCCGAAGTCGTGGCGTCCACATCGCCCGCATCATCCGCATTCTGTCCCAGCGAAAAATAAGCAATGAGCACTCGTTCCCCGCTGTCTTGGGATTGAGCAGCCACTTCTGGCGTCATTTCAGCCTCGGGTGTCAGCGTCACCGTAAAGCCATCCCCCATGGCGGTGAGCAATTCCATGTCGCCTTCCAGCTTTCCCAAGGGCACCAGCCCCTCGGAATACCGGAAGTCCTGATAGAAGATGCACAGGTTGCCCCAGGGCGCGTAATACGCCAGCGTGCCCACATCCGGGTCACAGCTCTCTGGCGCGTCGGACAGGTCCAAGCCTTCCGGCGGATAGGCGATCTTTTCCGTGCCGTTGTAATCCTCAAAGGTCAGCGTCAGCGGAAGCTGGCTGAGCAGCGACCGCGCCGCGGAATTATCCTCCAGCGTCAGTGTCAGCGACCCATCCTCCACGCTGAGCAGCAGCTTTGGAAGCTCCCTTGCCAGCGCAGACGCGTTGAGCCCTACGACCAGCAGCAGAGCAAAAAGCAGGCATAGCGTCTTTTTCATTCCGTCACCTCAATGGATTCGTTCAAGGCAAAGGGCAGTTCAAGTTCCCTGAGCCACGCTTCAATGGCCGGGCCACAGGTGGGAATGTCCGGACGGTAGACGCCGATGGGCGCAAGCACCGTGCAGTCCTCCGGCAGCGAGGCGCTCATGTCCCGTACCGAGCCAGAGATGCCGCCCGTGCCATGGGCCACGAAGGGAATGACTGTCTTGCCCGAAAAGTCGTATTCCTCCACAAAGGTCAGCACCGCCATGGGGCACGAGTACCACCAGTTGGGCATGCCCAGAAAGACGATGGCATAGTCCTCCATGTTCTCCACATGAGTTTTGAGCGCCGGGCGCGCGTTGCCGTCCAGCTCATCCGCCGCGCGGTCCAGGCAATCGTCGTAGTTGCTCGGATAGGGCTGCTCTACCTGAATGGAAAACAGTTCCCCGCCGGTAAGCCGCTGAATGTGCGAAGCCATGATCGCCGTGTTGCCCGGCATGAGCAGGCTGGCGGAGGAAGACGCATCCACACCGCTCTGGCTGTCGCCCATGTTGTCATAATGCGCCAGTGCGCTGTCCAATAAGGCCTCTTCATCCTCGATCACGGTGTTTTCTGCCCAGGTAAAGTACGCAATCAGCACGGAGGGTTCCACCTCCTGCGCGCAGGCGGGAAGCGCCAGCAGGAGCGACGCCAGACACAACAGCAACATCGAAAGTTTTTTCATGAGCCGTTCGCCTCCTTGTTTATTCGTTTTCGGCACTCAGTACGCCGCTCTGGGAAAGCCACTGGGCCACATCCTCGGAAAGTCTGCTTCCGCCGGAATAGGAAACGGCCAATCCATCCAGCAGCGTGGCGTCGGGCACAAGCTTGGCGATGGCCGTCAGGCTTTGTCCAAAGCGGCCGCCGCCATGGCTACAGAAGGGCAGTATGGTCTTCCCCGCAAAGTCATAGCTTTCCAGGAACGTCGCCACCGGCATGGGAATGGACGCCCACCAGTTGGGATAGCCCAGAATGATGGTGTCATAGCGCTCCATGCCTTCCACCTGCGCGGCCAACGCCGGGCGCGCCTGGACGTTCTGATCCGCCTGCGCCTGCTCCAGCACGGTGGAATAGTCGTCGGAATACGGGGTAACGCAGGTGATCTCAAACAGGTCAAAGCCCGTCTGGCGCTGGATCTCCTCGGCAATACCGCGGGTGTTCCCGCCCCAGGAGAAATACGCGATCAGGGTGCCGCCGGAGCCGGACGCATCCGTCTCATCGCCCGCCATGGTCACGCTGCCCTGCTCGGCCACCGCGCCCCGCGCCACGCGCAGGCCCACGTTGAATGCCGCAAGCTCCGGCTGCATGGCCGCGCGATAGGCGCTGCGCAGGTTCTTGGCGAAGTCGTTCCACGCGCCGCCGCGGTAGATCCGCTGCGGCCCCGCTTCGGGACCGGTGGGGTTGACCGCTTCCTTCTGCGCGTAGTCACCGTAGGCATCCCACACCCATTCGCTCACATTGCCATGCATGTCATACAGGCCCCAGGCGTTGGGGGCAAAGCTGCCCACGGGCACGGTCTCCTCCCGGTAAATACCCGGTTTGGTTTCCAGATTCTCCTGGGAAAAATAGTTTTCTTCGATCTGATAAGGATAGTGTCCCCAGTAGTTCGCCTCATCCACGCTGATGGAGGTCTGCGTGTTGAAGGGCGTCACCGTTCCCGCGCGGCAGGCGTATTCCCACTCCGCCTCCGTGGGCAGGCGGTATCCGTCGGATGACAGGTCCCAGGTGACGCGGCTTCCGTCCACCGTGTAGGCAGGTGTCAACCCCTCTGCGGCACTTCTGGCATTGCAGTACGCAATGGCGCCATACCAGCTTACCCCTTCCACGGGAAGGTTTTCCCCCCGAAAGGTGCTGGGGTTTTCGCCCATCAGCGCCGCATACTCGCGCTGCGTCACTTCATAGGCACTGATGGAGAACGCCGATACCGTCACCGTATGCAGCGTCTCATCCGCGCTGCGCCAGGGTTCGTCCTCCGGACTTCCCATGGCAAACGAGCCGGCGGGAAGGCTGACCATGGCCGCTTCCTCTCCCAGCGCGGGCAGGCAGGGAAACGCCAGCAGGAGCGACGCCAGTAAGACAAGGATGCTTCTCATGAAAGGTGTTCCTCCTTTGCTTTCAGATTCCGTGTTTTTCGGAGCGCTTTGCCCATGTAGTAGGATAACGCGGCCCATACGCACAGCACGGCCGCGTAGGAGGCAAAGAATACCGCCAGGGGTTCGCCGTATTCCAGGAAGGCAAATTCCCGGAGCATGAACAGCTCCATCCACAGCCCCCGCGTGGCAAACTCCCACAGGCCAAAGGCAACCGTGGCCGCCAGCACCAGCCGGGCCAGCCAGACGCCGGCGCAGTTTCCCCGCTTCGCAATCTTGCCCAGCACGATGTGCCAGTGCAGCCCGATATGTAGTCCGGTCAGCACAAACGCCCACATGGTGGCAGGCATGTGAATGCGCCGTCCTACCGCCCGCATGCGCAAGCCCAGGAAGTCAAACACATGGCGCGAAACCAGGACCGCGCTGACGATCACAGCGACCATGGCCAGGGTCAGCAGCGCATCCACCAGCGTCAGCCACACGCGGGAGGCGGAATACCGGCCCTTGAAAAGCCCCCGGTGCCAGCCAGGATTGAGCGCGTGATGCAGAAGAAACAGCACGCACAGCGTCACGCCCGTCCATTCGTGCATCCGGTTGTCCATCATGTGATAGCCCATCTGGCCCAGAAAGAGCACCGTCATGGCGATATCCACGCCGGTTTTGACGCGCTGTTTCATTGTGCTTCACTCCTGTCAAAGGTTTTTGCCGAGCTGACGGGCCTGCTTGGGATAGATGCTGGCCCGCGTCATGGAAGGCATGCCGCAGCCCCTGCCCAGCACCATGCCCTGATCCTGAAAATTCAGATACCGCACCAGCGTCCGGTAATGCGCCTCCAGGGCGTCAAAGGTCCAGCTGTCCGCGTTCCAGGCGGCGCTGAGCAGCGCGGACTTCATGTGCTTTCGCTGGATGCGTCCGTTCAGGGCGCAGAAGCGGTCAATCACCGTTTTGAGCTGGGCGGACATGCCGTAGTAATACAGGGGCGTGGCCAGCACGAGCATGTCGGCCTCCAGGATGGCCGCCCCGATGCGCGCCATGTCGTCCTGTCTGACGCAGGGGCCGTCATAGCCGCAGGCGACGCAGCCCCCGCAGGGGGACACGCGGGCCTGCGCGACGTCGATCATATGGACCTCGTGCCCGCCGTCCTGCGCCCCCTGCCGGAAAGCGTCCGCCAGCAAAAAGGTGGACCCCTTCGGATTGGGACTGCCCATCAAGATGAGAATCTTCATACGAGCGCCTCATACTGCGCATCGGAAACCGGCTCCTGCCATTCATTGCGGGCGTCGGTACCCGGCACCTCAATGGCCAGATGGCTGAACCAGCTGTCCTGCGCCGCGCCGTGCCAGTGCTTGACCCCGGCGGGGATGTTCACCACGTCGCCGGGGGTGAGCAGCCGCGCGGGCTTGTCCCATTCCTGATACCAGCCCCGCCCCGCCACGCACACGAGGATCTGCCCACCGCCCGCCTGGGCCTGATGGATATGCCAGTTGTTGCGGCAGCCGGGTTCAAAGGTCACGTTGTAGACACCCACCTGCTCGGTGGACAGGGGCGCAAGGTAGCTGCGCCCGCTGAAATTCTGCGCAAAGCCGTCATTGGGCGCGCCGATGGGAAACACCATCGAGGCCGCGTGCGCCTGCATGGCGTCCTGCGCCGGAGCGGCATCCTCCGCCCAGACCTCCTTGGCCATGTTGAACGCCGCCCAAGCCTTGGGCCAGCCTGCGTAGAAAGCCGCGTGGGTCAGGATTTCTGCAATTTCCTTCCGGGTGATACCGTTTTGCCGGGCCGTGGTGAGATGATAGCGGAAGGATGAATCCGTCAGGCCCTGCGCCATGAGCGCGGTGACCGTTACCAACGAGCGGTCGCGCAGGGAGAGCTTGTCGGTGCGGTTCCACACCTGGCCGAAGAGCACGTCGTCGTTGAGCTCGGCAAATGTGGGGGCAAAGGTTCCCAGGGCGTCACGCCCCGCGGTTTGTTTGATGGACATGGTTTTGTCTCCTTTCATCCATCTCATGCCATTCTCAAATAGAACTGGGCATTGGATAACCGACCGTCAGGTAACGCTTCGCTCCCTGACTCCTTTTTCTTTCATCGCTGCGCGATAAGGGAACGATGGGGGATATTTCGTCCCCCAGGCCCCTTCTTCGCCTCACGCTGATAGCTCGTTTTTATCTGAGAATCGTATCCAATGACGGTTACTCTGCCGTATAGGGTTCAATTCCCTTTTCCGCGAGCCAGGCCTGCATCTCCTCTGCTGTGGTGGAAGCCGGGAAGCGCGTCCCCTCGATCCAGTTGACCGTCCCATCGGTCAGCGCGGCGAGAATCTCGCCGGTGCGGCCGTAGCCGCTGCTGGCAGAGGTGCAGAAGGTCAGCACGGTCTTGCCGCTCAGGTCGTGGGCTTCCACAAAGGTCTCGATCAGCCGCGGAGCCTGCCCCCACCAGATGGGGAACGCAAGCACGACGGTGTCGTACTGATCCATATTTTCCACGGTGGTTGCCAGCGCCGGGCGGCTGGTCTCGTCGTTCATTTCCTGATTGGCGCGGCAGTTGCTGTCGTTGTAATTGAGGTCGGCCTCCGTGTAGGGCACTTCCGGCTCGATGCAAAACAGGTCGGCGTTCAGGTATTGGGCGGCGTACTCCGCCAGCGGCCAGGTGTTGCCCGTGGCCGAGAAGCAGGCCACCAGCACGGTGGAGTCAGTAGGCGTGAAGGTCTTCGTTTCTTCCTCCGCGCAGGCGAAAGTCAGGCTCATCATCAGGGCAAGGGCAAGGACAAGCAGCTTTTTCATCATGGTTTTCTCCTTCCTTTTTGACAGATTTACTTGTTGTTCAGTTCAAGCGTGTTCAACCAGTTACGGATCGCGCCGAGATTTGCGGTGCTACTCAGACGTCTGCCGGGCAGAAAGACAGCTTGGGTCGGGCAGGATTTTTGCAGAATCTCCTGGGTGCGCCCCATGCCGCTACCGCCGGAGGTGGCAAAGGGCACGACGCGCTTGCCGGAGAAATCGGCGGATGCCAGAAACGTCTCGATGATGCGCGGCGCCTGATACCACCAGATGGGAAAGCCTACAAAGACCGTATCGTAGTCCGTCAGGTCCGGCGCTTCCCCGGCGATGGCCGGGCGGCAAGCCGGGTCTTTCATCTCCACGGAGGAACGGCTTTGATCGTCGTGCCAGTTGAGGTCCGCGGCGGTGTAGGGCGTTTCGGGCCGAATCTCATACAGATCAGCCCCGGCGGCCTGGGCGATGGTTTGGGCCAGGCGGGCGGTTTCCCCACTGGCGGAAAAGTAAGCAACAAGCATCATGCAAATCCTCTCCTTTCTGCTTTAGACTTTCGGCGTATTGGAAGACCAGACCTGGGGCTGGTTCGCCGTTTCCCGGGTGTTCTGCGCCATGACGCCCACCAGGGCGTGGGGCGTGTAACAGGCTTCCAGGTAGGCGTTTTCCTCGTCGGTGAGCGTCAGCTCCGCAGCCCGGGCCGCGCCCTCCACATGGCTGAGCTTGGTCGCCCCGGCCACGGGGATAGCACCCTTGCCCATGAGCCAGGCCAGCGCGATCTCCGTCATGGTCACGTCATGGAAGCGGGCCAGCTCCGCCACGCGCTCAATGATGCGGGCGTCCTGCGCGGCCGTGGCGTCATACTTGCCCTTGGCGTATTCGTCCCGTTCAAGGCGTTTGGAGGTTTCCCCCGGCAGTTTGGACAGGCGGCCACCGGCCAGCGCGCTGTAGGGCGTAACGGCGATGCCCTCCTCCCGGCAGTAGGGAATCATCTCCCGCTCCTCCTCCCGGAAGATCAGGTTGTAGTGTCCCTGCACGCTGACGAAAGGCGCGAAGCCCTCCCGGCGGGCCAGTTCGTTGGCCTTGCAAAGCTGCCAGGCAAAACAGTTGGAAATGCCGATATAGCGCGCCTTGCCCGCCTTCACGGCGTTGTTCAGGCCCTCCATGATCTCCTCAAGCGGCGTGCGGTAGTCCCACATATGGCAGATATACAGGTCCACATGGTCCATGTAAAGGTTTTGCAGGCTCCTGTCCAGCATGCGGCGCACATGCTCCTGCCCGCTGATGCCCGCGTCGATCTCCGCCTGGCTGCGCACGGGAAACTTGGTGGCCACCACCACGTCCTCCCGGCGGGCAAAGTCGCGCAGGGCGCGCCCCAGGTACTGCTCGCTGGTGCCGTTCTGGTAGACGATGGCCGTGTCAAAGAAGTTGACGCCCCATTCCAGCGCCCGGCGGATGATGGCCCGGGACGCCTCCTCGTCCAGTGTCCAGCTGTGCTGGCCGTGGGCCGCGTCCCCGAACCCCATGCAGCCCAGGCATACCTGGGAGACATGCAGGTCAGATTTTCCCAGTTTGGTGTATTGCATCGTGGCTCCTTTCCGGCGTATGGACTTACGCCTTCTGCCCGCGCATCTGATAGCGCAGGTAGTCCAGCCTTTGCAGCTGCTTTTCTTTCAGGTGAATCTCGTCGAGCGCCGCGTTCCGTCGCTTTTCCAGCATCCGCAGGCGTTCCCGATGGGTATCTGCGCCGGACAACATCAATCGCATGTAGCTTTCCACCTCCTGGGGCGAAAAGCCGATGTCATGCAGCGCCATGATCGTGCTCAACCGCTCCAGATCCTGATCATCGTACTGCCAGACACCCATCACCTGCTTCACCGTGCCGCACAGGCCCCAGCGCTCGTATTCATCCAGAACCTGCACGGGAATCTGATAGCATTTGCTCGCCTCTTCCTTGGTCATAAAACGGGAAAGCTCCTCTCACTTGCTTGACGGGTTGTTCAGGCTCATGCACCGGGCCAGGGTCTCGCCCGTGCGAAGGTAGGTATAGCCGGGCATTTCAAAGAGCACCGGCTTGAATCCATCGTAGTCGATCTTGCCCTTCGGGGTGAGAATGGTCTCCTCCGCATCGGTATGCAGGATTTTGAGAATAAAATTATCAAATCCAGGCGTCACATAGGTATCCTCCACCGCGCAGACCATGACCAGCTTGGCCTGGTCGATCACCGGAACGCCTTCCGGCGTCATGCTGTAGGAAAACAGCGTGGATTTATCTTCCTTCGCGCCGCTCACGCATCCGGCGTGGTCGGCCTTGGCAAGCAAGCTCTCATCCACCACATGCACAGAGAGCTTTCCATTCTCGTGAATGCCCCGGTTGGTGTAATGCGTCTGGGACAAGCTCACCATGATGTGGTCATGCCCCATGATGCCCACATGCCCCGCCAGTACCCAGTTCGGTTTTCCATCCACCATGGCCCCCACGAGCACCAGCGGCATGGGGTAGAGCGCCAGCGCGCTGCCTAAACACTTCTTCATGGTCATCATCGCCTTTTCAAAAAACAATATGGGCGTCCTTCATCGGACACCCATATTGTAAAGCCATTTCATTCCCATGTCTAATGCTTATATTGTATTATCAGAAATGCTATCTATGTATTTCTTGGCGTGGGCGATCAGCGCGCTTACCGCCGGCGAGATCACCTGTTGCTTTTTCCAGACCAGAACAGAACCCAACCGGAGAGGCGGCGTGAGCGGAACAAACTTGAGCCCCGGATAGGTCCAGTCGAGCCGGACGGTCAGCGCATCGCCAAAGCCGCTTTTGACCAGCATGGCGACGTTGTACAACAGATTAAAACGAATCAGGATCTCCGGCGGTTTGAGCTCCTGGCCTAGCCAGTTTGCCAGCTCGTTTTGAACCAAATCCCTACCCGGAACCATCAGCGGCCGTCCTGCGAGGTCCTCCGGACAGACTGCATCGCGGGCACCCAGAAGCGAATCTTCCCGCGTCAGCACGCACCATTCCTCGATGACCGGGACGCGTAAAAACTCATATCTGGAAATATCCACCGGCTCGAGCAGCAGCCCGATGTCCAGCGTCCCATTTTCGATACGCTCTTTGATGTGATCCGCATTGCCGCTGTAAAAGCGGTAGCTGACCTTGGGATGCTGTTGGCGAAAGGCGGAGAGGATTTCCGCCAGCACGCTCATGCTGCGCGTTTCACCGCTGCCGATGGCGACCTCGCCGGTCAGCTCTTCTTCCCTGGTCGCAAAATCCTTCTGTGTACGATCTGCCAGATCGACGATTTCCTGTGCTCTGCGCCGCAAGAGCAGTCCATCCGGCGTCAGGATGATGCGGTGGTTGCTGCGCACAAACAGCTTCGTGCCCAGTTCCTCCTCCAGATCCTGGATCTGACGGGACAATGTCGGCTGCGTGACATGCAAAAGCTGCGCCGCATGAGTGATGTTTTCCTCACGGGCAACCATTAAAAAATACCGGAGCACGCGCAGTTCCATCGAATCATTCCCTTCCATGTATTATCTGTCTGGAATGATTGTATCATGTGGGTGCGAAAGGGACAACTACTTGATGAATCCCTTTTGGTCATTATGCTTCTGCGCGATGCAGAAATACAGCGAGCCGGGCAGCTATGGCAGAACTGTCCGGCTTGTCATGATTGTCTTTTTTCCTGGGGCTTCACACCATAGGGTTTTCCCAGGAACCCTTTGTATCTACGCCGGTGTCGCTGGCCAGCCGCTCAAGCTCTGCCACCTCCTCCTGCGTCAGGAAGATTTTCACGGCAGAGGCAGCCTCCGACACATGGGTGGGCTTTGTCACGCCAACCAGAGGAATGGTCCCTTTGCAGGCCACCCATGCAATCGCCACCTGCGATACGGATGCGCCGTATTTTCTTCCGATCCCGCGCATGGCCGCAATCAGCTTCTCAAGCTTGGCAAGCACAGGATTGTATGTCGCGGCGCGCTGACTCCCCTCCGGCAAGGGATGACCAGTATCATAGCGTCCGCTGAGAGCCCCCTGTTCCAATACCATATAGGCAAAGAACTCCAGTCCTTTCTCCCGACAGTATTCCAATATGCCGGCTTTTTCAGAAGAACGATACCGCGCCATTGCCGAGCAAATACATCTGATCTCCCTTGAAAAAGAGTCATAAACAGAGAGATACGTTCATCCAAAGGACTGCGTTTAGTGAGTATTGGTACAGAATCTGTGCTATTAACTTCGCCGCTTGGCGTTTGTTGCTCAACTGGGCTAATCGGAGAACACTCTTTTTCTATTTCATCTTGATATAATATGTGATGCTTCTCCAAAAGTTTGCGGAGTTGCATGTTTTCATTGTATACTTCCAGATATAAGAGGCGAAGTTCATCGTAACTCTGAGGCAGATCAGGAGACTTATCTTCTGGCCGCATCATATCACCTCTGGACATTGGATCGTGAAAAGTACGTTAGTCTAATCGACCGAAAATCCTCGCTTGATTTCATTATATACAAAAACCATTGAAAGTACAGCGTTTTTCGTAAATTGTATCATTTTATAAGTCTGTCTAACCTGAACACATCTTCACTCAGCTTTTGATACAAAGGCTGAGTGATTTTCTTTTTACCCCCTAGCCCGGAAACCCCTGATATCAGGCACTTTCTTAGATAGTTTCGCGAAATTGTATGCTCGCGGATGCCGTTCTCAATAAAAACCGTCCAGGCCGGTAGCTTCAGAATTCCTCTGAAATTACCCCCTTGGGCGGTTTTTGTGTTTTGCCAAATAGTGTGTGAGTTATGTCACCGTCATTTTAGGCATATTTAGCCTACTCTTCTATATCATTAATACGCATGCTGATTCGCTGTTTCGTACTGTAATGGGTACTCTTGCGGCGGATATTGCCTTCCTCATCCTCCTCAATATTACTGCGACGGATCATTTCTTCCTGGACGGCTTCAAAGGTTTCTTTCGCAATGATTGCATCATGATGGTCCTCAACCTTAAGCCGCTCAGCCTGCCCCTTATTGACGATACGCTTCTTCTTTGGGTATTCGTCGCAATAAGTCTTGTAAACAAGTACGTCGCCGGTATACTTCTCATTCTTCAGCATCGTTTCGATCGCACGCTTGGACCAGGTATCCTTACCGCGCGGTGTCTCTATCTGTAGGCGTTTAAGCGTCCGAATGATCGCTACTACGCTTTCCCCGTCGAGATAGAGATCGTATACCAGCCGTACTACCTCCGCTTCCTCTTCCTGTATGATCAGCTGACCGGTGCGGTCTTTCCGGTATCCATAGCATGGCCGAGAATAGATTGCGCTGTCGGGACTGGTCGCTGACTGGCGGATGCCCCACTTAATATTCTTACTGCGTTCTTCGCTCTCCGCCTGGGCAATCGCGCTTGCAGGTGTAATGAGCAGTTCACCCTCTGAATCCAAAGAATGTATGTTTTCGGTTTCAAAGTAAACATCAACATTGGCAGCTTTGAGCTGACGCAGGACAGTAAGCGTATCGACGGTATTTCGCCCAAACCGGCTGATTGACTTTGTGACAATCAGATCGATTTTCCCTACCAGACAATCCTGGATCATTGCACTGAACTGTGCACGATCGTCTGCACTCCTGCCTGAACGAATGTCGGTATACTCTGCAACAAGCACCATGTTCAAACGACTGCGAACATAATTACGATAATAGTCGAGCTGGGCTTCTAGGCTGTTCAGCTGATCATCATGGAGCGTACTTACCCGGCAGTATATGGCCACGCGCAGCATGCGGGCGTGATACTTTGATGGAATCGCCGTAACCTTCGCGCCGCTGGGCGCAGTGTATGTTACGCTCCCGGCGGGCTTATCTTTTTCCAGCATAAGTACGCTCCTTCCATCCAATATGCGTTTTATTGTATTATACTGAAATTGTTTCACTCATACAATATTCCCCCAAGAATTACTTCAAAGATTCCTTTCAGAACACGTCATACATGATAGTTATCGGACATACGCACCTTTTTGTAACTATCTTGCGCTGCCCAAATCAATACACTATAATATTATGTAACATGAGTTTGAAAACTATCCCAATGAGGAGAAAGATATGAAAACGAAGAATGAATTACCCGAATGCCCGGTGGCAACCTGTGTTCAGATGATCGGCAGCAAGTGGAAGCTGCTCATTCTGCGAAATCTGCTCGTACGTCCGTGGCGCTTCAATGAACTACAGAAAAGCATAGACGGCATCAGCCAGAAGGTTCTGACAGACAGCCTGCGCGCCATGGAAGCAGACGGTCTTGTACTGAGGACGGCTTATGCTGAGGTGCCGCCGCGCGTGGAGTATTCTCTGACGGAGCTTGGCGAATCGCTGCGCCCGATCCTTGCTGCCATGCAGCAGTGGGGCGAGAACTATAAGGATAATCAAAAATAAAGGGAGGCTGCTTACATGGATATGCTTTCGATGATGAAGCACAGACGCTCGATCCGCAAATATCTGGACAAGAAGGTGGAATGGGAGAAGCTGGAGAAGATTGCCGAGGCGGGTATTTATGCCCCCAACCCCGGCGGCGCTCAGGGTACAACCGTCATCATGCTGGATGACGCCGAAATGATCGACAGAATCGGGGTCATCAACGCAGCGTGCGAGAACCGCAACTGGAGCGGCAGAAGCGTTTCCGCGGATCAGCCGTCGATCATTGATGACCTCTCCATCAAAAGCGGCTTCTATGGCTGCCCGGCGCTGGGAATTGTGTGCATTCCCAAAGATAGAAAAACGTTTGTCAGCGGCATCGGCGCAGCGTTTACTACTGCCGAAAACATGGTAATGGAAGCTTATTCTCTGGATGTTTCCAGCTGTATCGTCGGACGTGCTGAAGCAACGTTCGAAAAGCTCGAAATGCAGGCGCTTCTGTCTGAATGGGGCCTTGACGAGAAATATATGCCGCTGGTTTTCGTATGCCTGGGCTATATTGACGGCGCATATCCGCAGGCCAAACCTCGCAAGGAAGGTCGGCTGCTTTACATCAAAAAGGAGAACGCATAAATGATCGAAAGACTAAAGTGCGCCATTGCAGAAGCAGACGCCATTGTCATTGGCGCGGGAGCCGGTCTTTCCACGTCGGCGGGATTCACCTACTCCGGTGAGCGTTTTGAAAAGTACTTTTCTGATTTCAGGGAAAAGTATGGCTTTGAGGATATGTATTCCGGTGCGTTTTATCCGTATCAAACGCAGGAGGAGATGTGGGCATTCTGGAGCAGGAACATTCTCGTCAACCGCTACATGGATGCACCCAAGCCGTTATATCGTCAGATTCTGTCGCTGGTACAGGACAAGGAGTACTTCGTCATCACTACAAATGTAGATCATTGCTTCCAGAAAGCCGGGATCGACAAGGCAAGGCTGTTCTACACGCAAGGAGATTACGGTCTGTTCCAGTGCAGCGTGCCCTGCCATCAGGAGACCTACGACAACGAACAGGCTGTCCGTCAGATGCTTGCACAGCAGAAGGATCTGCGCATCCCATCTGAACTGATACCGCACTGCCCGAAGTGCGGAAAGCCCATGACTATGAACCTGCGCTCTGACAACCGATTCGTGGAAGACGAGGGCTGGAAGGAAGCGGCAACGAGGTACGAGCTTTTCCTGCTGGACCATAAAACGGAGAAGATCCTTTTCCTTGAGCTGGGCGTTGGCTACAATACGCCCGTGATCATCAAGTATCCCTTCTGGCAGATGACCTATCAGAATCCACAGGCTACTTACGCCTGCATCAACTTCGGCGAGGCAGCGTGTCCCAAGGAAATCGTGAATCAATCCATCTGCATCAATGCAGATATCGGAGAAGTCATTGAGCAACTGCTGTAAAGGAGACCGCCATGCACGACATCTGGAATCCGTGGCACGGCTGCGTGAAGTGCAGCGAAGGCTGCCAGCATTGCTATATGTTCTTTCAAGACAGAATGCGCGGCCACGACGGCAGTGAGATATTCCGAACAAAAGCGAAATTCGATTATCCCATCCAGCGCGACCGAAAGGGTCGGTATCGTGTGCAAAGCGGAGAACTGATCCGCGTGTGTATGACATCCGACTTCTTTCTGAAGGAAGCGGATGCGTGGCGCGATGACGCGTGGAATATTATCCGTCAGCGCAGAGATGTGAAGTTTTTTCTGCTGACCAAACGCCCGGAACGCGTGAAGGATTGTCTGCCTGATGACTGGGGCAACGGCTGGGAGAATGTATTCTTCAATGTGACATGCGAAAACCAGTGCCGGGCGGACGAACGCGTCCCGACTTTGCTGGAGCTTCCGTTCAAGCATAAAGGCATTATGTGCGCGCCCTTTATCGGCCCGGTGAGCATAGAAAAGTATCTGCCTTCAGGCCAGATCGAGCAGGTGATCTGCGGCGGCGAGAACTATGACGGCGCACGTCCCTGCGATTTTGACTGGGTGAAGCAGCTGCGCCGGGAATGTAAGGCTTATAACATCACCTTCTGCTTCATCGAAACCGGAACGCATTTCATCAAGGACGGAAAACACTACAACATACCAAAGAAACTGGTTCAAAGCCAGATGGCGCACAAGTCCGGCGTGAACTATTCGGGTAAGCCGATGGAATTCATCCTGACCGATGCGCTGGGATTGCCGCTTCCGAAGGAGAGTCTGTATGTGCCGCACTACAAAAAGAACTGCCACATCTGCGGCAGCAAGCTGATCTGCAATGGATGCTCGGATTGCGGGAGGTGTAAGGAATGAGCAGACTGGAGAATCTGCAGCATTTGAACAAAATGCTGCTTGAGGACATGCCTGAATACAAAGCGCAAGCGCAATCCTTTCCGCAGGAGGAGGCTGCCCAGTGGCGGCTGTTCCGTTCGCTGGTCAACGTCCGTGAACCCGGCGACATGCCTGGAGATTTTTATCTCCTGCAGGATCTGTTCCTGCAGAGAGAGATCGCTGCGAAGGGAATCACTCGCTGGCGCAGCCTGCCCTCCCGGCAGAACGGCATCAGCCTGTGGAAGGGCGATATTACCACGCTGGAGGCAGACGCCATTGTCAACGCAGCCAACAGCGGCATGACCGGCTGCTATTGCCCTTGTCACGGATGTATCGATAACGCTATCCATACCTATGCGGGGATTCAGCTGCGAAAAGCCTGTGCAGAGATGATGCTAGTCCAGGGACACCCAGAACCGACAGGACAGGCGAAAATCACGCCCGGCTTCAACCTGCCCAGCAGGTATGTGATCCATACCGTTGGCCCCATCGTACAGGGAACGCTGACGCAGAAGCATAAGGAACTGCTGGCAAGCTGCTACCGTTCCGGCCTTAAGCTGGCTGATGAAAGCGGCCTTGAAAGCATCGCCTTCTGCTGCATCTCTACCGGCGAATTCCATTTTCCCAATGAGGAAGCTGCGCAGATCGCCCTGCACGAGGTGCAGGCATATCATCGCGCGGGCGGAGCGTGCCATGTGATCTTCAACGTATTTGGAGACAAGGACTGGCTGATCTACAACCGACTTTTACTCAGTTAATGTATACAAGACCAATTCAAAGTATTTGTCCTACATTTGTCGCCACACTGATTTCTTTCGCTAAATTGTATCAAAAGCGGATATAATTTAGCCTAATCTGCTCATATTAAGCACCAGCTTTTGATACAAAGGCTGGTGCTTTTCTTTTACCCCATGGTGGCTCAAAAGCCCTTGCTGCAAGGGCTTTCTCAGACATTTTCCCGAAAAGGTATCCTGAACCAGCTTCATTTTTCATTACGCAAGCAGGCGTGGAAGGCAAAATTGCTCTCCGCGCCTGTGTTTTTTACCCCACCCCTGTCCAAATGGTATATTCTTGAGTTTTGTCAAATCGTTTGAATTAGAGGCGTTTGCAGTTTATTCCTCTGGATACCAGCGCTCGTTTTGCCTTAAAAACACTGGCTTTTTCACCGCTTGTATGGTATAGTATTAGTGTTTTAGGGTACTGGCGGGAGGTGGATAGATGGCTGCTGCAAAGCGAAAATCCATTGCGAAGCTCTGCATTGCGCTGGGGCTGTTCGTTCTTGCAGGCGTTTTTCGCCAGATCGATTACGAAATCCCTCCGCTGCCGGCGGCCGTCTGTTTTATGTTGACCAATCTGATCTACATCGGCTTGGCCATGGCGTGGGGCTTTTCCATATCGAGCCGGATCCTGCACAGAAATGTCCGGCGGTATCTGCTGCTGGGCTGCGCCATGGCCGTTATGTGGATGTTCCTTCGCGCGGTCAAATATCGCTTTTTTCTAACAGATCCCGATATAACGCGTCACCTGTGGTATCTGTATTATGTGCCGCAGATTCTTGCGCCGCTGTTCAGCCTGTTCGCGGCGCTGGAACTTGGACGGCGGGATGGAGACGCCATTTCCGCCCGGTGGCATTTGCTATTTATTCCTGCGGCGCTGCTGATCTGTGGCGTTATGACCAACGATCTGCATCAGATGGCGTTTCGGGCCGCGCCGGGCGCGGCGACGCTGGAGGCGGATTACACCCACGGATGGTTGTACTTCCTCGTCATGGCCTGGACGATCGCTCTGCTTTTGATAACCGGAACGATCATTTACCGCAAATGCCGCGTGTTTGAAAGCAGGAAATACGCATGGGTGCCGCTCAGCGCGTTTTTGGGCGGATTTGTGCTGTGCGCGCTGAGCTTTGCCAACATCTATACCTTTCACAAAATGCCGGAATGCTTTTGCCTGACGTTTGCGGCGCTCTGGGAAAGCTGCCTGCAGGTGGGGCTGCTGACGACCAACGGCCATTACCGCTATTTCTTTTCCGAATCTACCGTCGCCGCGCAGATCGTGGACGGACAGGGGCATCCCGTCTATCGCTCAAAAAACGCGCCTGCGCTCTCGCCCGATCAGCTGGATGATGCGGCGCGCGAACCGATTCTATTGGACGCCAATACGCGGCTGCAAAGCGCGCCGATTCAGGACGGGCGCGTGTATTGGGTGGAGGATATTTCCAGAATCAACCGCATACGGGAACAGCTCGCGGAAATCAACGCTCAGTTGTCCGAAGAAAACGAGCTGATTCAGGCGGAAAATGCTTTGAAGCGGCAGCGCGCGCAAATCGAAGAAAAGAACCGGCTGATGGACGCGATGACCGGCCTGGTGCAGCCGCAGCTTCAGCAGATCAACCGACTGCTGGAAAACGGAGGCGCAAAAAACTTGAAAAGCGTTTGCCTATTGGGCGCATACGTCAAGCGCCGGGTCAATCTGGCGCTGATCTGCGAAAAGAAGGCGATTGTGCCGGTGGAGGAGCTGACGCACTGCATTCGGGAATCGCTGACCTACCTGACGCAGTACGGCGCTGTCTGCGCGCTTCATCAGGAAGGGAGCGGAAGCGTCGATAGCCGCGCGGCTCAGCTTGCCTATGATTATTTTGAGGATTGTCTGGAGGCCGCGCTACCCTCGCTTACCGCGCTGATGGCGCGCGTGGAATGCGGCGAGCGCTTTTCCATCCGGCTGATGATGGAGGACGCGGCGGGATTGCCGGACGCGGACAAATACGCGCGGCTGGGGCAAATTACCACGGATAACGCGGATGGCGAACTATGCGTGACGCTCTCTTTTTCCCAGGGAGGTGAATGCCTGTGACCCAAATGCACGCGGGTCTCATCTGCACGCTGCTGCTGATCGGGACGATGGCCGGCATGTTCGGCTGCATGAGCGCGGCGCGCTGCCACCGGCGTTTCGCCTTTGCGCTCTGTCTTGCCATGACCGTGCTGGATGCCGCGCTGCTGGTGGCGCCGCTTTCCTCCCCGCCGGGTGCGCTTTCTCCCGCCCCGTGGACGGCGTCGGCGCTGCTTTTGGTGGCCCTGGGCATTTGGATATCGCGCAAGCTGTTTCTCGCAAGCCGCCGGCAGATTTCCCCGGTTTCCATCAAGGAAAGCTCGGATCACCTGCCCTGCGCGCTGTGTTTTGCCTGGGAAAACGGACAGCCCTGCCTGAAGAATTACATCATGGACGAACTAAGCCATCTGCTCACGGGCGAAGCGCTGCTCAATGCGAATGCGTTCTGGGAGACCATTGCGCATGAGCCCATCGTCACGCTTTCAAATGGCCAGACATGGAGCTTTGAGCGGACGCGGATGGCGCTGTCCGGGCAAAGCGTTTACCAGATCACCGGCACGAACATCACCGAGGAAGCACGGCTTCAGCGGGAGCTGGAAAAGGACAACCTGCGGCTGAAAACAATGAACCTCAGGCTCAGACAGTATGGGCAGGAGGTGCAGGAGCTGACCCGCGAAAAGGAGATCCTGCGCGCCAAGACCCGCGTCCACGATGAGATCGGCCATGTGCTGCTGCAAACCCGGCAATTTCTCTCCGGCGCGCGGGGCGACGCGGAGAGCATCTGCGCCGAGTGGCGGCAAAACACCCATCTTCTGCTGGGAAAATATGCGGATGAAAAACCAGTGGATACCTTTGAACAGCTTTCACGCGCGGCGCGGGCCATTGGCGTGACCATCGAGCGCAACGGAGTATTTCCCGAGGATGGCACGGAGAACGCCCATCTGATAGAATCCGCCGCCCATGAATGCCTGACGAATCTGGTGCGCCACGCAAACGGCACAAGGCTCGAAATTTTCGGCGAGGCAACCGCAAATGGATGGGAGATCCGCTATCTGAACGACGGCGATGTGCCGTCCCAACCGATTGTCGAGGGCAGCGGGCTGTCCTCGCTGCGCGCACAGGTCGAGGCGGCGGGCGGTGCGATGGCGGTGGAGCACGCGCCGCGTTTCAGGCTGACGCTGATTTTACCGCAGGAAAGGCGGGAGGCGGAATGAAATACAAAGTTATGATCGTCGAGGATCAGACCATGCCCCGGGAACTGTTTGAGCTCAGGATTCAATCTTCCGAGCATTTTGAGACGGCGCTTTCCATCGACAACGCCTCGCTGGCGGAGGTATACTGCCTGCGCTTCCCGGTGGATCTGATTCTGATGGACGTGGTCACGCGCAACGGCGAAAACGGTCTGGACGCCGCGGCCAAAATCAAGCGCGCCTTTCCCCAAATCAAGATCATCATCGTGACCTCCATGCCGGAATACTCCTATCTGAGCCGCGCGCGGGAAATCGGGGTGGAGAGCTTCTGGTACAAGGAGGAGCAGCGCGAAAGCCTGCTGGACGTGATGGAGCGCACGATGGCGGGCGAATCCGTCTATCCGGACGCAACGCCGGAGCTTCAGCTGGGCCTTGCCAGCAGCTATGAGTTTACCCAGCGCGAACTGGAGGTGCTGCGCGAGATGACCGGCGGCGATACCAATCAGGAGATCGCCGAGCGGCTGCACATATCCGTCGCTACGGTTAAGTCGCATATCCTGAACATGCTGGAAAAGACCGGTTTTCGCAACCGCACCGAGCTTGCCGTCCGCGCCCGGGAAAGCGGTCTGGTCATACTGAATCGGAAAAACTAAATTTTTTGAAGAAAGGCTGCCTGCGGGCGGTCTTTTTTGTTTTGGCTGAAAAAATAGCCAAAAGACGGATGTGCGGCGCTTGCGTTTCTGATACGCTTAAGCGTACAAAGGGGGGATTCTATGAGAGAGTGTGTCATCAGCATGCAAAACACGCTTTTTTCGGAGGCCGTCGCTCAGGCGCTTTCGGGAACGGGTGAATTCCGCGTGGAGCAGGTTCTGCCTGGGAAGACGGACGACATCTTTTCGCTCTGCCGCGCTGCGCAGGCGGATATTCTGCTGATGGAGGTCAGCCGCGTGAATGCGTATACGCTGGAAAGCCGGCTGAGACTGATCGATCGCGTGCGCGGGGCGGTTCCACATTGCCAGTTCGTGCTGTTGTGCGATGAAAACGGCGATCCCGAGCTGGCACAGAGCGTCAAACGCGCCAGGCAGGATCGGCTGATCGACGCATTCCTGTACGCTTCCGTTACACCTGCCTATCTGACCGCCGCGCTGGACGCGCTGTAAGAAAGGAGACATGACCCGCGATGAAAAGGAAACGGAGGAGTTTATTCATGAAGAGACGGTTCTGCTTGGTTCTCTCCCTGCTGATGCTGGTAGTATGCATCCCCGCTTTGGCCGAATCCGCCCAATGGAATTATGACGCGGAATACTGCGTGCTCCGCGGCTACAGCGGTGCGGGCGGCGATGTGGCCGTGCCCGGCGAGATCAATGGCGGCACGGTGGACGTGATCGACATCAACGTCTTCACCGGGGAAACCATTACCGCACTTTCGTTGCCCGAGACGGTGCTCGAGCTCAGGAGCAACGCCATCACCTGGTGTCCCAACCTGGTGAGCGTATCCCTTCCCCAGAGCCTGGTGGTCATCAACCGCCTGAACTTTGGCAACTGCGGCGCGCTTGCTGAAGTCACCATCCCCGCAGGTGTGCGCTATATCGGCGACAGCTCGTTCACATTCTGCGAATCTCTGCGCAAAATCACCTTCGAGGGCGTATGCCCGGTGATTGACCAGGATTGCTTTACCGTTCTTCCCGAGGACGCGGTGGCCTATGTTCCGGACGATCAGCTGGAGGCCTACGCGGAGGCGTTTGCAAGCGCCGGCAGCGCGGTGTCCGTCCAGCCCAGCGGCAAAAGCGCCGTTGTCGTGGACAACAACGGCTATGTGGAATCGGAGTTCGATTTTGACGCTTCCACCGGCACCATCACCCGCTACAACGGCTACGCCACCTATCTGGCTATCCCGGAGACCATCGGCGGCGCAGCAGTGAAGGCCATCGGTCCTGAGGCGTTTGCGCACCACTACTATCTGGCGCTGCTGGAGCTGCCCGAGGGGCTTGAGGCCATCGGCGATGGCGCGTTTTACAACTGCGCGACGCTTGGCCATGTAAAGTTTCCCTCTACGCTCAAGACCATCGGCGACAACGCCTTCTACAACGCCTATCAAGGAAGCCTGTTTGAGCTTCCGAGCGCTGAGACTATCGGCGATTTCGCGTTCTATTTCGCCGGGATCAAGGGTTCTGTGGCGCTGCCCGATGGGCTTACCTCCATCGGCACAGGCGCGTTTGAAAGCTGCGGCTCTCTGGGCGGCACCCTCTACCTGCCGGCGTCGCTTGAAACCATAGGCGATGGCGCGTTCAAGGGGAATCTGCTGCTGCAATACGTCATCGTGGACAGCCCGACCCCGCCCGCGCTGGGCGAGGACGTGTTTGCGGGCTGCGACTATCTGTACGACATCGACCTGTACGCGCACGGCACCAAACAGCAGATGCTCGATTGGCAGGCGTATGTGGACGCGCTGGGCATTCCCTGCCGCGTCTGGCGTGCCCAGGACCCGACCGCCGAGTCGCCCGAAAGCGGCGCGTATCAGTATGAAAACCTCATGCTGACCGAGTACACCGGCGCGCAGCCGCGCATTCACGCCCACCTCACCGTCTCGCAGGAGCCGGTCGTCGGGCTGGGCGACGGCGTGTTCAAGGGAAGTCAGACTATCGAATACTTCTCGGTCGCCCACAACGATGCGTTTACCACCATCGGCGCGGAAGCGTTCATGGACAGTACGCTTCGGGAGGTGGATTTGTTCGATTCCGTGACCACCATCGGCGCGCGGGCGTTTGCGGGCTGCGCGCAGCTGGAGGAACTGACGCTGCCCGAGTCCGTGACCGAGATCGGCGAAGGCGCGCTGGACGGATTGACGGGGCTTAAAAAGCTGGTGGTCAAGTGCGACCCCGCGATACTTCCCGCGAGCGCATTCGCAAATCTGTCCAATCTGACCGACGTGACCATCGAAACCGGCGCGATCCCGGCGAACCTGTTCGCGGGCAGCGGCGTGACCACGCTCGCGCTTGGCGAGGGCGTGACCGAAATCGGCGAGAGCGCCTTTGCCAATACGGCGCTGACCGCCGTCGACCTGAAAAACGCGGCTACCATAGGCGCGAACGCGTTTGCAAACACCGCGCTGACGAGCGCGGAGCTTACGAACGCGACCGCCATCGGCGAGGGCGCATTTGAAGGAACCGCGCTGCAAACCGTAACCCTGAACGCCGCGGCCAGCGTGGGCGAAAGAGCCTTCGCGAACACAAAGCTTACGCAGCTGGTCATTCCCACGGACGGCAGTTTCCAGCTTTCCGCCATAGAGGGCACGGAGGCGGAAATGCGCCTGCCTGCCGGTGCGAGCGACGAGCAGATCGCCGCGTGGAACGAGACGCTTGGGCGGCCCTGGTATGATCCCATCCTGCGCGAGGGCGAAGCGAGCAAATTCATAAAGATGCCTTTCGAGGCGACCCCCGCCGAAAACTTTGACTTCGACCCGGAGACCGGCCTGATCCTGGCCTACACTGGAACCGACGTGGACGTGGTGGTGCCCCGCGAAATCGACGGCGTGACCGTGGTGGGATTCAAGGACTACAACGCCTTTGCGTCCTGCCAGGACTATACCGATACGGAGACGGAAACCAACCAGACCGACTGGGTACGCCTGCGCACGCTGGTGTTGCCCGAGACCATCAAGGCGCTTCCCGACTCGATGCTTTCCTACTGCCAGCAGCTGGAAACCTTCGTCTGCTACGCGCCGCTGGAGAACACCGGCAAAAACCAGTTCATGCTCTGCCGGAGCCTGAACAACGTGATCTTTATCAACGGCGTGCGCATGATCGACAACTATGCCTTTGACAGCGCGGGCCCGCTGGGCAACCTGTATTTCGGTGAGCATCTGGATACCATCTGCTCGCAGGCGTTCAACTTCGCGAACCTCACTTCCTTTGTCGCCGACGCGCAGAGCGTGGAATATGGCGCGTTCACCGAGTGCCAGAATCTCACCAGCCTGCACTTCACGGGCAAGGTCGCCAGCTTCGGCGAAAACTGCATCATCAACTGCCCGAGCCTCGCGGAGATCTGCTTTGACGGTTGCGACCTGACGGCTTCGCCCATGGGCCTGATGATGAACGTCGCGCCCAAACTGACCGTCCGCGTGCCCGAAGGCATGAGCGAGGAAAACCTGAATCACGCGCAGAACTGCCTGAGCTGGAGCGAAAATCCCAGCGAGATCACCGTTACCACGGATTCCTGCGCGCACGCGCTGCCCGCAATGCCCGACGTGGCGGGGCTGCTTTCCGGGCTGATGCTGGACGCAAGCATTGAAACTGCCGCGCCCGCACTGGCCGAATCGTCTCAGACAACCGATGCGCCCGAATCCGAAGCGCAGGCTGCTGAGCCTGCGCCGGCTGAGGCCGCGCAAACGACCGATGCCGTCGAATCCCGTCCAGTATCCGAAGCGCAGACCGCCGCGATTCCCGACGAATATCTGGGCGTATGGTACGGCGTGAGCATGGAGATGGAGGGCGACGTTCTTCCACTGGCCGATCTGGGCATGGAAGTGACGGTTACCATCGGCGCGGACGGCACGGCTGAAATGAACATGGGCGGCGAAGTGGATGTCGCCCAGTGCATGATGAATGACGGCGCTCTGGTGGTAGATACGATGACCGGTACGCTGCAGGACGGAGAGCTGGTTCTCTCCGATGACGGCGTGCTCATCAGGATGAACCGCGAAAAGCCGGAAACTGATGTGTCCGTTTCGGCCATGAACGAGAACGCCACGATCGACGACTTCATAGGCGTCTGGACGCTCGTGCGCGTCACCACGGACGGCATGACGCTGCCCGCGGAAACCGTTGAAATGGCCGGCGATACGCTGACCATTTACGGCGATACCTGCGACCTGACCATGCAGGGCATGACGCTGGACGGCCTGCCCTGCCGTATGGAAGGCTATTCGCTCCTCGTTTCCATCATAGAGGGCGATGCTTCCATCACGCTTCGCGAGGATGGAACGCTCATCCTTGAGAGCGTCGATATTGCGCTTCAGTATGAGCGCGCCGGCGATGCGCCTGATACCCTTGACGGGGAAGCGACGCCCGAACCCACGGCAGAGCCCGCCCATGAACCCGCCGTTACCGGCACTGAAATCATGCTCGAAAACAAGTACGTCCTAATCGACGCGGACGTGAACGGCTATAACATGACCGCCGCAATGCTGGGGAACTACGAATACTCCGTTTTGCTCCATCAGGACGGCACAGTGGATTTTGTCATGGCGGGCGCGGACATTCCCGGCCTTGTCTGGACCTATGGCAAGGTGCCCACAGACGCGGGAGAGTTGGACGGCGTCATCATCGACTATTACGGGCAGCCGCTGTACCTTGTGCCCACGGATAGTGGCTTCGACATGGATTACTTTGACTCCATGCGGATGCACTTTGCCCCCGAGGGTTCCGCGCAATAAGCGCCTATGCTTGCGCATCGCCGTGAATGAATGCGGCGGTGCGGAACCCCTTTGGACTTGATGCCCATCGACATGAATGAAATAGAGGAGGTTTTGTTCCATGAAAAAGAAGATCGCTTTCCTGTTGGCCGTGCTGCTGACACTATGCCTTTCGACCGTCGCTTTCGCCAATGCCGCCGAGGTAAGCAAAGAGGATCAGATGGCTGTCATGGTGAAGAACTTTCTGGACAAGAATGAATACCCCTATGAATACGACGACTATACGGTTGAAACGCAGTTTGCCATAAACAACACGATGGAATACGCCAATGTGATGATTTATATCTACGACGATATGCTTTCGGTATCCGTGGACGCGCCGGTTTCGGGAACCGAAGACATCTTTGAGAATATGGCGATCTTTACAACGCTTGTCAACAGCGAGATCTACTACGCGCAGTTTCGCGTAACGCGCGACGAGGGACAGGTTTATATCTCCTGCCGGTCGTGCAATCTGGTGGAAGATGTGGTTCCCGGCGAAAACGAGCTTTACTATCTGCTCAGCGAACCGCTGCTGTATATGGAGGCTTACGGCGACGGCATCTGCGCGGTGATCGACGGCGGCGACCCCTATGAGGCGTTTGAAATCTGTCAGGCGGCGGTGGACGCGCAATGACGAATGTCTCAAATCCTTATTTGACCGTAAAAGCGGTTGCGAAGAAGAGATTGGCGACCCCCATCGCACTGGTCTGCGCCTTCTTTGGCGTCGCGGTGGCATACTCGACGGTCGAGCTGTTTTTGCGGGGTGAAACGGGCTCCGGCGTGATCAGCTGCTTCCTGTTTGCCGCGGTCATGACGCCGGTCTACCGCATTTTTCGCCATGCATACAGGAAGCTAAGCGCGCGCCGCATCGCAGAGGCGCTGATCCCGCTGTCTGAGGAAAGCCTGACTTTCGACCAGCTTCAGACTGTGCTATCCTCCGAAAAAGCCATTCAACAAATCAAAACGCTCATCGGCAAAGGCTACCTGCAAAACCTGCAGATCGATTTGGAGGAGCGCACGGTGGGGCTGTACGTCCCGGAGGACGCCTACGCGCAGTGGGTCTGTCCGAACTGCGGCGCAAAGAATCGCGCTCGAAAGGGCGGCGCGCTGCGCTGCAAATACTGCGACCAGCCGATGACAAAATGACGGCCCGTCTAAAACCGCCATGTCGACCGAAAGAAAGGAAGTGCTACCTTGAAAAGAATGATCGGCCTGCTGCTGGCGCTCCTGCTTCTGGTCCCTGTCTGTGCCCTGGCTGAACTTAGGCGCGGCGACAGCGGCGAGGAAGTGACCGCCCTGCAGCAGATGCTCTGGGATACCGGGTTCATATTTGAAGAGCCGGACGGCGTGTTCGGCAGGAATACCGAAAAGGCCGTAAAGTGGTTCCAGGAATACGCGAACCTTGAACAAAGCGGCATAGTCGACGATAGAACGCTCGATTCGCTCTACGCCTGTTGGCTTCGGATCATGGATGAGAATGACGCCTACATGTATTTGCCCGACGATGAACCGGAGCCGCAGCCCGACGGCTTTATACCGGACTATGACGTGGAAGGCGACTACCCGGCTTACTGTCATACCTATATAACGCAAGAGGGCGACGTTCATGTGGAACTGTGCGGCCGCCACGCCCAAATAGCCGCAGAAACGACGCCGCCTGCAGTGGAAAAATGGACAAACGAGCTCGATGCGCTCTACGAAGAGTGGCTTGCTGCGTCTTTGGAGGAAGATCGCGCCGCCATCGCGACCTCCCAGGCGTTTTTCACGCTCTGGCTGGAACAGCAGACGAACGCGCTGCAACTTCAGAACGTTGAAAACGTGGACAGTTACATTGAAACGCTCCTGTGCAATCAGTGCGTCGAATTGTGCCAGAGGGTTTTTGAACTGAGCATCGAGTAGCCTTTATTGTGAAACGAAAGAGGGGTTCTTTATGAGTACTGCCAGTTATAACTGCCCCTGCTGCGGCGGTCCGCTGGAATTTGGCGGATCAAGTGGCAAGCTGGAGTGCGCCGCCTGTGGCAACGCCTTTGAAATGGAAGCGCTTGAAGCGCTGCATTCGTCCGAAAACGGCGAACAGATTTCCTTCGAGCGTCCAAAGGAGGGCTTTCGGGCGGCGGAAGAGGGCGTCCAGGCCTATGTCTGCAAAAATTGCGGCGCGGAGCTGATGACCGAATCCACCACGACCGCCACTGAATGTCCCTATTGCTCAAGTCCCACGATCCTGCCCGACCGCCTTGAGGGCAGCGTGAAGCCGGAGAAGGTCATTCCTTTTTCGGTAACGCAGCAGCAGGCGCGGGAGGCGTTTGAATCGTACTTTAAGGGCAAACGGCTGCTTCCAAACGTTTTCCTGAATAGCCGTAACCGCATCGCGGAGATGCGCCGTCTGTACGTTCCGTACTGGCTATTTGACTGCTACGCGCACGCCGATATGGTTTATGACGCGGAAAAGGTACACACCGAGCAAAAGGGCGAGTGGGAGATCACCCGCACGCGGCACTATCTCGTGCGCCGCCGGGGCGGGATGCGCTTTGAAAACATTCCCGTGGACGGCAGCGTCAGGCTGGACGACAGGATCACCGAGTCTTTGGAACCCTACGATTTGAGCGCCGCCATTCCTTTTCAGAGCGCCGTCCTTGTCGGAGCCATGGCCGATCATGCGGATATAGATTGCGATTCGTGCGAAAAGCGCGCCGTTGAGCGCGTAGAGCACAGCGTAGATGAGGTCATGCGCGATACCGTTAGAGACTATGATACCGTAAAGGCGCGCAGCCGGCGCATTCGCACGGAGGGCGGTCGGGCGACGCCCGTGCTCCTGCCTGTATGGCTGATGACCACCGTGAAGGAAGGAAAAACCTATACCTTCGCCGTAAACGGTCAGACGGGCAAGCTGACCTGCGACGTGCCCGCCGACAAGGCAAAATCCCTGCTGTGGGGCTTTGGCGTATTTGCCGGGGTTTTCGGCATCGCGGCATTGATTCTTGCTCTGATAAAAGCGCTTGGCAGCGGCTCGCTGCTCATCTGTGCGGCAATTGCGGCCATCCTTGCGTTGGCGGTGGTCGGCGCGCTGAAGGGACAACTAAAGCAGGCGGCGCAGCAGAGCACGGCGCACAGCTATATCCGAGACGGCTCGTTCTGTCTGGACGTAAACGCGGACCACTTCCTCTATGAGAGCACGTCCAAACGGAAAATTGAAGACAATGCACAGAAGGAATGACGAGGGGGGCAACATATTATGGGCTTGATTTCAGCGGCATTGAACGCGGCGGGCGGCACGCTGGCCAGTCAGTGGAAAGAGTACTTTTATGTGGATTCTTTGCCGGACAACGTGCTGGCGACAAAGGCGCAGAAAAAGGTCAGAGGCCGTTTCGGCGGCAGCCGGCATGAGGACGACAACGTGATTTCCGACGGCAGCGTCATCGCCGTGGCCGACGGCCAGTGCATGATGATCGTGGATCAGGGCAAGATCGTGGAATTCTGCGCCGAACCCGGCGAGTATATCTTCGATCAAAACACAGAACCCAGCCTGTTCTGCGGCGAGCTCAATGGCGATAAAGTGAAAGCCATTCTGAAAACCACCTTTGCCCGCCTCTCCTTTGGCGGTCAGGCCGGGGTAGATCAGCGCGTGTACTTCTTCAACACCAAGGAAATCCCCGGCAATAAATACGGCACGCCCAGCCCGGTGCCCTTCCGCGTGGTGGACAATAACATCGGCCTGGACGTGGATATTTCCATACGCTGCTTCGGCGAATACAGCTACCGCGTGACCAATCCGATGCTGTTTTACACCAACGTCTGCGGAAATGTGGACGGCGATTACACCCGCGATCAGATCGACAGCCAGCTCAAGAGCGAGCTGCTCACCGCGCTTCAGCCCGCGTTTGCGAAGATTTCCGAGATGGGCGTTCGCTATTCGGCGCTGCCGGGGCATACGGCCGAGATTGCCGGGGCGCTCAACGAGGTGCTGTCCGAAAAGTGGGCGAACCTGCGCGGCGTAGAGATCGTGTCCTTCGGCGTGAGTTCGGTCAATGCGTCCCAAGAGGACGAAGACATGATCAAGGAGATGCAAAAGAACGCGGTATTTCGCAACGCCAACATGGCGGCGGCGCATCTGGTGGGGGCGCAGGCGCAGGCCATGCAGGACGCGGCGAAGAATCAGGCCGGCGCGTTTACCGGCTTCATGGGTATGAACATGGCTCAGCAGGGCGGCGGTATGAATCCTGCGCAGCTGTTCCAGATGGGCGCACAGCAACAGCCTTCACAGCAGCGCGCATCCATGCAACAAAACGCAAACGCGTGGACATGCGTTTGCGGCGCGACGGCTACCGGTAAATTCTGCCCCGAATGCGGCGCGAAAAAGCCCGAGCCCAAAGCGACGACCGGCTGGACATGCGCCTGCGGCGCGGTCAATGCCGGTAAGTTCTGCTCCGAATGCGGCGCAAAGCGTCCGGCAGGAGCGCCGGTCTATCGCTGCGATAAGTGCGGCTGGCAACCTGCCGACCCGACGCACCCGCCGAAATTCTGCCCTGAATGCGGCGATCCCTTTGACGACCAAGATCGTACCTGACGCGGCGATTTTTATTTTGTTTGCCTGAACCTTGCCCATGCGGCTCATAAAATACCTTGCTGTAAAGGCTGTAAACTGCCGATGAAAATCCGGCGCAAGAGCTCAGGAAAACTGTATATCCGGGATGCCGATACGGTGTATTACGGCACGGAGTTTCTGCGGATTCTTTGTATAAGCGTAGCCATCTATCCGCTGTTGTTTGTCATCATCGCCGTTTTTCAGGCCATGGGACAGGGTGTGCAGCCCTTTGTGCTGTCCCTGCTCAACAAGGGAACCCTGGATATCGCTCTGTTCTTTGTCATCCGCATGCTCTTTGGCCCGGAACAGATTTTGTGGGCAACGCCAATCGTGTCGGCGATTGCACTGGCTATCGGTGCCATGTCCATCCTGGATTTCTTTAGGAAGCACGAATTAAAATGACTGTGGGGAAGCAAGCCCATGCATGCACGCGAATTTGGTAATTCTACAGTATCTCCTATCGGTATGGGCTGCATGGGTCTGTCCCATGGAGATGAAAAATCCCCACAGAGGAATACAGCATCAGGCGGTAAAATGTTGCCAGTCACGTCGGTCTCCTCGCCGTCGATCATGGCGATGATGCACGCGCGGTAGCTGCCGGAACGCGGCTTTGAGGGCGTTGAGCACGTCCGCGCAATCAACGCCCGGCGCCTGCGCAGCGCGCCGGGACGGACGTTCGACAGCATTTGAAAGTCCCCAAAGCAGATCGAAGCCGTCAGGGCTAATGAGCTTCCCTGACGGCTTTCCATATGACCCCTACTCCGCGCCACTGGTACGAACATGAAACCCCGCCCAGCGCAACTTACGCCAGCCAGCACTCCACATCCTGCACCGCACCCGCGAGCACGTCTCCCGCGTCGTAGCGGATGTTGAGCCAATCGCCGGCCGCTTCCTTCGGGAGAATGACCGGCATCCGGTCGTGGATGAACGATATGGCGGCGGCCGGTTCCCGCGTCAGGATCGTAAACACGGGAGCACCGTTCTCAAGTCTGTATATCCCGGCCATGTACATGACAGAAGCCCCGCCCGGCCGGATGGCATACTTTATCCTGTCCTTACCGCGCTTCTCCCACTCGAAATAGTGCGCCGCGGGCACAAGGCACCGGCGCTGCCGCATCCCGTCCCGAAACAGCGCCTTCGCGTCCGCCGTCTCGTTTCGGGCGTTGAAGAGCAGCTTTCCATTGCCCAGCCTGTAGCCCCACCGCATGGCAAAGGGCGTGGCGGCCAGACTGCGATTGTTCGCCAGCACCGGCGCCACGTCGGACGGCGCGATCTCGCCGGTCTTGACGACGGGCCCGGCATTTGCGCGCCGGTTGATCTGCTCGATGATCTCGCGCAGATCGGCCGCGGAATCCTCATCCGGAACATAATAGCGACCACACATAGTTCCCGCCTCCCTGCATAGCATTCGATGCCTTCAATCACAGCTTGCCGTACAGCCAACGACCTGTCCGATTTTGCCCCGCATGGACTTGGCGTCCAGTATCCCGTCAAAGCACACGCTGACCGGCGCTGCCCTGGGCTTTTGCAGATGGCAATCCATGTATACACCTCTCCCAAACAGGACTGATACAAACCGTATTCACCGCAGGGCGACGGGCGACCGCCGCCCTTTTTTCATGGGACCAGAGAATGGAGGAACCTATATGTCTGATCGAATCAACACCCCGTTCACCAACGAGCACTTTGTCGCCTTCTGCCTCTCCATGCTCGGCCAGCCTTACTGGTACGGAACGGTTGTGTATAAATGCACCGAAAACCTGCGCTCTCGCAAGGCGAGGCAGTATCCGTCGCATTACGGCTCCAGCCGTACCAGCCGGTACAGGGACGACATTGCGAAAAAGAAGGTCTGCGCGGATTGCGTCGGCCTGATCAAAGGGTACTGCTGGACGGGCGGCGGCAAGGGCGTAGTCGAGAGTATCGGCACGGACAAGACCTTCTCGAGCAAGTACGGCGCCAACAACTGCCCGGATAAGTCGGCCAACAGCATGTTCAGCTATGCCAAAGGCAAAGGCTGCGCCTGGGGCACGATGGACAGCCTGCCGGAGGTTCCCGGCATCGCACTGCGCTCGGACGGGCATGTGGGCGTTTATGTGGGCGGCGGCTACGCCGTGGAGGAGCGCGGCTTCAATTATGGCTGTGTCAAGACGCGGGTGAAGGATCGCAAGTGGACGCACTGGTACTACCTGCCGTTCATTGATTACGGCGAGGGCGGCAGTGTGAAACCGCCGCAGACGGAGTATGCGCTGGGCTCCCGGCTGCTCAGGAAAGGCACGGAAGGCAATGATGTGAAACAGCTGCAGGAATATCTTTTGCGGCTGGGCTACAGCCTGCCGAAGTACGGAGCGGACGGCGACTTTGGCGCGGAGACCGAAGCAGCAGTGCGGGCCTTCCAGGAGGATGAGAGGCTCGAGGTGGACGGCAAGTATGGCGAAAAGAGCCACGCCGCGCTCATGGACGCCATAGAGGCAGAGGACGAGGACACGCCGGAGCAGCCCGCGCAGCCGGAGGATGGCGAAGAAGAAAACGAAGGAGAAAAGCCCGTCGGTACCCACGTGGTCATCGTATCGGATGGCGGCAAGGTCAACATTCGCGTGGGCAACGGCACGCAGTACGGGCGCGTCACCCAGCTCGCGCCGGGTACGACGCTGGACTATGTGGCCACCGCCAGCAACGGCTGGCACGCCGTAGTGGTCAATGCGCGGGTGGGTTGGGTTTCCGGAGAATACAGCAAGGTGATCTGAGCATTTACTGTACGAACAGCACACAGGATTGTTGCGCCGCTGCTTTCATATGAAAGCAGCGGCGCTAAGGGAGGGGCTATGACACAGGAGCAGAAGCGGCACATCCGACAGCTCAGAGCCGCGGGTGAAGGATATAAGCGCATCAGTACCTTGCTCGATATTCCGGTCGGCACCATCAAATCCTTTTGCCGCCGCGACGAGGCGGATGAACCGGCGGTCACGGACTACCGTGCGCCACAGAAGCTGGAAATCACGATTGAAAATGAGAATCCAATATGCCCGCAGTGCGGGACGCCGGTCATCCGCATACCTGGCAGGAAAAAGCGCGTGTTCTGCTCGGAAGCCTGTCGCGTCGCCCACTGGCGCACGCAGGCGCATGCCGACGGAAAACCTGCTCTGTGCGCCGGGTGCGGGAAGCCGCTGTATGGGCATGACCGGCGCAGGAAGTTTTGCAGCCACGCCTGTTACATCCACAGCCGCTTTGGAAAGCAGTGAGGAGGCCGATATGCACGGCACAGAACAACGGATGGGCGCGCCCATGTTGACACATGAGCAGCTTCAACGCGAGCTGACGTATCGCACCTCCATGGCGGTTCTTAGAAACCTGCGCAACGCCGGGCTGGTGACCGGCAGGGAATTCGTCAGATTATCACAGTTTCTCGCGGAAAGATTCTCCCCTGTCTGGGGCGATTTGTATCAAAATCACGGTTGACTCCCGGCCGCAAAAGAGGGATATATGGTCGCGGAAGGAGGTAAGCGCCTTGAAGAAAGAACAGAAGCAACAACCTATGCAGATCCGGCAGGTCAAACCCGACGCGCCCACCCCTCGCCGCAAGCGTGTGGCGGCCTATTGCCGCGTCTCCACGGGAAAGGACGCCATGCTGCATTCCCTCTCCAGGCAGATCAGCCACTACAGCGCCTATATCCAGCGCCAACCCGGCTGGGAATACGCGGGCGTGTACGCCGATGAAGCGTACACCGGCACAAAGGGCGACCGGCCCAGATTCCGGCAGATGCTCTCGGATTGCCGGGCGGGAAAGATCGACCTGATCCTCACCAAGTCCATCAGCCGGTTCGCCCGCAACACGGTGACCATGCTCGAAACGGTGCGCGAGCTGAAGGCGCTGGGCATTGACGTTTATTTTGAGGAGCAGAACATCCACTCCATGAGCGGGGACGGCGAGCTGATGCTCACCATACTCGCTTCTTTTGCGCAGGAGGAGAGCAAAAGCGTGTCCGACAACTGCAAATGGCGGATACGCAAGGATTTCTCCGAGGGGAAGCCCATGAACCTGATGCTGCTGTATGGCTACCGGTCGGTGGACGGACAGATCGTGATCGACGAGGACGAAGCCGCCGTGGTGCGGGACGTGTTCAGAGCATATCTGGATGGCGCCGGCAGCAGCCGTATCGCAGCAAGGCTTCGGGAGACCAATACACCGCGGCGCCTCGGAGGAACGTGGACGGGCAACCATGTGGTCGAAATGCTGACCAACGAGAAGTATACGGGCGATGCCTTGCTGCAGAAGACCTTTGTGGAAGATCATCTGACCAAGAAACAGCGGCGCAATACGGGTCAGCTGGATCAATATTACGCCGAAAACACGCACCCTGCCATCATCGACCGCGAGACCTTTGAGCGCGCGCAGGCGATCCTTGCCCAGCGCCGGGAGATGATCAACATACGCAAGCCGACGACGGTGCGTTATCCTCTGAGCGGCAAGGTCGTGTGCGGGAACTGCGGCGCGCATTACAACCGCAGGACGCGCTCCACGGGGCGCAACTCCATCCCGCGCTACACATGGCAGTGCGTGACCTACTCAAGCAAGGGAAAGCGTTACTGCCCCGCGAGCCAGATCCCGGAGGAGACGCTCATCGCCCTGACCTGCGAGGTGCTGGACGTGGAAAAGCTCACAGAAGAAGCAGTGGATGCGCTGGATGAGATTCGCGTGACGGGCAAGGGCTGCCTGCGCTTTGCGCTCCGGGACGGGCGCGTGGAAGAGCGTCAGTGGGCGTGGGAATCACGCGCCAAAGCATGGACGCCGGAGATGCGTCGGAAGGCCAGTGAACAGATGAAACGGAGGTGGCGGCATGACTGAGACGGCGACGGGAGGCACGAGGGTGCGCATGATCCCCGCTACGGTGCGGCGCTGTGCGGTCGCGCGGCCCCTGACGGAGCGACTGCGGGTCGCGGCCTATGCCCGCGTCAGCACCGATGACGAGGAGCAGCAGACCTCCTATGAGGCTCAGGTGGACTACTACACCAAGAAAATCCGTGAGAATCCTGAATGGATTTTTGTGGAGGTGTACGCGGACGAGGGCATCACAGGCACCAGTACCAAGCGGAGAAAGAACTTCAACCGCATGATCGACGACGCCATGGCGGGCATGATCGACCGGATCATCACCAAATCGGTCAGCCGCTTCGCCCGCAACACCGTGGACACCCTGACGACGGTCCGCAAGCTCAAGGAAAAGGGCGTGGGCGTGACCTTCGAGAAGGAAAACATCGATACGCTGGACAGCAAGGGCGAGCTGTTCATCACGATCATGTCGTCCCTTGCGCAGGAGGAGAGCCGCTCCATCTCGGAAAACGTGACCTGGGGCTGGCGCAAGCGCATCGCGGACGGCAAGGTGTCGGTGGCCTACTCCCATTTCCTCGGCTACGAAAAAGGCCCGGACGGCAATATGCAGATCGTGGAGGAAGAGGCCAAAGTCGTGCGCGAGATCTACGCCATGTTTCTGGACGGGAAGACGCCCTCCGGCATTGCGGCCGCTTTGACGAAGCGCAGCGTCCCCACGCCTGCGGGAAAGGCGACGTGGCAGGCCAGCACGGTAAAGTCCATCCTGAGCAACGAGAAGTACAGAGGCGACGCACTGTTGCAAAAGACCTTCACCGTGGACTTCCTGACAAAGAAGGCCAAAGTGAACGAAGGCGAAGCGCCCCAATACTACGTCGAAAACAGCCACCCGGCTATCGTCAGCGCGGAGGTGTTCGAGCTTGTCCAAGCTGAACTGGCAAAGCGCAGGCAGCGGGGCGGGCGCACGAGCGCGGTCACGCCCTTCTCCGGGCGACTCGTCTGTGGGGAATGCGGCGCATACTTCGGCAGCAAGGTCTGGCACAGCACGGACGCTTACCGGAGTGTCATCTACCGCTGCAACCGGAAGTACGAAAAGAAGGGAGCGCCCTGCCCATCTCCTCACGTAAGGGAAGAGGAACTCAGGACAGCCTTTGAGAAGGCGCTGGGGATGCTGCTGGAACGCAGGAGCGAGATCTTCTCCGCATACGAGACGATCATTGCCAATCTGACCGACACGGCGCAGCTGGACCGCGAGCTGGAGCGTGCGCAGGCAAGGCTCGACGAAGCGCATCAGGAAATGGAGCGCATGGCGCGCAGGAATGCCGAGATCGCGCAGGATCAGGAGGAATACAACCGGGCGTTCGACGCGCTTAGCGCAAAGTGCAGTGCCCTGAAGGAAAAGATCGGCGCGCTGAAAGCGCAGCTGGCCGCGAAGGCCGGCAGGAGGCGAAAGCTGGAAGCGTTCATGGCGCAACTGCGGGAGAAGGAGGCTTTGGCTCCCTTTGATGAACGCACCTTCGCAGCGATGGTGGATCACATTGTGGTCTATCCGGGTGAAGCAAAAGGCGCTAAGAAACTGATTTTCCGCTTCCGGGATGGGACGGAGATACCGGTCGACCTGTAAATGAGCACATGAAAACAACCCGCTTGCACAGCCGGGCGCGAAGTGATTCGCCGGGGGCTGGGCAAGCGGGTTGTTTGTATTTTTGGGCAGAGAGCCTCTTGAAGCATCGTGCTTTGATGATGCGCGCAATGTATATCCGAGCATTATCAGCACCTGCCTTTTCAGAGCTATGCAGGGGCTTCGTAGGGGTATTCAAGGGGTATTCAAACTGCATACCCCAATGAATACCCCTTTGAATACCCGTACCGTGAAATCGTTACTTGTATCATTTTATGAGTGCAGACACACCAAAGGACACCGATATTGATACAATGTCGGTGTTCTTTCTTTTTACAGTTTCTAGTGTTGAAGATGCAAATATAGGCTGATATATCCGAAAATCAGCCCAATTTAGGC
>OGYY01000448.1_pt1 | contig 42533 bp, 32 predicted proteins | sample 1576671 | NCBI WGS metagenome assembly OGYY01 (sample SAMEA3541593, study PRJEB24748) | human gut metagenome | biome: human gut; feature: human-associated habitat; material: faeces | place: China | collected 2012 | reverse complement strand
GAAACGCTGTATAAGATAAAATATTTCGTTAAGGTAGGTAGCGAAGGTAGTGGGTGAAATTTTTATCGTCATCATGTTGTGCCGCCTATGGCGGCAGCGGTGCGTCGAGTCGCCGCACCCTACAGGAACATTGAGAAACAAAACAGTCTATGCAAAGGGGTAGGTCCGTGCAATAACCCATCCGTCTCGGCTTCGTAATCTTACCCCCTGCGTAAAACCGCTGTCGCGGCAACGGTGCGTCGAGTCGCCGCACCCTACAAACTGAGCATCAGCAAACAGCAAAAATACCGCAGGGCTTTTGCTCTGCGGTACTTTGATTTCAGGCTTTATTTATGCTCGGCGAGGTATCTGTCCACGACGGACTCGACATAATCGGGGCGGTCGGTGATGATACCGTCAACGCCGTTTTCGAGCATCTGGATAACATCCTTTTCCTCGTCGACGGTCCATGCGTTGACCTTAATGCCGGCGGCATGGGCGCGGCGGACAAGCGCTTTTGTCGCAAACGCCTTATGCGGATGCAGTGCGTCGCAGCCGATCTTCTTCGCGAGGTGCAGAGGCTGGAAGAACCATCTTCTGACTACCTGTCCGTAAATCGGATAGAGATACGCCGTCTTGCACTTGGGATCGTACTTCTTCGCCTCAACAAGCATCTTATAGTCGAAGCTCGAAATGAGAAGCTCATCGAAAAGTCCGTAGTCCTTGACTGCCTCTATCGTCTTGCGCACTATGTCTTCGCGCTCGGACTTGTTGGGTTTTATCTCGATATTCATAACGCTCAGCTTGTCGCTCTTCTTCATGCACTCGAGGTACTCCTCGACGGTGGGTAGAGTGACGCCGGCGAAGTCCTTTGAGAACTTGCTGCCGAAATCGAGCTTGCGGATATCGTCAAACATATAGTCGCCGATAGCGCCGGTGCCGTTGGACATCTCGTCAACGGTGTCGTTATGGCAGATGACTATATGCCCGTCCTTGGTGATATGGACGTCGGTCTCGGTTCCGTCCGCCCCGAGCTCGACTGCTTTTTCAAATGCGGGTATCGTGTTCTGCGGGGCATAGCGGTTAGCACCGCGGTGTGCGATTATCTTTGGCTTATTCAACACTGTTCACCTCTGAAAAATTTCTGAGGACATTATAGCACTTCGCCGCTGAAAATTCAACAGGAATGTGATAACGCTGAAATAATTATTAAATTTCTGCTTTTATTGTACTTAAGTCCAAAACGCTGTTGCAAGCTATTAATATTTTTGCTATAATTATAAGAGCTTTTATGCAAATTGTCGATGCTTCCCGATTGAATTTTTTTCATATCGGGGGGCTAAAACAACTGTCTGCGGGCGTATTTTCCCTGCTTCGCCGCGGACCTGAAGGAGTGTTGAAATGGGAAAGAGTAATCTCAAGGAAAAGGTCAGCACGACATGGAACAATGTCGTACTGCACTGGAAAACACCCGCCTTGGGCAAATATGTCTCCTACAAAGAGATAATTGCCTACGGCGTCGGAGGAATGGGCGTTCAGTTCGTCATGTTCTTCTGCTCGCTCATCGCGCTTTCCGCAACGAGCTTCCTTGTCGGAAACACGATAGGCATCAAGCCGATGCACTTGCAGTATATGGCGGTCGCATCGACTATCATCGGCTTCGGAATCACTATCGGACGCTCTTACATAATCGACAGCGCCCGCTTCAAATCCGGAAAATTCCGTCCCTGGCTTGCGATAACCGGTATTCCCACCGTTATTATAGCGGTCGTGTTCGTCTGGCTGCCATACGAGACGATGTCGTATATGCAGAAAGTCATTGCGGTTTTCCTCTGCTATAACCTTCTGCAGTGCTTCTATCCTTTCTTCCAGCAGGCATACACAGACCTTGCAAACGTCATATCGCCCAACTCCCATGAGCGTACCGATATCGTTTCGGTCTCGTCGATCATCTACTCCATGGCGCCGTCCCTCACGGGTCTTTTCGTGCCGATGCTCTCGACGCTCACCGGCGGTCTGAACTCCATCACCACATACCGTATAATCCATCCCCTCGTCGCCGTTGTCGGACTTCTTCTGTCCTATGTGGCATACGCGGGAACGAGAGAGAGAATAATCGTGGCGGAGAGCCACGTTACCCAGTTCAAATTCTCCGACGCATTCCGCGCCGTTGCAAAGAACAAATATTTCTGGATAACCTCCCTTGCAGGCTGGCTCGGCTTCCTTGAGGGCGCAGTCGGCGTTATCATCGGCTGGACATTTATATATGCCTACCCCGACAGAATGGGTCTTTACGGAGTCGCGACAACGCTTATCGGCAACGCGGCGCTCTGGGCAATGCTCATCTGTCCGATAGCGATAAGAGTCCTCGGCAAGAGAAACCTGCTCATCTGGTGCAATGTTACAAACGTCGTGCTCATCGGACTGCTCTATCCCCTTTACAACAACATTCCCGCACTTATAATCCTCTACTATCTCAACGGATTCATCAACTCTTTCTCGATAGTCTACAACCCCGGCATCAACGCCGACATGCGTGACTATCAGCAGTATTTCACCGGCGAGCGCATAGACGGAATGTTCGGCGCGGTCGGCATAATCGGCTCGTTCATCGGAATGTTCACCGGCATGGTGCTCCCGACCATCTATCAGATGCTCGGCCTTGAGGACAACTACGACGTGCTCGAAGTCGCTTCGTTCAGGGAGGATATGTTCGATGTGCTCATCATCGCCGCAGTTATCGGCGCGGCGCTCAACTTCGTCCCCTACCTCTTCTACGATCTGACCGAGACCAAGCAGCGCGGCATAGTCAAGGTGCTCAAGATACGCGCGATGTTCGAGGACTACGGCAACGGTATTCTCCGCGACGAGAGCATCGTTGAAGCCATAGACATAATCGACGAAGCAAATCTCCTCTACAAAGACAGAACCCTCATGACCACAAAGGACGACATCAAGAAGGCAGAGAGACTGCCCGCGAGAACGCCCGAGGAAAAAGAGTTCAAGAAGAACGAAATCAAGCGACTGAAAGCCGCTTACAAAGAATTCAACACTCAGAACCGCGGCATAAAGAAAGACCGCATAAATCAGGCAAAGGCCATGCCCAAGAGCACCGACGCCGAGAAGGCGGCGAGAAAAGCTGCGATAAAGGCCGCGAAGAAAGAGAACAGAGAGCTCAACAAGCTCAATGCGGACATCTCCGTGTGCGATTTCATCATCGACGAGATGAACAAATACGACACTCTGCGCATCAAGAAGCAGGTCGAGCGTTCCCGAGCACTTGAGGCTGCCGGATACAACGGAATCTTTGATTACAACAAAGAGATCATGGTCGAGGCAAAGGCTCTGCCGAAGTCCACTCACGAGGAGCGCGAGATTCGCAGCGACGCCATAACCCGCGCCCGCGCGCTCAAGAACGCCAGAAAGGCAATGATAAAGTTCTACGGCTCGCCCGAAAATATCGTCGAGCCTTCAGACGATGCGTTCAAGGCCGCAGAGGCTCTGCCGGACGACACCTTCGCGCATCAGCTCGAGAAGAAGAGAACCGTCAAGAAGCTCGTCAACGAGAAGTCGAAGTACATCAGAAGCGTCAAGCCTCTTCTCGACGCAAGACGCCAGCTGACGGAAAAAGAGAATTATGCGCATCTTGACGATATCCGCGCAAGATACGCCGACGCAAAAGCGAACACCGACGCCGAGTACGAGGCGCGCAGAGTCGAGATCGAGAGACTCGAAGAGGCGCGCAAGGCAGACCTCGAGCGCAGGAAACAGGAGCGTCTGGCAAAGAAGAACGGAAAGTGAGGAACAGACGATGAAAAAATTCAGTAAAATAGCAGCCGTTGTTGCGCTGATGCTCGTTGTCTGCCTCTCTTTCACAGGCTGCGGCAATCTCGGCAACGCGATAATCTCCGCCCTCTCCCTCGATGTCACGGTCGACGACCCGGCACTCATCAAGGTTGAGGATATACTCGACAAGACCGTCAAGGCGGAATCCGCCAAGAGCGGCGACTTCACCTATACATTATATACCGACAACACCGCCTGCATCACGGGCTACACAGGGAGCAACCCCGTTGTTTCCATTCCCGCGGAGATAGACGGCGCAAAGGTAGTCGGTCTCGAGAACAAGGCTCTCAAGAGCAGCAGCACGCTCAAGGAGCTCATACTTCCCGACTCTGTCGAGGCAATCGGCAACTATGCCGCGATGTACTGCGACAGTCTTGAGAAAGTAACCATCGGCAAGAACATCAAGCACATCGGCATCAGCGCGTTCGAGGGCTCGCAGGAGAACGCCTACACCGGAAAGAGCAAGCTTACGACCGTTGTTTTCAACGGCGCGCCCAAGACCATATCCGAAAAGGCTTTCTACTTCTGCTCCGCGCTGACCGAAATAGTCCTGCCCGAGGGCGTTGAGACCATCGGCGACTGGGCGTTCGCGAAGTGCTTCAGCGCAAAGAAGATAATTATCCCCGAGGGCGTCACTCAAATTGACGACCACGCGTTCCTCAAGTGCACCGGAGCGGTCGAGATATCGATTCCCGGCACGGTTGAGAGCATTGCGGTGAGCACATTCTACCGCTGCTCCTCTCTCGAAAAGCTCACTCTCGGCGAGGGAGTCAAAAAGCTCGAAAAGGGCGCGTTTGAAGAGTGCAAATCGCTCAAAACAGTCGTCCTGCCCGAGAGCATGGAAGAGCTCGGCAAATATGCGTTCTACAACTGCACCGGACTCGACGAGATAACCATTCACTCCGGAGTCACCGTGTTCGGCGGCGAGATATTCAAGGATGTCGGCAAGCTCACGATTTCGACCGAGAGCGGAAGCGACGCCGAGAAATACGCGCAGGACAACGGCTTTGATGTTGCCGTTATCGGCTGACGGAGGACGAATGGGAACGATAATCGCACTCGGCGGCGGCCGTTATGACGACGGCGAGGTCATGCCGATATTTGAAAGAATAGTCCGCGAATCGGGCAAAGAAAATCCTCATGTCGTGTTCCTGCCGACTGCCGGGCACGACGACACCGAGGGCGACGAGCCCATATGGGAGAGCTTCGAAAAGCTCGGATGCACGGTTGAAACGCTCAAGCTGACCGACCCCGCTAACTCCCGCGAGCACATATATGATACGCTCGTAAACACGGACATTGTCTACGCCGGCGGCGGAAACCTCGAGTTCATGATGAACACATTCAAGGCGACCGACGCGGACGAGGCGCTCAGAGAAGCGTATAAACGCGGAAAAGTCCTTTCGGGGCTCAGCTCCGGCGCGATGTGCTGGTTCGACATGGGATATGACGACTGCGGCGAAAACGGCAGCTTCATGTTCGTCGACTGCATCGGGCTTCTCCCCTACTGCTACTGCCCGCACTTCATCAGCGAACGCTGGCAGAGTTTCGGAACAGCCGTAATAGGCTGCCGAGTCTCGGGCATCGGAGCCGAGGACGGCGCGGCGCTCATATTCAAAGACGGTCATTTCTCCGCCATGTGCGGAAACGACGGCGGAAGCGTGTTCTATTTTGACAAAGACACCGGCTTTGCAAAGAGCGACATAACCGAGGATGCCTCGGCGCTGGATATATAAAACTTCATGCAGGGAAAACGGATGATTTCTGTTTTCCCTGTTTTTTATTGGGGTATTGATGACAGCCGTCATTTTCGCATATCCCGTCAGTTGAGCGTATGCGAGTAACCCCTCAGTCACTTCGTGACAGCTCCTCTGCAGGGGAGCCTGCGGACAGGTTCGTGCGTGGTTGCTCTTTTTATCGTCGGCGGCGTCGGGGTCGCCGCACCCTACAAAATCAGACTTTATTATTGGGCGCAAGCAATGCAATTAACCAACCGACACTCCTTCGCATATTCTTATAGTAAATGAATATGCGGAGGTATTTTTATGCCCGATGTCTATCTCAGTCCTTCAACTCAGGACTATAATCCCTACATAATCGGCGGGAGCGAGAAATACTACATGAATCTCCTCGCCGACGCAATGGAGCCGTATCTCTCTTCAAGCGGGATAAGCTACGGCAGGAACGACCCGAACGGCAACGCCGCGGCGGCTGTTGCACGCGGAAACAGAGGAAACTATCGGCTCTATCTCGCCCTGCACTCAAACGCCGCGCCCGCCATATATGAGGGCACTCTGCGCGGACCGGACGTCTACTACTATCCGACTAGCACACAGGGAAAGCGCGCTGCCGATATAATCGCAAACGGACTGCGCGAGATTTACCCCGAGCCGGAGCTTGTGAACACGCGCACCTCAACAACACTGCTTGAGCTTAAGCGTTCGAAGGCTCCTGCGGTTTACCTTGAGCTTGCCTACCACGACAACGAGCAGGACGCGCGGTGGATAGCCGACAACATCGACGCGATAGCCGAAAATCTTGTCATAAGCATTGCGGATTTTCTCGGCGTGCCGTACTATCCGCCCGTTTTTCCCGCCACGGGTATCGTTAGCACGCGGGGCGGGGTTCTGAATGTCCGACGCGCACCGAATATGACCTCCGCCGTTATCGGCACTCTCCCCAACGGACGCCCCGTAAAAATAATCGGCGCACTCAACGGGTGGTATGTCATAGAATTCAAAAACACAACAGGTTACGTTTTTGCGGGAAACATCAAGAGAAATTGACACAGGTTGTACACAAAATTGACATATTCATACACTTATCCGATTTTTTCCGACGGCGTTTGTATAAAATGCAGATTTTTAAACTTTTCCTTGCTTTTACCCCCAAAAAGCCCTATACTATTATTGTATTTTCACCGAACTTTTCTTTAGGGGGAACGAGGATTTGAAGCTGCTTGAGGAGCGCATAATTGCTGACGGCAAAGTGATCGGGGACGATATTCTCAAGGTGGATATGTTTCTCAATCACCAGATCGACGTACACCTTCTTCAGGAGATCGGCAAGGAGTTCAAGCGCCGTTTTGACGGGTGTAATATAAATAAAATTCTGACTATCGAAGCATCGGGCATAGGGATCGCGTGCATAACTGCGCAATATTTCTCTGTGCCTGTTGTTTTTGCCAAAAAGGGCGCGCACAAAAATGTGGGCAGCAATGTCTACTCCTCCGTTGTCCACTCCTTCACAAAGGGCACGGACAGCCTTGTTACAGTGTCGAAAGACTACATAAACAAGGGCGACAAGATACTCATCATCGACGATTTCCTTGCAAACGGCGCCGCCGTTTCGGGACTTATCGATATAATCAACCAGGCGGGCGCCGAGCTTGAGGGCGTCGGCATCGCCATTGAAAAAGGCTTCCAGCCCGGCAGAAAGGTTCTCGAAGAGAAGGGCGCGAGAGTCGAATCCCTCGCCATCATCGAGAAGATGGGCAACGGAACAATAACATTCAAAGAACAGGACGACTGAGTTATTTTTTCCCGTGCAGGACTGCGGGATAAATATAAAAAATTTTTTTGGAGGTAAGTCAAAAAATGAAGAAATTCACAAGAATCCTCGCGATCGTTCTTGCGCTCGCCACCATTTTCAGCTTTGCAGCTTGCAGCAGCAAGGACGGCGGCGAGAAGAAGATGAAGGTTGGTTTTATCTTCCTTCACGACGAGAACTCGACTTATGACAAGAACTTCATCACCGCAGCTGAGGAAGCTTGCAAGGAGCTTGGCGTTGAGATAGTCAAGAAGACCGGCATCGGCGAAACTCAGGCTTGCTACGATGCAGCGGCTGACCTTGCTGATCAGGGCTGCTCAATCGTTTTCGCTGACAGCTTCGGCCATGAGAGCTTCATGATCCAGGCTGCCGAGAAGTATCCGGACGTTCAGTTCTGCCACGCTACCGGCACCCAGGCTCACACCAAGGGTCTCAAGAACTTCCACAACGCTTTCGCTTCCATCTACGAGGGCCGTTACCTTGCAGGTATTGCCGCAGGTATGAAGCTCAACGCTATGATCAAGGAAGGCAAGTTCGAAGCTAAGGACGCTAAGATCGGCTATGTCGGCGCATACCCCTATGCAGAGGTTAAGTCCGGCTACACCGCATTCTTCCTCGGCGTAAGATCCGTCTGCAAAGAGGCTACCATGGAAGTCCAGTTCACCGGTTCCTGGTACGACGAGGCCAAGGAGAAGGAAGCTGCTACCCTGCTTATCGGCAGAGGCTGCAAGCTCATCAGCCAGCACGCTGACTCCATGGGCGCTCCCACCGCTTGCGAGAACGCAGGTGTCCCCAACGTTTCTTACAACGGCTCCACTCTTGACGCTTGCCCGAACACCTTCATCGTTTCGTCCAGAATCAACTGGGTTCCCTACATGAAGTACATGATCGAGTGCGTCAGAGACGGCAAAGAGATCGACACCGACTGGTGCAAGGGCATCAACGAGGGCGCTGTTGAGCTGACCGCTATCAACGAGAAGGTCGCAGCTCCCGGCACTGCTGAGGCTATCAAGGCTGCCGAAGAGCAGTTCAAGGCCGGCACTCTTCATGTTTTTGACACCTCCACTTTCACTGTTGGCGGCAAGGTTCTCACCAGCTACAAGGCTGACGTCGACACCGACGAGAACTACACCCCCGACACCGAGGTTGTTTCCAACGGTTACTTCCACGAGTCTGAGAAGCGTTCCGCTCCTTACTTCGATGTTGACATCGATGGCATCACTCTTCTCAACAAATAATTAAGCTATAACTTTCATTCAGACGGGGCGACGAAAGCCGCTCCGTCTGAAGCAGTTCAAAAAACAAGATTTTTAAGTTTGAAAAGCCGATTATCCTTCCTGTTTTAATCGGCTTTTGAGATTTAAAATAGGAGGATAAGTGGGCTTGAACGCAGCAATTGAACTGAAAAATATTTCAAAAAGCTTCGGAAGCATCATCGCCAACAAGGATGTATGTCTGACCGTCAACCGCGGTGAGATACTCTCCATTCTCGGCGAGAACGGCTCCGGAAAAACAACGCTGATGAACATGATCGCCGGAATCTACTATCCGGATCACGGTCAGATTTTCATCGACGGCAAAGAGGTAGTCATCCGCTCCCCCAAGGACGCGCTCGACTACAAAATAGGCATGGTCCATCAGCATTTCAAGCTCGTGGACGTGTTCTCTGCAACGGAGAACATCATTCTCGGACTTGACGAGGGCAAATTCAACGTCAAGAAGTCCGCCGAGCGCATCAAAAAGATAAGCGAGCAGTACGGCTTCGACATTGACCCGAACAAGAAGATATACGAAATGTCCGTCTCGGAGAAGCAGACCGTTGAGATAATCAAGGTGCTTTACAGAGGCGCGGACATCCTTATTCTTGACGAGCCCACCGCCGTTCTCACCCCGCAGGAGACGCTCAAACTCTTTGACATCCTGCGCCGCATGCGCGACGACGGCAAGGCTATCATAATCATCACCCATAAGCTCCACGAGGTGCTCTCCCTCTCCGACCGCGTATCGGTTCTCAGAAAGGGCGAATACATCGGCACGGTCAACACCGCAGAGACGAACGAATCAGAGCTTACAGAGATGATGGTCGGCAAGAAGATAAGCCTCAACATCGACCGCAGCGATCCGGTTGACCCTGTGGACAGGCTCATTGTCAAGGACATCAGCTGCATCAACCGCGACGGAGTCAAGCTTCTTGACGACATCTCGTTCACCGCGCGTTCGGGCGAGATTCTCGGCATCGCGGGCATCGCCGGAAGCGGTCAGCGCGAGCTGCTTGAATCCATCGCAGGACTTCAGCATCTCAACAGCGGCGAGATTATGTACAACAACCCCAAGACCGGCGGCCAGGACAACCTGCGCGACAAGACGCCTATGCAGATCCGCGAGCTCGGCGTGCGCCTGTCGTTCGTCCCCGAGGACAGACTCGGCATGGGACTCGTCGGCAACATGGATATAGTCGACAACATGATGCTGCGAAGCTACCGCAAGGGCAAGGGCGCGTTCCTTGAGCGCAAGAAGCCCAAGACGCTCGCAGAAAAAGTTATAAGCGACCTCGAAGTTGTAACCCCGAGCGCGAATACGCCCGTCCGCCGTCTCTCCGGCGGCAACGTGCAGAAGGTGCTCGTCGGCCGTGAGATTGCTTCCTCCCCCACGGTCTTTATGGCGGCTTACCCCGTGCGCGGACTCGACATCAACTCATCTTATCTTATATACAACCTGCTCAACGAACAGAAAGAAAAGGGCGTCGCCGTTATCTTCGTCGGCGAGGATCTTGACGTTCTGCTCGAGCTGTGCGACCGAATCCTCGTCATAAACTCCGGCAAGATAACCGGACTCGTTGACGCGAGGACTTCCACAAAGGAAGAGCTCGGTCTGCTTATGACCAAAACCGACGGAGGTGAAACCCATGAGTAAGTCAAACGGACAGAAGCGCGAGCCTCTTTTCCACATAGTCAAGCGCAGCGCCGTTCCCTCATGGGCGGCATGGCTCATCAGAATCGGCGCGGTCGTGCTTGCGCTGCTCGTCTGCGCGGTCGTGACCGTCGTCATCACCGGACAGAATCCCGCGGAGGTCTATTCCGCGATAATCTTCGGCGCGGTCGGCTCGCCGAGGCGTATATGGAGCCTGCTCCAGAATCTTGCAATGCTCCTGTGCGTTTCGCTCGCAGTCACCCCCGCATTCAAGATGAAATTCTGGAACATCGGCGCAGAGGGACAGGCTCTCATGGGCGGCTTCGCGACAGCGGCGTGCATGATCCTCTTCGGCGACAAGCTCCCGTCCTATCTTCTCTTCCCCGTTATGATTATAACGAGCATTGTTGCGGGCGCGATATGGGCTTTCATCCCCGCATTCTTCAAGGCGAAGTGGAACACCAACGAGACGCTCTTCACGCTGATGATGAACTACATCGCAACGCAGATCGTCGCTTACTTCTGCTACAAGTGGTCGAACCCCAAGGGCTCGGGTCACATCGGAGTCATCAACAGCGTAAGCCACAACGGCTGGCTTCCGAGCCTAGGCGGTCAGGACTACCTGCTCAACATACTTATCGTTGCGGCGCTTACCGTTTTCATGTACATCTATCTCAAATACAGCAAGCACGGCTATGAGCTCTCCGTCGTCGGCGAGAGCGAAAACACCGCGCGCTACATAGGCATCAACGTCAAGAAAGTCATCATGCGCACGATGCTCCTCTCCGGCGCACTCTGCGGCGTTACCGGACTTCTGCTCGTCAGCGGCACCGACCACACCATCGCGACAAACACAGTCGGCGGACGCGGATTCACCGCGATAATGGTATCGTGGCTCGCGAAGTTCAACCCCGCTTACATGATCCTCACCTCACTGCTAATCGTCTTCTTCCAGAAGGGCGCAATTCAGATATCGACGAGCCTCGGACTCAACGACTCGTTTGCCGATATCATCACCGGAATTATAATCTTCTTCATCATCGGCAGTGAGTTCTTCATCAACTACTCTGTCAAGTTCCGCAGCAAGGAGGCGAAGGCATAATGATAATCACATTCATTCAGCGTGCTATAATGCAGAGCATTCCTCTGCTCTTCGGCTCAACGGGCGAGACGATAACCGAAAAGGGCGGCAACCTGAACCTCGGTATCCCCGGCATCATGTATGTCGGCGGCATCTCCGGCGTTATCGGCGCGTTCTTCTATGAGAAGAGCGTCGAGACGGTGAACCCGTTCCTCGCAGTGCTCATTCCCCTGCTCTCGAGCATTTTGGGCTCGGCGCTCATGGGTCTGCTCTACTGCTTCCTGACCGTCACTCTGCGTGCAAACCAGAACGTCACTGGTCTTGCGATGACAACTTTCGGCGTCGGCTTCGGCAACTTCTTCGGCGGCTCGCTGATAAAGATAACCGGCAGCGACATTCCCTCGATAGCGCTGAGCGCAACGAGCAACTGCTTCAAGACAACGCTCCCGTTCGCCGCAAAGCTCGGAAAGGTCGGAGATATATTCTTCTCCTATAGCTTCCTCGCTTACGCCGCGATAATCATCGCGCTCATCACCGCCTATTTCTTCAAGCACACGCGCACAGGACTTCAGCTGCGCGCGGTCGGCGAGAATCCCGCAACGAGCGACGCGGCGGGCATCAACGTCGGCAGATACAAATATATTTCGACAATCGTCGGCAGCGTTATAGCGGGTCTCGGCGGTCTCTACTACGTCATGGACTACGCGAACGGCGTCTGGTCGAACAACGGCTTCGGCGACCGCGGCTGGCTTGCAATCGCGCTCGTTATCTTCGCCGTCTGGAAGCCCGATCTCGGCATCCTCGGCTCGTTCCTCTTCGGCGGTCTCATGGTCGTTCACAACTACATCCCGAACCTCAGCTTCGGCGCGCAGGAGCTGTTCATGATGACTCCCTATGTTGTTACGATAATCGTCCTTGTCGCGGTCAGTATGCGCCGCAAGCGCGAGAATCTGCCGCCCGCGAGCCTCGGACTTTCTTACTTCCGCGAGGATCGATAATATTGATTTTTTGAAACTCATGGTGTATAATAAAGCCATAAAACTTAGGAGGTTTTACTATGTTAGTTTCCGCAGCAAAAATGCTCAAAGATGCAAAGGCCGGCAAGTACGCGGTCGGTCACTTCAATATCAACAACCTTGAGTGGACAAAGGCTATTCTTCTCACCGCTCAGGAGCTCAACTCGCCCGTTATCCTCGGCGTGTCCGAGGGCGCAGGCAAGTATATGTGCGGTTTCAAGACCGTCACCGCCATGGTTGATGCTATGGTCGACGAGCTCGGAATCACCGTTCCCGTTGCGCTTCACCTTGATCACGGCTCCTATGAGGGCGCGCTCAAGTGCATCGAGGCGGGCTTCTCCTCCGTCATGTTCGACGGCTCTCACTATGGCATTGAGGAGAACATCGAGAAGACCAAGGAGATAATCGCTCTCGCTCACTCGAAGGGCATTTCCGTTGAGGCTGAAGTCGGCGCCATCGGCGGCGAAGAGGACGGCGTTATCGGCGGCGGCGAAGTTGCTGACCCCAACGAATGCAAGATGATCGCTGATCTCGGCGTCGATATGCTCGCAGCTGGCATCGGCAACATTCACGGCAAGTATCCCGCAAACTGGAAGGGTCTGAGATTTGATGTTCTCGCCAACATCCAGGAGCTCACCGGCGAGATGCCCCTCGTTCTCCACGGCGGCACAGGCATCCCCGCAGACATGATAAAGGAAGCTATCTCCCTCGGCGTTTCCAAGATCAACGTCAACACCGAGTGCCAGCTCGCTTTCGCTGACGCTACCAGAAAGTACATCGAGGCAGGCAAGGATCTTGAGGGCAAGGGCTTCGATCCCAGAAAGCTTCTCGCACCCGGCTTTGAGGCTATCAAGGCTACCGTCAAAGAGAAGATGGAGCTGTTCGGATCGGTCAACAAGGCATAAGAAAAGCTTCAAAAAAAAACAATTTACCGGCAGAGTAAAATCTGCCGGTATTTTTATTGACTGCACATCGGCGGTATTGTATAATCAACTAAAAAGCCCAAGGGGGAACAGAATAAATGCTCACTATAAAAGACGGCGAGTTCAAAATGGACGGCAAGAGCTTTCGCATATATTCCGGCTCGATGCACTATTTCCGCATCATGCCCGAATACTGGGAGGACAGGCTCAGAAAGCTCAAGGCGGCGGGTTTCAACACGGTTGAAACATATGTCTGCTGGAACATGCATGAGCCGCAGAAGGGCAAATTTGACTTCACCGGCAGGTTCGACATCAGGCGTTTTATCAAGACGGCGCAGGAGGTCGGGCTCTATGCGATAGTCAGACCGGGTCCATATATCTGCGCGGAGTGGGACTTCGGCGGACTGCCCGCATGGCTGCTCAAGGACAGAAACATGCGTCTGCGCTGCGCCTATCCCGAATATTTGCAGCATGTTTCGGACTTCTATCACAGGCTGTTTGAGGAGATCAGCGATCTTCAGCAGAGCGAGGGCGGCAACATAATCGCGATGCAGATTGAGAACGAATACGGCAGCTACGGCAACGACAAGGAATATCTCAGATATATTGAAAAGCTGATGCTCGACTGCGGCACAAAGGTTATGCTCTTCACCTCCGACGGCGACGACAACAGCATGCTCTCCGGCGGCACGCTCCCCGATGTGTTCAAGACGCTGAACTTCGGTTCGCGTGCGTCCGAGATATTCAACGCCATGGACAGATTCCATGAGAACACCCCGAAGATGTGCACCGAGTTCTGGTGCGGCTGGTTCGACCACTGGGGTGAGGAACATCACACTCGCGGCTCAGACAGCGTTGCGGGCGAGATTAAAGATTTTCTTGACATCGACGCGAGCTTCAATTTCTACATGTTCCACGGTGGCACGAACTTCGGCTTCACTGCCGGAGCGAACTGCTACGAAGAATATCAGCCGACGGTCACGAGCTATGACTACTGCGCGCTGCTGACCGAATGGGGCGACTACACGCCAGCATATTATGCAGTCAGAGAGCTTCTGCTCAAGGCTCAGAACCTGCCCGAGACCGAGCTTCCCGCATCGCCGGAGCTCCAGACGATAGGCAAAGTCGAGCTTGACGAGAGCACCTCGCTGATGAGCAACTTCGACAATCTCGGCGAGCACCACCGCGTTCCCCTGCCCGAGAGCATGGAATATTTCGGTCAGAACAGCGGCATGATTTACTATGAGACGAAGCTTGAACAGATATATGACCCGCGCGAGCTGCGCGTTGCGAATGTCCACGACACTGCGTATGTCTATATAGACGGCGAGCACAAGGCGACTATTGACCGCCGCGACGAGAACAAAATCGCAGGCTATGATACATTTAAATTCGACGGTTGCACGGACGGCTGCACGATAGGCGTATTGGTTGACGCGATGGGACGAGTGAACTACGGCGAGCACCTCTACGACCGCAAGGGCATTGACGCCATCCGCTACGGCAACCAGAATCTCATGGGCTACGATGTTGTCACGCTCCCGCTTGACAACCCCGAGAAAATTGACTTTTCGCTCGAGGGCGGCAAGTATCCCCTCTTCATGCGCGGACACTTTAAAGCGCAGAGCCAAAAGGATTGCTTCGTTCACCTTGACGGGTTCAAGAAGGGCTGCGTATACATAAACGGCTTCAACATCGGCCGTTACTGGGAGATAGGTCCCCAGCGCGCGCTGTACATCCCCGGAGTTCTGCTTAAGGACGAGAATGAGATAATCATCCTCGAGCTTGAGGGCTGCGAGAAGGCGGAGGTCGAGATAACCGCCGAGCCGGATTTGGGATAAAAAAAATATATAAAACACAAACCCCGAGCTGTGAAATGCAGTCCGGGGTTAGCTGTAGCAAAAAACATTTTTGAAGGCTTTGCAGGAATCAAAGCCTTCCTTGCGTAAAATGAGATGGCGCGGTGCGCCGGAGGATTTGTTTTGAATTTGAGCTTCCATTACAACAACCCCTCAGTCACGGCGAAGCCGTGACAGCTCCCCTTACACAGGAGAGCCTTGAGACCGTGCAATAATAGACTTTTTCGACAGACAAAACCCCGGGCTGTGAAATGCAGTCCGGGGTGAGCTTATTTAAGATAAAATTTACTGCTTTGCGCCGTTATCGAACATCTCGAGCGCCTTGACGCTGATTGCGAAGCAATCGGCGAGACCCTGCTCGTTCATGTTGTCATAGGTGTCTCTTCTGGTGTGATAGTAGTCCTCAAGCTTATGGTTGAGTCCAGTGACGCCGGTCGCTCTGAAGCCCGCCTGCGCGAACGCTGCGGAATCGGTTGCGCCGCCGAGAGGCGGAACCCAGCCCTTCTTGCAGGAGATATCAAGCTCCTTAGCAGCCTCCATAAACAGGTCGGAGACATCTTTATCCGCCTTGACCGTGCCGTTGAGGTCGCGGTAGTTGGTCATGAGGTACTTGGGATCGTGAATCGTATCATAAGAGAAGATGAAGGTCGGGACATCGTCGAACTCGCCCTTATGAGCCGCGCACCACGCCTTTGCGCCGCGCAGACCCGCTTCCTCGGAGCCGGTGAGGATAACGCCGACTTCGGTGTTCTCAAACTCGATGCCCTCTTCCTTGAGAGCCTTGAGGATGGCTATGCCCATATAGCAGCCGGAAAGGTTGTCGTTCGCGCCGTCAACAACGCGGTTCTCGTTCCACATCCAATAAAGGCCGATAAGGAACGGGACGAACACGAGACCAATGAGGCGGAGAAGTCCGAGGGTCTCGTCTGCGTCAAACGAGACATACTCGAGTCCGTTCTTTGCTACGAGCATTATGGAAATGACAAGATAATAGACAGCGCCGATGCCGCAGATAACCGCGTGACCCTCAAAGCCGACACCGCCGAGCTTATAGTTGACAGGCCACTCCCAGGCGGCATCCGGATGGCCGTTGAAGAATATGCGGCGCTTGACTTCGCCCTTGCAGCTCTTGACTGCGGTGACGTTATGTCCGGTCTTTTCGGGGAAGAAGCGATCGATAAACTTCTTATAGAGTCCGAACTGCATAAAGACTATAAGCAGGCCGACGACGATAAGAATTATCGAAACGAGCGGATAGAAGAACGAAATAGCGACCGCCGCGAGAACGAAGGTAATCGTGAAATATATCCAGCCGAAGAACGAACCGGGGTTCTCTTTGAACGACTCGACGTCGGCTCTCTCGCATCCGCACTCGTTTTTCAGTACGTCCGCCATATACTCACATGCCTGCTGCTCGCCCTTGGAGCCGGGATCGCGTTTTTCGAAGTCCTTGCATATGTGGGTTATCTCGCTCACCATATACTCGGCCGCTTCTTTCTTCTTGTCAATGACTGACTGAAGATTCATTTTTATTACCTCCTTAAATATAAGTCAAGCGGCCGCCCGAAACCGCAAATACGGGTCGCGGCAGCCGCCCAAAATACTTTTTTTACTTGCGGGGACCGGTGAAGCCGTTTGCCTGCTGGAACTTGTCGATCTTGTCGATAACGCCGAGGACAACATCGAAGCCGTCGCCGACGGTGTCAACGCTGAAGCGCTCGGGCATATCGTGCCAGGTATGATAATAATAGGTCAGGGTCGGATCCTGAGCCGCAAATGTAACGGACTTCATGCCCGCCTTGGTCATCGGGGTGCTGTCGCAGCCGCCGACGGGGTTATGTATGCAGCCGTTCGACTTGCTCTGAATACCGAGCTCCGAGAAAGTATCCTTGAACATTGCCTCAAGATCCTTGTCGAAGCGGCAGAACTGCCAATCGTCCTTGATAACAACCTCGAAATAGTCCTTATCGGCGACGGAGTCGATATTTATGTTCCATGCGTTTTCAAGAATGACCTCGCCCTTATGAGCGCGGGTGAACGCGATAGAGCCGCGCAGACCCGCCTCCTCGGAGCCGCAGTTGAAGTCGATGATGCGGCAGTTTTTGGGCATCTTGTCGGGATTCTCTTTGAAATACTTTGTAACAGCATAGCTGATAGCGCAGCCGGAGGCGTTATCCATAGCACCGCGGGATGCGTTGCGCGGATCGGGATCAGCCCACATGACAAGGAACGCGCAGCCTATGGCGGTAACGAGGGGCAGGAAGCGCATAGCGAACATGAAGTTCACGAACGCGGGAGAAGCGAAAGCTTCCGCTGCCCAGCTTGCGCCGAAATAATAGCCGGTGTAGAGGGTCGCGACGGCAATCGAAGTGCCTGCAAGGAAGAAGAAGCAGAGAGCGCCGAAGCCGACCTTGACGAAGGTGGCAACGAGGCCGAGTGCGGGGTTTGTCTTAGCAAACTTCGAAGCGTGCTCGGAATGACGCCAGTTCCAGCTGGTGTCGGTATGGCCGGAGAGGATGATGGTGTAGTCATACTTGCCGTCCTCCGGGAGCAGCTCGCCATAGGTGTTCTGCGATACTTCCTGCTTGAAGAACATATCGAACCAGGTCTTATAAAGGAAAACGCTGCAGACAAGCCAGACGATGCATGCCGCAGATGCGAGCGCCATGCCGTACCAGACTGCGGGGATGCCCATTGCAATATAGACAAGGGCGCTCAGCGCGAGACCGAGCCAGCCTGCATAGGGGATTCCGCCGATGGACGCACGCGGGGAAACCGCAAACTCTTCGCGAACGGGCTCGATGCCGATCTCTCTGAGCTTATCGCCCATATAGGCAGCAAACTTTTTTTCGCCGTCCGAACCCGGCAATCTTGCGCCGATGTTCTTCGCGGCATGATTGATTATGTCGTATACCTCTTCGGCATACTTTCTGTGTTCTTCTTTCATGAAAAAGCGATACTCCTTTTGAAAATGTGCCATAATTATACAATAATTAGACGCAAAATTGCAATAGAGTTTAAAGAGAATATAAAAATTTCTTTAAATCTTTGTGAACGAATAAATTTTTTCGGCGTCGGGCGGAAACGATAATAAATGCAAAGGCGCTTTTTTCTATCAGAAAGGATAAAATTAAAATGAATAAAGAAAACGACAAAAAATTCGACGGCAGCCACTGCCCCACCCCGAGCTCCGAACCCGTCATGGGCGAACCCGAGGACTCATTCGACATGGTGAACAAATACGGAACCTACAACATTCAGCCGACCTCGCAGACGGAAAATTCTTTTCCGCATATTGCGCAGGGACTGCCGAAAAAGCGCAAAAACGGGAAGGAGAATTAAAAGGCTACCCCCTCGGTACGAACATGACTTTTTTCGGTATTAACTAAAATTTTTTGGGCAAAGCACCCAAATTCATTGACAGAAATTGTTTAAAGTATTAAAATGCAGTAGGAAGTTTTTTTGTTCTTTTTTGGGGGTAGATTATATTGAGGATTGCGGTATGTGACGACGATTTGCGGGAACTTCGGGAGATAATGTCGCTCATTGAAGAATATCCGCGAAAGGCAGCCTACGGAATAAGTGCTACGGCCTTTTCAAACTCCGAGGAGTTGGCGGAGAGAATCGGTGAATTCGATGTTTTTCTTCTCGATTACCGAATGCCGGATATAGACGGGTTCGAGCTTGCAAAGCGTATCAGAGAAGAATATATGACAACGAAGACTATTATATTCATCTCGCAATACGACGACATCGTCTACGACGCTTTTGAGGTTCATGCGCATCGCTATCTCACAAAGCCCGTTGAGAAAGAGAAGCTCTACCGTGCGCTCAACGAGCTGGACAAGGACGCATATTCATTCCGCCGCCTGCTCGTCAGAAACGGCGGGGATTCAAAGCTCATCGACATAGACAGCATATATTTTATAAAAGTCGAGCGTAAGGACGCATATATCCACTACGACAGCGGCGGCGAAGAGAAAGTGTTCGTCTGCAAAAGGTCTCTCGACAGCCTTGAAAAGGAGCTTACGCCTTTTCACTTTTTCCGCACGCACCGCAGCTATCTGACGAATCTGTCGATGATAGATTACCTTAATACGGATGGTATATACATAAAGAACCGTGAGGAGAGCATTCCGATCAGAGCGAAAAGCTTAAACAAGATATCCAGAAAGCTTCGCGAGCTGACACGGCAGCGCAACTCGCTTTAAAGTATAGGGGTAACAGAAGATGAGCAATGTTAAGGTACTAAACGCCGTTTGCCCGCCGCTGAACCTCATCAGCTGCGCCGTATGCATGTTTTTCGTATACATATTCCTTCACGCACTCATAGGCTACAAGAAAAAGGTCAGAAAAGCTCCGCTCGTCGTTTTCTGCGTTGTTCTTGCCGCCCTCTCGATTCTCCCGATATTCTTGCCAGAATATTTCGACATAACCGACATCGCAGACGCAACATCGACGCTCTGCTTTATCGTGTTCCCCTATCTCGTATTGAAGCCGTACAAAAAAAAGACGGCGTTTTTATGGATAGGTATCGCGATGGCGGCGAGCCTCGACTATTTCGCGTTCATTATAAACTACGCCTTCAAGCTCGACACCATCGGTCAGATGTCGGCAAAAGCCATACTGTATGTATTGGTGTTCATAGCTATCATGCTGACAAGCGACAGGGTCGGCGATTTTGACACCATAGAATCGTTCGACAGATTCCCGCCGGTCGCAAGCTTGATGATATTCGCGGCATTTCTCGCCGCATATTACAGCGTCACTGTGTCGCTCAACGCGGATTATTCCAAAGAGACGGCAAACGCGCTGACTATGCTTTCGTCCGTGCTCATCGTCGGATGCATAGCGTATCTGGTTACAAAATATCTTATCGCTTTGCAGAGAAAGCGCGCGACGGAGAAGCAGCTTGAGCTCGAGCTCAACCACTACAATAATATGGTTCAGAAGAACCGCGATATGCGTGTGTTCCGCCATGATTTCAAGAACAATCTCACCTCCGTCAGGGCGTTGATATCCGACGGGCAGTACGGCGAGGCGGAAAAATACATAGACGAGCTTTACGGCAGGCTCGACGCGACGAAAAATGCTTTTTCAACAGGCAACCACTTTGCCGACGCAATACTCGCCGAGAAGAGCACGGCTGCAGCAGTTTGGCAGACCAAGCTTGATTTCGACGGAATAATACCCGCCGACGGGATTGAAAACATCGACCTCTGCACTATTCTTGCGAACGCGCTGGACAACGCTGTTGAGGCGAGCAAGCTTGTTGACAACGCGGTCATCAGCGTTCACGCCGTTCAGGATTCGGCGGTGTTCATGCTGACCGTCAGCAACCCCACTCTCCACCCGGTCGAGATAAAGAACAACACTGTCAAAACGACGAAGCTCGACAGCATGAACCACGGGCTCGGCATCGGCAGCATAAGAAGCGCCGCAAAGAAGTACAACGGCGAGGTCAATCTCAAATATGAAAACGGATATTTCACTGTTGAAGTGATGATGATAATGAGAAAGGGTGCAAGAAACGATGAACAGTAAAATCAAAGCAACGCTCAGGAAATTTTTGAGCATTGCTCTCGCGGCACTGACCGTGTTCGGCTGCGCCGGAGCGGCTTTTGCCGCAGGCTCGGACGCAAGCGGCACAGTCAACGGAGTCGATTGGGTCTACACCTCGGCCGACAAAACGCTCGTTTTGAGCGGCAGCGGCACACTCGGCGAAGATGTTGCCGACTTCGGGCTTTTCGGCGGCTCATGGGTCGCCGAGCATGTAAAGATCGGGGCGGATGTAAATATCACAACCGGTCGCGTCTTTGAGAACTTTGACTTTGTAGATGAATATGAGGTAGACGCGAACAATAAATATCTCTGCAACCCCGACGGCGTGCTTATGGACAAAGATAAGACTGTGCTCATAAAATACCCAGCTGGGAGCAAAGAATTTTCGTTTTACACCGTTCCCGATACCGTGAAAACCATTTCTTACCGTGCTTTTGAGTTTTCTTCCGCTCTCAAAACAATATTCCTTAACGACGGTCTTGAGACAATAGAAAACTTTGCGTTTGACAACTGCGGCAATTTGCTCTATATCACAATACCCGGCACGGTGACCTCGATGGGCAAAGGCGTTCTGGCTCAGTGCAATCTGCTCAACAAGGTAACCATTGAAGAGGGCGTTACCGCGATACCCGAAGACGCATTTGACAGATGCAGAAGTCTCGAAACAGTAAATCTTCCCGATTCACTGACAACTATAGGCGACATCGCATTCTTTGGCTGCACCAAGCTTAAAACCCTGAAGCTGCCGAAAAATCTTCAGACATTTACCGACTCCCCCGGAAGAAATTTCGGCGGACTCAATATTGCCCTGACAGTCGACCCCGAAAATCAGTATTTCAGCACGGACGATCTCGGTGTGCTCTACAACAAGGACAAGACCCTGCTCTACTACTGCCCGAATCTTCCGTATACTTTTGACTACACCGTCAGATGTGATCTCAATAAATATGCATTCAAGGGGTGCGAAAATCTCAGAAACGTTGACATTGCATATAACCTGCGCGCCATACCGACATATGCTTTCAACGGCTGCAAAAATCTCAATACCGTAACTCTCCCCGCGACGCTTCAGAGAGTTGACGGCGCTGCGTTCGATTCATCGCTGAATACGGTAAATTACCGCGGCACAGAGGAACTCTGGAAGCTCATAACTATAGACAGCTACGACAACAGCGCCATTAAATCGGCAAATGTTGTTTATAATTACAGCGAAGAGGAAGAGCCGGAGGAGATAACCTTCACCTTCGACAGATCCAAAAGTACTGTAACCATAACAGGAAGCGGCACGTTGACGGTCAATGACATAAAGAAATGGGACACCTCGGAAATAAACACATACGCTCTCAAGGTTAAAATCGGCAAGAACATAAACGTAACCGATGCGAGAGTGTTCTGCGACTCGATACAGCCGTTCTATTACATGAAATCGTTCGAGGTCGATTCCGGCAACCCGTATCTCAGCTCGCTCAACGGAATTCTCTACAACAAGGACAAGACAAAGCTCATCAGGTTCCCTGCCCAAAATACAACGGCTGACTACGATGTTGTCGAGTGCACGGTTGCATCTACTGTAAAAGAAATCGCGCCATATGCGTTCGCGAACACGGGAGTTACAGATGTCAATCTCCCGAGCGGACTTGAAACCATCGGCGATTACGCTTTTTACAGTGCGACAAAGCTTGTTGACATCACTATCCCGGGCTCCGTAAAGACAATAGGCGTCGGCGCATTCCGTGACTGTTGGAAAATGACAAAGGCAACTCTGCCCGAGGGTCTTGAAACTATTCCACGGGAATGCTTTATTGGCTGCAGAAAGCTTGAAAGCGTAAATATTCCGGATTCTGTCACAACGATAGGCAATATGGCTTTCACAGGCTGTGCGCTCAAAGAGATAAATATATCGAAAAATCTTACAGAGATATCAATTCCCGGATACACTTTCAGCGGCTGCCCTGCGGCAATTACGGTAGACGCCGCCAACCCGAACTACAGCGCAGACGAGCGCGGAGTGCTCTATAACAAGGACAAGTCGCTCCTGCTCCACTGCCCGAACTTCGAGAAAGCTTTCACATTCGATATAAACTGCAACATAGATCAATATGCTTTCTACAACTGCGCGAATCTTACTGATGTAACTTTCTCATATGCTATCAAGAAAATTCCGTATGCCGCGTTCAGGAACTGCGGCTCGCTCAAGATAACCACAGTCCCCGACACAGTCAGAATGATAGACCAGGTAGCATTCGACGGATGCGGAATGACAGAGTTCTATCTCCCCGACTCGGTTGAATATGTAGGAACTCAAGCATTCAGCAGCACACCGCTGACACATTTTGAGTTCAATGACAAAGTAGACACTTTCAAAAATATATTCTCTATATGCCCGAAGCTCAGAACCGTCGTTGTCGGAAAGGGCATAAAGAAGATAGAAATCGGTGCGCTCGGCGGCACGAACAGGATAGATACTATATACTATCGCGGCACAAAGAGCGACTGGGACAAGATAAATGTTGTTGACGTTGCATCTGCGCTCAAAAATATCAAGATTGTCTATAACTACGGCCAGACGAGCGGCGTTTGCGGAGATAACCTCACATGGAGCTTCCAGCCCGACCTCTATCAGATAACGGTCGAGGGCAGCGGCGACATGTATTCCTATGACAATGTCGCAGACTACACCTGGAGCAGCAACGCCAATTTGGTCACGGGAGTTGTGTTCGGCAACGGAGTGACCTCCGTGGGCAAGAATGCGTTCAACAGCTTCCCCCATCTCAACGAGGTACTGCTCGGAAGCGATGTAAAAAATATAAACTCCCTCGCATTCGCAAACTGCGGCGACCTCATGACGGTTGCGATAACCGCCGAGGGCGACACGGAAATAGAGTACGACGCGTTTGACGGTCACAACGAAAAATTCCTGCTCATCTGCGACGAGAAGAACACCGCCGCGCAGGCTTTCGCCCTTGATAATGAGATGCCGCTTGTGACAGTAAGCTACGACGAGGAGAAGAAGGTTATAAACTTCAAGGGCACGCTCACCGTCTTTGAGAGCGTTGCCGGAAGATACCTTGCCTACTACGCGTCGAGATATCCCGACGCCATGTATCTCCACTTCGACGTTCTGACCTTCGACGGAATCAAGACGGCAGACTCTACGGACGGCAAGAGATTCGAGTGCGTCGATCCCGACTCCGAGTACCTCACCTTCAAGGACATCTATGTGAAGATAAGCGTTATGAAGGACGGCGAGGAAAAGGACGTCACCTTCGGCGAAATGCTTGAAAGATACGAAAACGGCGACTATGACGCTTTCTATGCCGAAATAGAGAACGACAACGGCACGGACAAATCGCTCGTTGTCAAGGCTTTCCAAGCAATCTTCAAGCCGATTCTTAAAATCACGTCATCTATAATTAATTTTATAAAGAAGCTGTTTAAATAACACAGACGAGCCGCTCTGCAAAACTCGCAGGGCGGCTTTTTTTGCGTTTCGTTCGCGCTTATTATTGATTTTCTTCCCGCGAAATGATATCATAAAGGGCAACAGATTTTCGGAGATGAGTTTTGTGTTTATTCTGACGCTCGACAGCAACGATCCGTTTTTCAACCTGTCGGCTGAGGAATACTTTCTCTGCGAAAAAAGCGAGGATTTTTTCCTGCTCTGGCAAAACGAGCCGTGCATTGTAATCGGCAGAAATCAGAACGCGGCGGACGAGATAAACGGTGATTATGTCCGCACCCGCTCGCTGCCCGTTGTTCGGCGAATGACCGGCGGCGGGGCTGTCTATCACGATACAGGCAACCTCAATTTTTCGTTCATTATAAACGGCGAAGCGGACAGAGTTGAACTGTGCCGACCCGTTATAGATGTTCTTCGCTCCATCGGCGTTGTGGCGGAGATATCCGGGCGAAACGACATTCTTGTCGGCGGCAGAAAAATCTCCGGCACGGCGATGTGTTCGCGCGGCGGCAGGTCGCTGTTTCACGGCACGCTGCTGATAAGCGCCGACCTTGAGGCTATGTCCGAAGCGCTGAAACCGGACGAAAACAAGCTGATGGGGCACGGAGTGAAGTCAGTCAGAAGCCGCGTTGCGAATCTGTCGGAATACACGAAAGAAGAAGTCAGACCCGATATTATCGGCGCGATGCTGGCTGGATATATGACGGAGCGCGGCGGAGAAATATATGAACTCGGCGAAAGCGATATAGAAGCCATTGAGAAGCTTCGGGACAGCAAATATTCGACCGACGCATGGAACTGCGGCGCCGAGCGGTTTTCAAAAGCTGAGCGATCCCGTCTTAGCTGCGGGACGGTTTATATAAAAAAGAAAACCGCCTGCGGGCGGATAGAAGATATACGCATTTTCGGCGATTTCATGAACATCGGAGATATTTCAAAGCTCGAAGCGCGGCTTCGCGGGGCGGAGTTCCGGCGCGAAGAAATAATATCAGCGCTCGAAGAAGCCCGGGTTGAAAAATATATTCCGAATCTGACCGCAGACGAGCTTGCGGACATCATAACAAAAAGCGAGTGATACACATGGAGAGACTCAAAAGAACGGCCGCCATACACGATATATCGGGCTTCGGCAAGTGCTCGCTGACAGTTGCCCTGCCGATAATCTCTGCCATGGGCATTGAGGTTTCGGTCATACCGACCGCCGTGCTATCGACGCACACTGGCGGATTCACGGGTTTCACCTACCGCGACCTCACGGGCGACATGCGCCCGATCGCGAAGCATTGGAAGAGCCTCGGAATAAAATTTGACGCGATATACAGCGGCTTTCTCGGCTCGGTCGAGCAGATAGACATCGTGACCGATTTTATAGATGATTTCAAAGAAAAAGACACTATTGTGCTCGTCGACCCTGCGATGGCGGACGGCGGAAAGATGTACACGGTGTTTGACATGGACTTCGCAAAGCAGATGACGCGCCTTTGCGCCAAGGCGGACATAATCGTTCCGAACTTCACGGAAGCTGCGTTCATGCTCGGCGAGGAATACCGCCCTGCCCCCTACTCAAAAGAATATGTTGAATCGACGCTTCGCAGGCTCTCTTGTCTCGGACCGTCAAAGGTGGTTCTGACGGGAGTTGCATTCGACGGCAGACAGGTCGGCTCGGCATCATACGACCGCTCGACAGACGAGATAAGCTACGCCCTCTCGGACACGGTGGACGGATATTTTCACGGCACGGGCGATGTGTTCGCGAGTGCGCTGCTCGGCGCGTACCTGAACGGACTGAGCCTCGCCAAAAGCGCGAGGATAGCCGTTGACTATACCCACGGCTGCATCGTGAGGACAAAAGAAGCGGGCACGGATCTTCGCTACGGCGTTGATTTTGAGCACGGAATACCCGATCTGCTCCGGCAGACAGGAATAATATAAATAAAGAAAAGGCAAAGAGGAGAGGAAGAAATGAGCTACGCAGACGAGGTATTTATCGCCAACTGCAAGGATATACTCGAAAACGGCACATGGGACACGGACTACAACGTCCGCCCGCACTGGGAGGACGGCACGAGTGCGCACACGATAAAGAAATTCGGCATCGTCAACCGCTACGACCTTTCAAAGGAGTTCCCGGCGATGACGCTCAGAAAGACCTTTATCAAGAGCGCAACGGACGAGCTGCTCTGGATATGGCAGAAAAAATCGAACAACGTCAACGACTTCAAGGGGCACGTCTGGGACGCTTGGGCTAACGAGGACGGCAGCATCGGCAAGGCATACGGCTATCAGCTCGGAGTCAAGCACCACTATCCCGAGGGCGACTTCGACCAGGTTGACAGAGTTCTCTATGACCTCAAGCACAACCCGCTCAGCCGCCGCATACTGACAAACATATACGTCCACGCAGACCTGAGTGAAATGAATCTCTATCCCTGCGCCTACAGCATGACTTTCAATGTCACGGGCAAGAAGCTCAACGCGATACTCAACCAGCGCTCGCAGGATATGCTCACGGCAAACAGCTGGAACGTCTGCCAATATGCGACGCTCGTTCACATGATAGCACAGGTCTCGGGACTTGAGCCGGGCGAGTTTGTTCATGTCATTGCGGACGCGCACATCTACGACAAGCACGTTCCGATAGTCGAAGAGCTGATAAAGCGCGAGCCCTACGACGCGCCGAAATTCGTCCTCGACAAGTCGATAACAGATTTCTACAAGTTCACGCCCGACAGCGTGCATTTTGAGGACTACAAATATCACGAGTTCACCGAGAAGATACCCGTTGCGATATAAGGAGCGAAGATGAAAGCAATAGTTTGTGCCGACATAAACTGGGGCATCGGCAAGGGCACGGGAATGCTCTTTCATATCCCCGCCGACCTCAAGTTTTTAAAAGAGAAGACCATGGGCAGCACCGTTATCATGGGACGCACGACATTTCTCTCCCTACCGGGGCAGAAGGCTCTGCCGGGTAGGAAGAATATAGTGCTGACGCGAGACGAAAATTGGAGCGCCGAAAATGTCACGGTGTGCCACGGCATTGACGGGCTCGCGGACATTATTGAAAATGGCGAAAATGTATTCCTCATGGGTGGAGAGGCGGTCTACAACGAGCTGATCGACTCATGCGATGAAGCGTATGTAACGCGCGTAAATGCGGACGGAAAGGCGGAGAAGTTCTTCCCCGACCTCGACCGCCGCGCAGGCTGGAAGCTCGTCGAGCGCTCCACCGCGCAGGAGAGCAACGGATATATTTTCACATTCGACAGATATGTAAAAAAATAAGAGACAAAAAGAACCGGGATTGATATTTCGCCAACCCCGGTTTTGTTTTATTCCGCCGGTTCGAGCTCCGGCTCGTTTTCTTCTATATCGCCCGCGAGACCTAATTTCTGTTCAAGCTTCGACTTTTTCTTATATGTCTCATTCCACTCCTGCTGAGTGAACTCATAGCCGTATGCAAGGAAGAGATCCTCGCCGCGCTTCTCCTGCTTTGAATAGCGCGCTTTCTTGAGCAGGACTACAATCCCCACGCCGAGCAGCGAACCGACGAGCGCCGCCGCGAACGAGAGCAGAATAACTTTCGCTCCCCCTCCGGCATAGAGCGGAGGCAGCAGCCCCGCAAATGCGTCGTATTTATCGGTGACGACAATTGTGGAAGTGCGGAGAAGCCCGTATTTCTGAGCGTAGTCAGTCAGGAACGACTCGTTGCAGATGCCGAATGCCGCGGCGAGAATACCAGTGAGCGTTGTACCGCCGATGAGTGCAAAAGGCGTTGTCTGTGGCTCTCTGACGCAATAGACCATCGGCGACATCGCCATGAGCCTGACATTCTGGAACACCTCGTTAATGAAGCCCGTGTTGAGCAGGTTTTCATCATAGACGACCATCGGCCAGGACTTGAACTTCTTGCCGACGAAGAGATATATCATGCATATCCACGACGGGGTTATCATCGCCGCGGAGAACACGGTGAGCAGTCTTGCGCTCTCCATTGAGCCCGCCAGCACACCCTTGAATATCTCATCGAACACCGCGAGCGAGAGCGGACCGCCGACATCAAAACCGAGTGCGAAGCCTATCACGGCGCCTTTGAGAATGATATTTGCGGAGGAGGCGACTATTCCGGCGAGCTTATGCGCGAGCAGGGTCATCGGCAGGGCGTAGGCATAGTTCATAACGAAAAACACCGCGAAAGCGGAAAGCCCGATAACAACGAGCGAATCGCCGAGCAGAGTCATATTTTTGAGCTGCGGGCGGAATGTGCATATAAGCTCCTCGCGCTTTGCTTCGTCTTTTATTTTTGAATGTGCAAGCTTCAACAGCAGACCGAACGCCCATTCTATAACGACGACGCAGACCTTGTGCAGGAAGGTCACGCACACTGTACTCAGCAGAGCTATCACATAATAGCCCATGAAGCCGATAACAGACGAGCCACCTATTGTTTCAACGCCCGCGACCTGGGTGCAGAAGAGACCGAAATATACGGCGAGAACGCCCGAGACAAGCGCGGAGAAAAATCCGCCCGCATAATACGCCATACATATCGACATACCTATGCCGAAAAGCTGGACGGACATATATGAGACCCAATAGAGCCCGTCGAGCAGGGACGGAAAAACTTTTCCGAGAATAAGTATTATAAACGCGAATATCGCGGCGAAGAGCATGAACGGGAACAGCGCGGTCGAGGTCTTGACCGCGGCGCGTCTGAGCTGATATTTTTCAAACAGCGGTGCTTTCAGATACTCCCCCGCGCTTTTGTACGGATTTTCTGTGTTATACATCTTTACCCTCCTGCTTGTTTTTTCTAATCATAGCATTATATTAGCGATATTGCAACATATTCACTTATTTTATCGCATATTTTTGTATATATTTTTAAAATTTCTTGCAATATGCACAATTGGAAGCCGGGACATTTGGGGATATTGACAGTCGGCAGAATAACTCTTTGCTGAAATTTCATTCCGCTCGCGCGGCAGCGATGTGTTGAGTCGCCGAGGCGATTATCAAACAAAAAATCCTACCCAAGGGAAAACTGTGGGTAGGATTTCTGTTTTTCGCTCCCATGCAAGGCGCGGGGAAAATTATATTACAGCTCGTTTATCATCGAGAGCAGGTCGACATAGAACACGCGGACATTATGGTTGACAAACAGACCGCCGTTTATCGAGAGGTGGTCGCCGCTGAATGTCGGCATGATGTTCCATACGCCCGTTGCGACTTCGCCGCCGCTGTAAACGGCAGAGGGCGCATTGAACGGAGCGAGAGCGGAGATTTTGTTGACGAGTCCGTCGTTCTCGAACCACTTTTCGTCGACGACATAGCCGCCCTTGGTGGTGCAGGTAAACTTGCCCATTCTGACTGCGCACGCTCTGAAGAGCCTATCTATATTGCCGTCGACCGGGCTGTAAGTGCCGTCCGCATTGCGCTCGGTCGCGCTGCACGGATAGGAGAAATAATAGACATTTTTGAGCGTCGAGATATTCTCATTTATCGCGAGAGCATGGTCGATATCCATGTCGTACTCTGCGCTGTCCGAAAGCGCCCTGTCGAGATGCGGAGCGGTGGCAACGGTGAGCATGGCGACAACCGCGCGCTCTTCGGCGGTGGCGTTGACATCCTTTATTATAGCGTCGCGCACGAGATAGGCGGTCGTGCCGTTATGCGGAGCGGCGAGCGCTGTGACGGAATATATCCAATCTGCCTTTCCGCCCGTGAACAGGTCGGAGACATCGCTGCCCGAAGCCTCGCGCTCGGCCTCGCTGCCGTTTGCCATAAGCTCAGCCAGAAGTCTGACGGTCACGCCGCCGAATGAATGACCGAGAAGATTTATCTTATCCTCGGCGCTCCACTCATCGATAAGCGGATCGGAGGAATAATCCTCGCCGTATCTGTCGTGGCGGCAGCGCTTTGAATGCTCCTCGCCGTAGTCGGTGACGGTGCCGGTCAGCTGGGCGTAGAGCTCGCAGGCTCTGTCCCATGCGCTTCCCGTCGGATCGACCGCTGCGGAATAGCACTCGAAACCGCGGGCGTTAAGATATTGCATCAGATCGCCGCCGAACATACCCCAATAGGGCAGGAAATCGTTATACCAGGTGTAGCTGCCCCAGCCCGCAAGACCGTGAACGAAAACGTTGGCATACTCGGTGTTGAACTTCGTATCGTCAACCTTAACGTGCGGAATGTTGAGCGCGGGGAAGCAGAACATAATTACAGATACAATAAATGAAATTATTTTTGCCACATGACCATCCCTTTTTCATTGTTTTTGTCGGCGGTTATTCTCCGAACGCGCCGTTTACAAGACAATTATATATGGAATTTATTCCCGTTGTCAATCGGTTTTCAAAAATAAAAACGGCTGCGGTCGGAGCAAATATATCGCCCGATCACAGCCGTCTTTTCACCATTTTTCGCGCATGAGGCGGAGATTTAAAACTCTTAGCTCCTCTTTACGCTTTTCATAATCCGGGCACCGCGAACCGACAAGCCGCCAGAACGCCGCCGAATGATCCATGTGTTTAAGATGCGAAAGCTCATGGATAATGCAATAATCAACCGCGCCCCCGGGCGCCATAACGAGAAACAGCGAGAGATTTATATTCCCCTTTGAGGTGCATGAACCCCAGCGCGTTCTCGCGGAATTTATCTTGACCGAAGCGACCGTTTCGCCGAACTGATCGGCAAGCTCATATGTCCTGCGGACGAGATAATTCTTGGCAAGCGAGCGGTAGATTTCCTTGAGCGCTGCCGCCGTATCATCAACCGAGAGCCCGTCGGGAACAAAAAAGCTGCTGCCGTCAAATCCTGCGCGTTTCCCGGGAACTTTTATCATCGGATACTCGCGCCCGAGCAGGAGAAGTCCGGACTCCCTACCCGGGACGAACGAATCGGAAATATCTTTTCGCTCCTGCACCTTTGCGAGATTTTTGAGCACCCACGCGCGCTTTTCAAAGAGAAAATCTTCGATATGCTTGAGGCTCATGCGGCGCGGCGCATAGACCAGAACCTTTGCATCGCGCGATATTTTTATGCTCAGCGTCCTGCGGTCGGAGCGCGTTAATTCATACTTAAAACCGAGTTCGGGCATTATTCTATACCCATATCTGCCTTGAACTGTTCGGTCAGCTCGCGCATCTGATCTATCTCCATGCGGCGGCTTAGAGTGAACGCCGAGGCGTCCTTTGAGCGGCAGTTATAGCCCATGGGCACGCCCTCGAGGGAGAGATAATATTTGGCGTTGACGGGATAGAGCTGGCACTCGGCGAGAGAGGCAAAGCCGAGGAAAGCCTGGACTTTCTTCGCCTTTTCCGGCTCTTTTTCAAAGTTTTTGCACAGCCACGAATATATCTCCGGGTGGAAATTCGCCATAACGCCCGAGAATCCGGCGCAGCCCATTTTCAGCGTTTCGAGCAGGCTCGCGGAGTTGGCGTTGAATATCTTGAGTCCCATGCCGTCAACGGCTCTGAGCTTTTCGTTTATCATGCCGGGGTCGCAGCAGGTGTCTTTGAGAAAAGTGAATCTGCCGGACTCGGCGAGCTTTTTGAGCACTGCGGGAGTCATAACGCGCTTATAGGGATATGGACACTCATAGATGCCGAAGTTGACATCGCCGACGGATTCGACAGCCCTGTCGATATTTTTGAGGAACACGCTGTCGTCCTCATCGGCTGATGCAAATCTGTTCGAAATGAACACATAGGCGTCTATCCCCTCGTCTATAAAGGCCTTTGCCTCTTCTATCTGAGTGTCGAGGTCATCCGCGACATGACCTGACGCGACAATTGAGATATTTTTCGGCGTATGCTGCATAACAAAATGCAGGAGCTCAAGTCTCTCTTCAAACGAGAGAAAGAATATCTCGCTCGACTGGCAGATGGCGAAAATTCCGTCGACCTTCTTCCCGGCGTACCAGTTTATAAGCGCTTCGACAGCCGCATAATCTATCTTATTGTCCTTTGTGAACGGCGTTATCATGGTCGGATAGACGCCGTTGGGAATCATCTTTTTCATTTTTTGTCCCTCCAATATGATCTCAGTTAAGTTTATCACATCGGCGGGAATTGTCAAGAAAATCAGGCGGACAGGTTGCGCCGCAGGAGCGCGAGCACGGCTTTTTCGCGCCGCGACACCTGCACCTGCGACATACCGAGCAGCTCGGCAGTTCGGCTCTGGGTCATGCCGCGATAATAGCGCAGGCTTATCATCTCGCGGTCGCGGTCATCGAGCAGAGCAATGACTTCGCGCAAGGCGATAAGCTCCGAGGCGGCGTTCTCGGGCGACTCAACGGGCAGGTCGATCTGTCCCTCGCCGTCGTCCGTGCAGGCGGTCAGCGACACGGCGGGCATTGCGGCATTGAGCAGCTGCGCCGTCTGGGCGACATCGCTGCCGAGGCGTTCGGCGAGCTGACCTACAGTCGGTTCGCAGCCAAGTTCGGCGGTCAGCGCATCCTTTTCGCGCATCGCGGCGCGCGCTTTTTCTTTCAGTGCGCGTCCGACTTTGACACTGCCGCCGTCGCGGAAAATGCGCTTTATCTCGCCGAGAATGACGGGCACGGCATAGGTCGAAAACGAGAACCCGCGCTCCGGGTCGAAGTTCTCGGCGGCTTTTATAATTCCGACGCACCCCGCCTGAAACAGGTCGTCATACTCCGCGCCCTTGCCGCGGAATTTGTTGGCGCAGGCATGGACGAGACCGATATTCTTTTCAACGAGTTCATTGCGTTCAGCCCTGTCCATCGCCGCGTCCTTTTATAAATTTATCCATGGTGACGCTCGTCCCCTTGCCCGGGACGGAGCGCACGCGCACTTTGTCCATAAAGCTCTCCATGACGGCGAATCCCAAGCCCGCACGCTCGCCGCCGAGGGTCGTAAACAGCGGTTCCATCGCCTGGCGCACATCGATTATGCCGCACCCGCGATCCCTTATTCTGATGCGCACGAGTCCGTCGTCAAACAGCCCTACCCATATGTATATCTCCCCCACGCTCGCGGGATAGGCGTGGACGATGCAGTTTGTGACCGCCTCGCTGACGGCGGTTTTGATATCCGATATTTCTTCGACCGTCGGGTCCTGCTGAGCCGCAAACGCCGAGACTGCGACACGCGCGAAGCTCTCGTTGACGGAGTGGCTCTCTATTTTCAGGCTCATCTGATCGACAGGCTTTTTTCTACTCATGTTTATCCTCCTTGTTCCTTTTCTGCGACAGCGTACACAGCGCCTGCATACCCGCAAGACGCATCATTTTATAATTGCGCTCGCTGAGATTCGTGACCTCGAGCTTCCCCTGCCAGCCCTGCAAGAGCCTATAGCGACCCATGACAAGACCGACGGCGGAACTGTCCATAAAAGTGACATCGGCGAAGTCGAGGCGCAGTATCTTCGGCTGCTGAGCCGCGGCGGCGGCATCGATATCCGCGCGCATTGCGGCGGCGGTATGGTGGTCTATCTCGCCGGAGAGCAGCGCGCTGACGCTGAGCGGATTTGAGATTATTTCAACACCCATGTTTTTTCCTCCTTTGGGGTGATTATCAATTAACAGTTTGTCCGGGATGAGTGGGATTATTCTCGGATTTGTTTGAATTTTTTGTTGACGATATCAGCGCATTTAAAATTTTGTATCGGCTGCCGCCGATATCGGACAGCCGCAAGGGCTGTCCCTACGAACCGTACACAATTTTTAATTGCAGCAAATCTTATGAAAAATCTGTGCCGCCGTTGGTCGACTCTGTGCGGAGGGTCATTTTGATATGATCAAAAATCGGACACGGCTTGTACAAAATAAAAAACAGGACGGACTATTATCATCAAAGATAATAATCCATCCCGTTTGAAAATCCTGCCGAAATGCGGCGGGTTAAATATTTTTATTTTCCAAAAGATAACCGCGAACCTCGCCCGCGAGATAGAACGAACCGCAAGTAACGAGCGTTCCGCCGTTTTGCTTTATATCATTTATTGCCATGCGGCAGGCTTCTGTCGGGTCGGACACAGGCGTACAATCGGCGCAATATTTATTGGCGAGTTCACTCAGGGCTTCGGGATTCATGCTGCGCGGATTATCCGGGGCTGTCAGATACATTTTTTCAAACAGCGGCGCGGTCAGGCGCAGATATGTGTCGCAGTCCTTGTCGCCCATGAGCGCGCACACGGCAACGCGTCTGCCGCTTGTGAAGCGTTCCAGAAAGGCTTTAAGCGCCGAGGCGCAGCCCTCGTTGTGACCGCCGTCAAGAATAATATTTTCGCCGATAAGCTCCATTCGTGCGGGCATCACGGCGTTTTTCATTCCCTGCTCTATCGCTTCGTCGCTGACATTCAAGCCGCACTCGCGAACGGCTGTGACGGCTGTCAGCGCATTTTTTATCATATGGTCGCCCGCGAACGGTATGCGGAGATTCAGCGAGCCGTAGACTATATCTGTGCCGCGTATCGTCTCGTCAACAACGCGGCAGGCGGTCATATCCGGCACTGCGAGCTTATTTTTTTCGCGCTGAGCGGTTTCTTCTATAACACGGCGTGCATCAACAGACTGCTCAGGATACATGACCGTCACGCCGCGCGGCTTGATTATTCCGCATTTCTGCGCGGCTATTTCAGCGATTGTATTGCCGAGTATCGCGGTGTGATCCATGGAAATCGAGGTTATTACGGAGACGAGCGGAGTTTTTATAATATTCGTTGAATCGAGCAGCCCGCCGAGCCCGACTTCGAGCACGACAACATCGCATTTGCGCTCTTTATACCAGAGAAACGCGGCGGCGGTCAGGGTCTCGAACTCGGTCGCGACAATTCCGCGCTTATCGAGTTCGTCGCACGCTAATTTGACGCGCTCAACGGTCGAGGCGAGCTCCTCCGGCGGAATCATCTCGCCGTCAATTTGTATGCGCTCGCGGAAATCGATGACATAGGGCGAAGTGAACAGCCCGGTTCTGTACCCGGCGGCAGAGAGCATACAGGATATCATGGTGCTCGTCGAGCCCTTGCCGTTCGTCCCGGCGACATGGATGAAGCGAAGCTCATCCTGCGGGTTGCCGAGTGCGGCGCAGAGCGCCTCAATGCGCTCCATGCCGGGGTGTATGCCAAAGGTCAGGCGCGAATGGATATATTCGATTGCTTCGGTTGGTGTCATCAGTTTTCCTCCGTAAAGCATCAAAGGACGGGACACGCCCGTCCTTTGCAGGTTTGTTTTTATGTGCGGGAGAACATACGCAAATGTAAACGAATACCGATTTTACGGGCGGATGATGTCCGCCCCTACACCGATAACCGAACGTGCACGGTTCTCACAACGCAGTATCACGCGAAATTACGCATTGGCGATCTTAGAGAGGCTGTCGTTAAGCATAGCAATCTTCTCGTTCAGCTTTCTCGCCGCTTCGCGCTGAGCATCGACGACCTGGGCGGGAGCTTTGGAGACGAAGTTCTCGTTGGAGAGCTTTGCGTTGATGCCGTCGAGCTGCTTCTGAGCGGAGGCGAGCTCTTTGTTGAGCCTTGCGCGCTCGGCTTCGAAGTCAACGAGGTCGCCCATGGGGATATATATCTTTGCGGCGTCGGTGACGATGCAGACTGCGCCGTCTATCTCGATGCCGTCCTCAACCTCGACCTCGGACGCGCCTGCGAGCTTCTGCATGAACTCGCCGGAAAGTCTGAAGGTATCGACATAGGAGGTGCTGATATATATTTTCGCTCTCTTTGAATGAGGAACATTCATCTCGGCGCGGCGGTTTCTTATCGCCCTGACCGCGTCCATAATCATGTTCATCTGCTCTTCCTCTGCGCTGAAGTTCAGAGCGTCAGAATACTGCGGCCAATCGGAGACCATTATGCTCGCGCCCTCATGCGGCAGGGACTGCCAGATCTCCTCGGTCACGAACGGCATGAACGGATGGAGAAGCTTCAAAACGTTGGACATGACATATATGAGCACGCGCTTTGCACACTGCGCGGGCTCGCCGCCCTTTTGCAGACGAATCTTCGCAAGCTCGATATACCAGTCGCAGAAAACATCCCAGATGAAATCGTAGAGCTTCTGAACGGCGATGCCGAGCTCGAATCTCTCGAGATTGTCCGTAACCTCTTTGACGAGGTCGTTATAGAGGCTGAGCACCCACTTATCCTCGAGCGCAAGCTCATCGGGCAGACCCGCTTCTTCGGAGCCGTCGAGGTTCATAAGGATAAAGCGTGCAGCGTTCCAGAGCTTGTTCGCAAAGTTGCGGCTCGCTTCGACCTTTTTGTCGGAATATCTCATGTCGTTTCCGGGGCTGTTGCCGTTGGCAAGAGTGAAGCGCAGGGCATCTGCGCCATACTTGTCAATGACCTCGAGCGGATCGATGCCGTTGCCGAGCGACTTCGACATTTTTCTGCCCAGCTCATCGCGGACGAGGCCGTGGATGAGGACGGTATCGAACGGAACCTGACCGGTCTGCTCGATGCCGGAGAACATCATTCTCATGACCCAGAACGGGATTATATCGTAACCTGTGACAAGGGTGTTGGTGGGATAATAGCGCTTGAAATCCTCGCTGTCGGTATTCGGCCAGCCGAGGGTCGAGAACGGCCAGAGAGCCGAGGAGAACCATGTATCAAGCGTATCGGGATCCTGATGGATATGGGTGCTGCCGCACTTCGAGCACTTGTCGGGGGCGGTTCTTGCAACGGTTATCTCGCCGCAATCGTCGCAATACCACGCGGGGATGCGGTGACCCCACCAGAGCTGACGGGAGATGCACCAGTCGCGGATATTCTCAAGCCAATGGAAATAGACTTTTTCGAAACGCTTCGGGACGAACTTTGTCTCGCCGTTCTTGACAGCGTCGATAGCGGGACCCGCGAGGGGCTTCATGCTGACGAACCACTGCTTTGAAACGCGGGGCTCAACGGTAGTCGAGCAGCGGTAGCAGGTGCCGACATTGTGGTTATAATCCTCGACCTTGACGAGAGCGCCCTCAGCCTCAAGATCCTTGACGATAGCTTTTCTCGCCTCGTATCTGTCCATACCGGCGTATTTCGGATAGTCATCGACTATCTTTGCGTCATCGGTCAGGACATTGATAACGGGCAGGTTATGGCGCAGACCGACCTCGAAGTCGTTCGGGTCATGCGCGGGGGTTATCTTAACGACACCGGTACCGAAGTCTATCTCGACATAATCATCGGCGACAACGGGTATCTCGCGGTGGACTATGGGCAGGATGAGCGTCTTGCCGACGATATCCTTATATCTTTCATCATTGGGGTTGACGGCGACTGCGGTATCGCCGAGCAGGGTCTCGGGTCGGGTCGTTGCAAGCTCAAGATAGCCGCTTCCGTCCTTGAAAGGATAGCGAAGATGCCAGAAGTGACCCGCCTGATCCTCATATTCGACCTCGGCGTCAGAGATCGAGGTCAGGCAATGGGGGCACCAGTTGATTATTCTCTCGCCCCTGTAAATGAGTCCCTTTTCATAGAGGTTGCAAAAAACCTCGTTGACAGCCTCGTTGCAGCCCTCGTCGAGGGTGAAGCGCTCGCGCTCCCAGTCGCAGGACGAGCCCATCTTCTTGAGCTGTTCGATTATTCTGCCGCCGAACTTCTCTTTCCACGCCCATGCGCGCTCGAGGAAGCCTTCACGGCCGACATCGTCCTTTGTAAGGCCTTCCTTTGCCATAGCCTCGACTATCTTCGCCTCGGTGGCGATAGAAGCGTGGTCGGTGCCGGGCAGCCAGAGGGTATCATAGCCCTGCATGCGGTGGTAGCGGATAAGTATATCCTGAAGAGTATTGTCAAGAGCATGACCCATATGGAGCTGACCCGTGATGTTCGGAGGGGGAATAACTATAGTATAGGGTTTCTTCTCCGGGTCGGGTACGGCGTGGAAGAAATTGCCGTCGAGCCAGAATTTATAGGTTCTGTCCTCCACTTCCTTCGGATCATACTGTTTTGCGAGTTCCTTTGCCATAACATAATCCATTTCTCCGGCGAATAGATTTTACATGAACGCTGATTGCTCCGCGCCGGAGGAGCAGCGTTGATTTTACATTTCAGAAATCGGCGGCGATGCGGTACTCGGCACTGCATACGCCTTTTTTGGGGATTCCCTCTTTTCCGATGAATTACTCTATATTATCACATTCAGAAGCGTTTTTGTCAAGAGATTTAACGCTTTTTGACTTCTCCGGAGGCAAAAATGAAGAACACGAAACGGCTTCTCATAAACACGCTGACGCTCGCCGCGACATCGTTTCTCATGCGCACGGTCGGCGTTGCGTTCAATGTATATCTGACCGGGCGGCTGGGCGCGGCGGGAATAGGACTTTTTTCGCTCGTCACGGATGTATACGCGATGGCGCTGACATTTTCGTTTGCGGGTCTGCCGCTCGCATCGACGCGGCTCACGGTCGAAGATTCCGGAAAAAATGCCGGTCAGGGCGTATGGATAATGCGGCGGTGCGCGCTCTACGGGCTGACGGTCGGGTGCATGATGCTCGCCGCCGTATGGTTCGGCGCGGAGCTGATAGCAAAATTGTGGCTCGGCGACATACGCACGGCGTCGTCGCTTCGCATACTCGCGCTGAGCCTCCCTGCGGCATCGGTCGGCTGCGCGTTCAGCGGATATTTCACGGCGCGGCGCACAGTGCTCAAATATGCGGCGGTGCAGATATTCGAGCAGGCGATAAAAATAGCGGTCTCTGTTCTGATGCTTCGATTCTGGGCGGCAAAGGGCGCAGAATATGCCTGCGACGCGGTGGCGCTCGGCATAACGATATCGCAGATAAGCTCGCTGCTATGCGCCTTTTTGCTCTACAAATCAACGAAGCACCAAAAGCCGAAAGAAAAAACGCCCGGCGGGCTTCGGGCTCTGCTGCGCATTGCGCTCCCGGACGCCGCCGGATCGTGCGCGCGCTCGGTGCTGCTGACGATAGAACACCTGCTGATTCCCGTGGGCTTTCGCAAATCCGGACAGAGCGCGGGCGGCGCGATGACGCTCTACGGAGTCATTCACGGCATGGCTCTGCCGGTTATCCTCTACCCCGCCGCCATAATGACAGCTCTCGCGAGCATGCTCGTGCCTGAATTTGCCGAATGTGCGGCGCGCGGCAACAGAAACAGGATAGACAGCATGGCTGCGCGGGCAATAAAAATAACCGTGCTGTTTTCGATGGGCACGGCGGGAATAATGTTCATTTTTTCCGAGGGGCTGTCGCAGTGCATCTACGGGGACGGGCAATGCGCGGAATATCTGCGCGTGCTCGCGCCGCTTCTGCCGATAATGTACACAGACACGACAGTTGACGGAATACTCAAAGGGCTCGACCAGCAGGTATATTCAATGAGATATAATATAATCGACTCCGCGATGTGCGTCGTGCTCGTGCTGATACTCATCCCGAAATATTCCGTAAAGGGCTATGTTGCGATACTTTTTATCAGCGAGATAGTAAACTTTTCGCTGAGCATACACAGGCTTTCAAAAGTTTGCACGCTCGAAATAAATATCATGGATTCGATAATAAAGCCCGCCGTCTGCGTGACGGCTTCGTTTCTCGCGGGGCTGCTGCTCTCCTCGGCGCAGGGCAGCGGAAAAGCCGCGCTGACAATCATAATAACTATCAACGCGGCGGTGTATATTCTTCTGCTGATGCTCACGGGCAGCATCTCGGTGCAGGATATTATTTGGTTCAAAAATATCTTTTCGCGCGGCTCAAAATCTGAAAAAAGAGGGCTCTGCGCTGCTCGGATAAACGACCGTCAGCGTTCCATGAGCCACTGATATTTCGCTCATTTTACCGACAAATTCATTGCTGACGCCGAGGGCGTATGTGTTCTTCAAGGTGCCGTTTTTGAGCTCATATTTGAGCCCGCTTATAGTGACACCCGATGAGATATCCGAATGGGAAAACACGGAGACCATGCCCTTTGCGTTCTCGTCAAAAATAATTCTGCCGTTTGTTATCGAAGTGAACGAAGTTTCGCGCGCGTCGATAATCGCAGTCATTCCGCGCCTCGACAGAGACGAGATGAGCTGGATATTCGCAAGAGTATGGTCGGCTCTGCCGCCCGATGCGCCGTAGAGAATGAAATTTTTATATCCGCGCATCACGCCCTCTGCGACCGCCGCGCCCATATCGGTATCGTTCTTTTCGCAGGGCAGGACGATAATATTCCGCCCGTTCGGAGTGTGTCCGAGGGAATCGAAATCGCCTATAACTAAATTCGGAGTTATGCCGAGATTCTGAAGATACAGCAGACCTTTATCGGCAGCGATGATGAAATCGCCCTCCCCTGTCGGGCGGATTCCGAAGAAGTCGCCGCCGCCGACTATATGACAAACTTTGTTCATAATATCACCGTCCGTTTGTTTCTTTGACAATTATATATCATCAATCATAATTTTTCAATCATATACGAAAAGCCGCCCCGGAATATATCCGGAGCGGTAATTTTATGCTGCAACTTCGTCTTCCGCCGGCGAAGTTGAGCCGAAATCGGGAAGAGTGAACGGGAAGCGGCGGGTCGTGCTCTCTGCCTCGGTGAGCTCGCTCACCGCCTCGGAAGTATGCTCATGAGTTACAGGCTCTTCGCTCTCCGCCACAGTACCGACATCGGTGTGCGGACGGGTCGACGCAGAATATGAGCCTGAGCCGCTGCGGTTGCTGCTCGGGACTGCGCCCTTTTTCAGCAGATCGACAGCGGAGACATGGTTATCGCCAATCTTTATATTCGTGTCGCCGTAGAGAGCGAGCTGGAGCTCACGCGCAACGACGGGATAATCGACGACCCAGACCGAAAGGCGCTGGTTGATTATCTTACCGTAGTAGGTATAGAGCTGAGCGGAAGTGTAGTTGCCCTCGGTCGGCATGACTATCTGCTTTATCTCGTAGTTCATCCAGCCCTGAGAGAGCGCCTGGGTCATGAGAGAGAGAATCTCACTGCGCTTGTAGTTCGTCACGACATTGGGCAGGACGATATCGAGCGCGTTGTTGAGCTGACCCGCAGAGGCGTTCTGCGCGCTCTTGATGAGAGCCATGATAACGGTACGCTGTCTTGCAGTTCTGCCGACATCGCCTTCGTTGTCAACGTGGCGTATACGGCTGTAGACCAGAGCCTGGTTGCCGCTGAGCTTGACGGAATCGCCGGCGCTTATTTTCTTTATCTTCGTTGTGGTGCGATTGATATAATCCGCCTCATAGGGCTCAATCGGAACGGACACGCCGCCGAGAGAGTCAATAAGCTTCGGGAAGCTCTTGAAATCGACGCTGATATAATGATCGATCTCAATCTTGTAGTTATTCTCAAGCGTCTCGATAAGTGCCGCGGGACCGCCCCAGAAATAGGCATGGTTAGTCTTGCAGCAGCGCTCGGAGCCGTTGATGTTCATATAGGTATAGCAGTCTCTGAGGAAGGACACGAGCGTTATCGTCTTGGTCTTTTTGTTAAGCGAGAGCAGGATGATGGCATCCGAACGTCCGCCCTCTGCCTTGCCGGTCTCGCTGTCAACGCCGAGGAGCAGAACATTGATTATATTCTTGCTCGAATACTTCGCGCCGCCGTTCTTCGCCCACGCAGTTATGAGGCTGTCGATGCTCGAAGCGTCGCTGACATCGTACATTGCATCAAACTGCTCCTCGGGCGCAAAGGTGCCCTCGGGATCACCGTTGCTGCCGTGGTCGATGGTAATAAGTCCGAGCTTATTGCCGATATAGATGCCGCCGCCGATTATAGCAAGGGCGAGCACCACGCAGACAACGGTAATCGTAATTTTTAGATTGCGTTTGTTGTTGTCCATAAAAAACTGTTTAAATGTTCTTTTTTCTTTCTTTTTCATAAAGCAGCTCACTTTCAACAGTATTCGGCATATTGTATCACTTTTTGCGTCAAAAAGCTATACCAATCCCACAAATTTATTGTTTCTTTATTTTTGGCTGTTTACACAAAGCGTGTAAAATATAAAACGCACGGATTTGAGATTTTACTGCACGGCGGCGGAAAATTTTTTCGGTGGATGATATCATGATAAAAAACATTGATATAACGCCGAGCATACATAAAACGGATTGACAAATTGAGATTTGTCGCAGAATCTATTTTGGCTCCCCTGTAGGGGAGCCGGATACGCGAAGCGTAGACTGAGGGGTTAGTTTTGTTTTGCTCAAAGCAATAAATAAAACATATACAATGCGGACGGATATTATTCGCCCGCGAATTTGCGTGATTTATTGGCGCGCAGTTTGTAGGGTGCGGCGACCCCGACGCACCGCTGCTGCGTAAGCGGCACGAATTTCCTGAAATATCCACTGCCGACCATTCGTAGGGACAGCCCTTGCGGCTGTCCGTTATCGTTGTAGCCGAAAATCTTCTTCTGTA
>OGYY01000432.1_pt1 | contig 43011 bp, 31 predicted proteins | sample 1576671 | NCBI WGS metagenome assembly OGYY01 (sample SAMEA3541593, study PRJEB24748) | human gut metagenome | biome: human gut; feature: human-associated habitat; material: faeces | place: China | collected 2012 | reverse complement strand
ACGCGCATAAAGAAAGCCTCCCATTTCTCATGTCCAAGAAATGGGAGGCAGTTCAAAGACGGAGCCGGGCCTTTTCTGCATTTGCCCAGATAAAACCTGCCAAAATAAACCTGTCCCTTTTTGGCAGGTTAGCGGAGCTTACTGGTCTCGAAGTACTCGGGGAACTGGTCCAGAACCTCGGTTTGGTTGCGGAACATCATGTGCAGGTGCTTGCTGACCAAAAAGCTCGCTTCGATGGGGTCGCGACCGGCGATAGCGCGGCGAATCTGCTTGTGCTCGTTCACGATGTCCTGATTGTCGAGAACCTGCGTGGCGGCGCGCAGCCAGCGGAAGCGCTCCAGGTCGGCATTAGTCTCCTCGAGCCACGACCACACAGTGCTGCGGCATGCGATGCTAAAAATCATGTGATGCATGAGGTTGTCGCTCAAAAAGAAGCCGATGCGATCCTCTTCGGCCATGGCCTTTTCCTGCAGCGCGATGGCGCGGTCGAGCTGCTCGATGCCGGCCGACGTGGCGCGCGCACAGCACTCCACGATCACCTGTTTTTCCAGATGCTCGCGGATGTAACAGGCACTCTCGGCAAGGGTGAGGTTGATGGGTGAGACGTAGGTGCCGCTCTGGGGCACGGTGCGCACCAGCCCTTCCTGCGCCAAGCGAACCAAAGCCTCGCGCACGGGCGTGCGACCCATGTCCAGGTCGTCGCAAAGCTGCTTGACGCCCAGCTTTTCGCCCGGCTTGTAGTCCAGATAGACGATCTTGCGTCGAATGGTGTGGTAGGACTGGTCCTGTAGGCTCGTTTCCTGCTCGCCGACGTGCATCGATTCTTCCATAGCGCCTCGCAACTGTTCTATCAAACTCATATGTCAGTTGTTAATTATGCCGCGAATCAGCTTTCCGCGGTGGGTAATTCGGCTGTCGCCCGAGAACTATTGCGGCATCTTAGTCTGTGTTTGCGCAAGGCTATGCCCAATGTTGCCGTATCATAAGCCGTCGCAAACGTGAAAGAGAAAGAAGGAATCCCATATGCAACTGGCGAATATCGTACGCGAGCGCTGGAAGGGTGTCTTGTTCTGCCTGATCATCGCTATCCCCGCGACGTTGCTCGGCAAACAAATTGAGGTGGTCGGCGGGCCGGTATTTGCCATCCTCTTTGGCATGGTCCTGGCGCTCGTCTTTCCCAAGAATCGCCGCGAACAGCTCGCCGCCGGTGTCACCTATACGTCTAAAAAAGTCTTGCAGTACGCGGTTATCCTGCTTGGCTTTGGCATGAACCTGTCCCAGATCCTGTCCAAGGGCGCCCAGTCGCTGCCGATTATCGTGGCGACGATCTCGACCTCGCTTGTCATCGCCTTCGTGCTCTGCCGCGTTATGAACGTGCCGAGCAAGATCGCGACGCTTGTGGGCGTGGGCTCGTCGATTTGCGGCGGTTCTGCCATCGCTGCGACCGCGCCCGTCATCGATGCCGACGATCGCGAGATTGCCCAGGCTATTTCGGTCATCTTCCTGTTTAACGTTATCGCGGCGCTCGTGTTTCCAACGCTCGGCGGTATGCTCGGGCTGACCAATGAGGGCTTTGGCCTGTTTGCCGGCACCGCCATCAACGACACCTCGTCCGTAACGGCTGCGGCGAGCGCTTGGGACAGCATGCATCCCGGCGCCAATGTGCTCGAGAGCGCCACGGTGGTCAAGCTCACCAGGACGCTGGCCATTATTCCCATCACGTTGGTTCTCGCATGCTGGCAGATGCATCTGGCGCGCAAGGCCGGCGGCGACGCCAAAAGCACGTTCTCGCTTAAACGCGCGTTTCCCATGTTTGTGCTGTTCTTTGTGCTGGCGAGCGTAATCACCACGGTGCTTCAGCTTCCCGCGTCCATTACGGCGCCCATCAAGGAGCTTTCGAAGTTCTTTATCGTGATGGCCATGGCGGCTATTGGCTTTAATACCGATATCGTTGAGCTGGTCAAAAAGGGCGGCAAGCCCATCGCGCTGGGCTTTTGCTGTTGGATTGGCATTGCGTGCATGAGCTTGGGAATGCAGCACGTGCTGGGAATCTGGTAGAGAAGTAGCCAGTTTGCGTGTTGGCTGCTGGTGAGCGCATGCCTGCGGTGGAGCGATAGGAGCTCTTGCGGGTATGGCTTGTCCGCAGGTTTATAAGTCCCGAAGAGCTCTTATCGCCCCGCCAGGATGGCGATGCGGGGCAACACCTATACTCGCAGGACGGCGCTCTCTGCCCTATAGTGTTTGGTGAGCAATATCGTTCAATTTTGAAACACTCGGTCGTGCGACCGTCGGCGGTTGCATGTCGCCGCGGACAGGGGCAAATCATGGATAGCGTTGCCAAGCTGAACATCTTGACCGAGGCCCTGGCTGCTGCCGGGGCCTCGGCATTGGCAATCGATGCGCGGGGGGACGTCGCGATTTCGACCATGAATGACGCGGCGCTTGAGCGGGATGTGGCGGCTTTTGTCGCTGAGCGCCTCGACCGTATAGGAGACGGCGCGCGTCTGGTTATGGGACGTGCGGGTGCGCGCCTGAGCCTGACCGTTCGCCCCACCGACAAAGAGGGCGGGAGGCTTTGGGTCGTTGTGGTCCGCGAGGTGCGCGGTGCCGCGGCGCATGCGGGCATCGAGTGGCTCAACGCCGACGAAGTTGAGGCCCGCTACGAATCGAGCGCGTACGGCATCGTTGAGGGGGCGGCCTCGGTGGCTGCGCCGGTCGCCGAGAGCTACGCGCGCGGCGTGCCCCTTATGCTCGAGGGCGAGCTGGGGGCGGGTCAGGTCGAGATAGCCAAGCGCCTCTATCTGGACGGTCCTTTTGCCGATCAACCCTTTGTTTCCGTCGCGCTCGATGAGCTCACCGATCGCGGTTGGCGCCATGTGCTCAAAAGCTCCGAATCGCCGCTGTTTCAAACAGGGCTGACCCTTTGCATTGAGGGCTGGAATGCGGTTGGCCCCCAGCGCCTCCGCGAGCTCGTTTCCACGATGGCCGACACCGCGTTGGCGACGCGCTGCCATGTGGTGCTGACGGCGAATGACATGCCGGGCGGCAGCGAAAGTGATCAAGCCGCCTTTGTGACCGAGCGCTTCGCCTGTGCGGTGAGCGTGGCGCCGGCAATCGTCGAGCAGGGAGCCACGTCGCAAAAGATTGCGCGCTATTTGGAATATCTCGCTGGTGCATTTGGGACGGCAGCGCCCACGCTGTCTGCCGCGGCGACGAAGGCGCTCGATGCTTACCGCTGGCCGCGCAATTATCTGCAGCTCCGCGAGGTCTCGGAACGACTGTATATATTGGTGGGGGCGGGCACGGTGGATCGCGCTGTGGCGGAGGAAGTGCTAGCCCAAGAGGACGTGATTAAGACCGCAACCTTTGGCGCCCCGACACTCGAAAGCGACCTGTATATCCTGCGACCGCTGGCCGATACCGAGCGAGATATCGCGCATCTGGTTGTAGATCATCTCCACGGCAACCGAACCCGTGCGGCGGAGGTGCTGGGCATAAGCCGAACAACGCTGTGGCGCTTACTGAAGGACGATGACCGTTGAGCGAGGCGCCCGTGACCGCGCGCGACGCGTGTGCTACAGTCCAAAGCGTTATTGTTTCGATTTGGTTACGGCGTGCGGGGGCGTATGGCTGAGACTACAAAACCGAGCCGCAGAAGGCGGAGCGCCGCGCCGGTTAACCGACGCACGACATCGGTGACGTGGGGCAAACACGCCTCGGGGTTTGACGGCTCGTTCAAGCGCACTAAATACGGCTATCCTTCGACAGGTGCCCGCTTGGCAATGCAGGCAGAGTCCTCGCTGTGGGACCGCAAACGCGTGGTGGGCTCAAAGCTCAAGCACGACGGCACGCTCGGCTACATCAGCCGCGGGGCGGCTCGTCGCAGCGGACTCAATCCGGCTGGTTGGCATCGTTATGTTCCGATCGCGGTCGTCGTTGCAGTGATCGTCATCGCACTCGCTGCGCTTGGCTACGCCGGCGACGGTGCCAACTTGGACGCGATGTTTAAATCGCCCGAGCTCGCGCATGCAGGCACAGAAATTGTCGAGGGCGCTCAGACCCAGACGGGCGTCGCGCCCCAGCGCGGTATCGTTGCGGCGGCCTCCACCATCGCCGACGCTCAAAAGGACGAGGGCGAACAGGGCGACGGCGCCGAAACGACCCACACGAACGAAACGACGACAACTCCATCGGCAAGATAAGTTGCGAGTGGGGTGGCTAAAATAGCCTCGTCCCAAATTAGCTACCCCTATGACGCTCTTGGGTTACCTTACGTAGACGACGTTGTCGCGGCGGGGTTTGGGCTCGGGTAGCGTGTCCTCGGCATAGCCCAGAATGCAGTGACCGACACCGCGCAGGCTGCCGTCGGCGGGCAGGCTCCAGCTGGCCAGCAGCTCCAGGCCCTCGGGCGAGTCAAAGACCTCATGCGCGCGGTGAATCCAGCATGAATCGACACCCAGTGCATAGGCGGCGTTGAGCAAGTTGCCCATGGCGAGCGAGCCGTCTTCCAGATGCGTGGGCACGTTGCGGTCGACCAGTACCACCACAACCGTTTTGGCTCCGTAGAAGGGGTCGCCGTTGCTACCCATGACTTGGGCGTTAAGCTGCGAGAGACGCTCGACGGTCGCGGGATCGGTGACGGCGACAAACGTCACCGGCTGGCGGCCCATGCCGCTCGGTGCATATTGGCCGGCTTCGATAATACGTGCAAGCTTTTCGACCTCGACGGGACGATCGCTGTATTTGCGGCAGCTGCGGCGGTGAATGAGCGCTTCGATAGTCTCCATGGTGCCTCCTTGTAGTGGCGTTGCAGATGCCCCGTTCATACCCGTCGGGCTCAAACGATAGACGGTCAATTGCCCGGCCAAAAGGATAGATTCCAATTGGGAAAGTAGGTTTGCATAAAAGTACCTTCAGAATGTGACAAACAAATGGGATGGTTAAACGTTTTATCCCGTCTACCCTGCGGTTTTTTACCACTTGCCTAAATGACGAACGTATAACCTCTGATAAAGGTTTTACTAAAGGAGTACCAACGTTTATCAATGCGCCGTGGTGGCGCCGGGCCAGGAGGTAACTATCATGTTCCAGGCTGGAGATGTCGTCGAGACCGACTTCGAAGGATTTCTGAAGCTGCTGCGTTCCAAGACGCGCGCTTTTGTGACGATTGACGATCACGAGTACTACATCACGCACACCGATGGCTATTGGCGTGTTCAGGATTGCGAGGCCCTCAACGACAAGGGCCACTTTACTGACTGCTCTGAGCTGGTCAATACGGTCTGCGAGGTTGTTGAGCTGCCTTGGATTTGCGGCAAGAGCCTGCATGACAGCTTTGCGGGCGCTACGGTCTACGAGGCCGTCGCTGCCTAACAGGCAATAAAACCCGATTTTCACGTGACCGCTGGCGCCGCCCCCGCGCCGGCGGTCTTTTTCTGCCGATAGGCCATAAAAGTGCACGCGTTTGCGGAGAGCCTGTTGACGATAGTCAAAACTCGGACTAATCTAGAGATATAAAATTGGTCAAAAATCGGACAATCGAATGGTGGGATAGATGAATAGTGCGGTTACGCTGGTCGACTTCGACCGGTTGCTCAATGGACTCGACCATATCTATTCGGAGTTCTCGCGCGCCTGCGGCCTTTCGGACTGCGCTTACTGGATGCTCGTCGATACCAGCACGGCGGGCGGCAGTATTGCCGTAAGCCGTCTGACAAGCGAATGGTTCTACAGCAAGCAGACCATCAACTCGGCCATTAAAACCTTGACGGCGCGGGGCTTCGCAACGTTGGAGTTTGCCGAAGGCAGTCGTAAGAACAAGGTTGTGAGCCTGACCGAAGAGGGCAGGCGATTTGCCGAGCGTTATGCGCTGCCGGCACTCAAGGCCGAGCAGCGAGCCTTTGGCGCGCTTGAGCCGTGTGAGCAGCGCGAGATTATGCGCTTGATCGGAAAATTCTCTCAGGTGCTCGGTGAGGAGTGCGAGGCATTTAAGCAGCATATCGCTGCCGAGAGCCAAGCCGAGAATCAAGGTGAGGGGGAGTCGTGCGACTGTTAATGAGGTTTCTGAAGCCCTATCGAGGGCTTATCGCAGTGACGCTGCTGGTGCTGCTGGTTGATAACGTCGGCACGCTGTTGGTTCCCACGATGCTGGCGAACATGGTCAACACCGGTATCACCACGGGTGATGTCGACTACATTTTGCGCAATGGCCTCTACATGCTTATCGCGACCGGCATGGCCAGCGGCGGCGCGGTGCTGGGCTGCTATCTTTCGGCGCGCTTGGCCGCCAACGTGGCCTGCGATATCCGCAATGCCGTGTACGACAAGTCGCTCGAGCTCGCGGCCAGCGACTTTGAGCGCTTTGGCACCGGATCGATGATCACGCGCTCGCTCAACGACATCAACGTGATTCAGCAGGCGATTCTGCAGACGATTCAGCTGGTGCTGCCCGTGCCGTTTTTGGCTGTGGCGGGCATCATCTTCGCTTGGTTTATCGATCCTGCCATGGGCACGCTTCTGGGCGTCGTGGTTGCGATTGTGCTGGTGGCGGCGGTCTTTACGGTTGCCAACGCGGCTCCGATCTTTATGCGCTTGCAGAGCTTTATCGACCGCATGAACGTGGTGCTGCGCGAAAACATCGTGGGCGTGCGCGTCATCCGTGCGTTTAACAAGGAGCGTCACGAGGAGCGGCGCCTGGACGAGGTGTTCAGCGACTACGCCGCCAACGCCATCAAAGTCAACCACCTGTTTGTGGGCCTCGACAGCTCAAGCTTCTTTTTGATGAACATCGCCGAGGTAGCGGTGCTGTGGGTTGGCGGCAACCGCGTGGGCGCCCACGCCATGCAGATCGCGAGCATCTCGGCGGTGCTGGAGTACGCGCTTCTGATCCTGTTCTTTGTGATGATGGCGCAGATGGTGGTGCTAACGCTGCCACGCGCCGCGGCATGTCTAAGCCGTGCACAGCAAGTGCTGGAGATTGAGCCGAGCATCGTCGATGGCCAGCGTACGCTTGATGCGGCCGCGTCCGACTCAAAGGACGGGGCTGATGCGGTTGCCGTGTTCGATCATATGTCGTTTCGCTTTGACGACGCCGACGAGGACACGCTGTGCGATCTGAACTTTACCTGTCGTCGCGGTCAGACGACAGCGATTGTGGGCTCGACGGGCTCGGGCAAGTCGACGGTGGCGAAGCTTCTGTTGCGCTTCCACGATGCCACGAAGGGTGCCATTCGCTTGAGCGGCGTCGATTTGCGCGAGCTTTCGCAAGGTGAGATTCGCGGTCGCATCGCCTACGTGCCACAGAAGGCGTGGCTGTTCTCGGGCACCGTGGCAAGCAACCTGCGCTTTGGCAACGAAGACGCGACCGAGGCGGACATGCTTCATGCGCTGCAGGTTGCCCAGAGCACCTTTGTGCTCGATCAGCCGCAGGGGCTCGATACCCCGGTGGTGCAGGGCGGTACGAACTTTTCGGGCGGCCAGCGCCAACGTCTGGCCATCGCCCGTGCGCTCATGAAGCATGCCGATCTGTATATCTTCGACGATAGTTTTTCGGCCCTGGACTTTAAGACCGATGCGGCCCTGCGCCATGCGCTGCAGGACGAGACGCGCGACGCCGCGGTGCTCATCATCGCGCAGCGCATCTCGACGATTCTGCACGCCGACCAGATTGTCGTGCTCAAGGATGGCGAGGTCGTGGGCCTGGGCACGCATGGCGAGCTTATGGAAACCTGCGAGGTGTACCGCGCCATCGCGGAATCGCAGATGAAGGGAGGTGAGTAGCATGACCGAGGAGCTCGAGAAGCAGGGCGGCGTTGATGACGCCGTTGCCGCGGGGCTGGTCGAGGAAACGGCTGTCACGTCGACCGAGCTGGATGACGCCGCCAAGGCTGCAGTCGAGCGCGAGGCTCGCCGCCAAGCGCTCTACGAGGAAAACGAGCGTGCCGAGGACGAGCGTGCCCGCGCCGAGGCAGAGCGTATGCGCGACGTGGACGACGAAGAAGAGGGCGAGACGCCCCGGGATACCTGGGCGACGGTGCGCCGCCTGTGGAGCGAGGCCGTCGGCGACCATTGGCGCTTCTACATCGTGTTTGCGAGCATTGTGTTCTATGTTATCTTTAACACCGCTGCACCGGCATATAGCGCCCGCGTGATCGATGAGCTGTGGGGCCACATTCAGGTGGCGTTTGCCAACGGAACCACCTTCAACATCACCTGGGAGAACTGCGGCAAGACCATCTTCGTCTACTTTATGATCTGGACTGCCGCTGCCTCGTTCTATGCGCTCCAGAGCTTTTTGATGTCGAGCGTGGCCGAACGCCTCAACCTGCGTCTACGCAACCGCATCGCACAAAAGCTCAACCGTCTGCCGCTTGCCTTCTTTGACGCGCATCGTCCCGGTGAGGTCGTCAGCCGTGCGACCAACGACTTGGACAAGATGTCCGAGAGCATGCAGCGCGGATTGCTGCAGCTGCTTGTGTCGATCGGCACCGTGGTGGGCGCCGTGGGCGTGATGTTCGTGTTTAGCGTGCCGCTTACGCTCGTCTTTTTGTTCTTTACGGCGTTGTCGCTGCTGGTGACCAAGGTGGTTTCGCGCCGTACGCATGATGTGACGGGCGAGCGTCAGGAGTGGGTGTCCAAAATCACGAGCGCGGTCGAGGAAGGCTATTCGGGCCGTTTGGTGATTCGCGCATTCAACCGCGAGCACCAGAGCTCTGCCGAGGTGCACGAGGCCTCGGGCGAGCTGGCGCGCGTGAGCACCAAGGCCGACTTTATGATCAACGCCGTCGGACCCGCGGTTCGCTTTATTGGTCGCCTGGCGCAGATTGTGATTGCGCTCGTGGGCTGCAGCATGCTGGTCGCCGGTCACATGACCGTCGGCGTGTTCCAGGCGTTCTTCCAGTTTATCTACGAGGCGTCCGAACCCATGACGCAGCTGTCGTTCACTTTTAACTCGCTGCAGAGCGCGCTGGCGAGTGCGGAGCGCGTTTTCGACCTGCTTGATGAGCCCGAGATAGAGGCCGATCCGCTGCCGGACGAGGCCGCCAAGCTGCCGGGTCGCATTGAGGGCCGCGTCGCTTTTGAGCACGTGCGCTTTGGCTATGCGCCCGACAAGCCGCTCATGCGCGACGTGTCGTTTACCGCCGAGCCGGGCCAGAAGATTGCCGTGGTGGGAACCACGGGCGCAGGCAAGACGACGCTCATCAACCTGCTCATGCGCTTCTACGAGATTGACGGCGGGCGTATTACGCTCGACGGCGTGGATACGAGCCGCATGGATCGCGGCGAGCTGCGACAGCAGTTTGGCATGGTGCTACAGGACGCCTGGCTGTTCGACGGCACGATTGCCGAGAACATCGCCTACGGCTGCCCCGAGGCAACGCGCGAGGAGATTGTTGCGGCCGCTCGCGCCGCCCAGGTCGACTTCTTTGTGCGCACCATGCCTCAGGGCTACGACACGCGCGTAGCCAACGATGCCGAAAGCATCAGCCAGGGCCAGCGTCAGCTGCTGACCATCGCACGCGTGCTGCTCAACAACCCGGCGATTCTCATCCTGGACGAGGCGACCTCAAGTGTGGACACGCGCACCGAGCTTGCTATCGGCCGCGCCATGGACGCGCTCATGCGCGGGCGCACGAGCTTTGTGATCGCGCATCGCCTGTCGACGATCGTGGACGCCGACCTGATCTTGGTCATGGACCACGGCAACATTATCGAGCAAGGCACGCATAAGGAACTGCTGGCTGCCGAGGGTGCTTACGCCGACCTCTATCTGAGTCAGTTCGCATAATGTGACAAAGGGACAGTCCCGCATGTCACATCAAAAGGAATGGCGCGCCGGGGATTGATTCCCTGGCGCGCCTTTTGTGCTGGCGTTAATGCTGTGGCGGTTGCCCGCGGCCCTAGCGCTCGTCCACGAGCTTGGTGACGAGGGCCTTGAGCTCGGCCACCTCTCGCTCGAGTTCCTTGACGCGGCGGGCATTCTCGGTGATGCCCTGGCGGTTGAGGGCACTCTGCTCGGCGGCATCGTCGGGCATGTATTCGCGGTGCTGCTTGGCGTCGAAGCTTTCCTCGAATACGCGGCAGCCGTTGCGCTTGATGACGCGGCCCGGCACGCCCACGACGGTGCAGTTGTCGGGTACGTCCTTGACGACGACCGAGTTGCCGCCGATTTTGACGTTGTTGCCAATGCGAATGTTGCCGAGCACCTTGGCGCCTGTGCCCACGGTGACGTTGTTGCCCAGGGTGGGGTGGCGCTTGCCGGTCTCGTTGCCGGTGCCGCCAAGTGTGACGCCCTGATAGAGCACGCAGTTGTCGCCCACAATGGCGGTTTCGCCGATGACAACGCCCATGGCGTGGTCGATAAAGAAATGCTTGCCGATCTGTGCGGCAGGATGAATCTCGACGCCAGTGATATGGCGGGTGATTTGCGAGAGCACGCGGGCGAGCGAGCGATGTCCATGTTCCCACAGCCAGTGCTCGGGCACGTGGTTCCACTTGGCGTGCAGGCCAGGATAGGAAAGGAAGATGACTAGACCGTTTTGCGCGGCGGGATCCTGCGCTTGGACGGTCTTGATGTCCTCGCGAATGGTATTGATAAAGCTCACCGGCCGCCCTCCCTTAGCGCCATGGCAATGCGATTCAATAAAGTATAGCGATTCGCTAGGGATTAGGAAGGACAATCTTGGCGGCATTGCGCAACAGGTGTCAGTTATGCAAACTTGCTGGTAATGGGGTCATGCTTTTGTGGGGTTGCGCACGAGGGGGCGCCGCAACCGTATACTGGTCAACTTGGACGTATCCGCGCCCACAACTGAGAGGTTTTACTTCATGGGTTTCATCAATTTTATCGCCGAGCTGCTTAAAGATCCGCGCACCGCGATCGCCAGCTGGATCGCCGCCGGCCCGCTTATGGCCTACGGCTGCGTGTTCCTGATTATCTTTGTCGAGACGGGCGTGGTGTTCTTCCCGTTCCTTCCCGGCGACTCGCTGTTGTTCGCCTCGGGCTTCTTTGCCCACAACGGCGGCTTTAACATCATTGCCCTGCTGGCCGTCGCATGGACGGCTGCTATCTTGGGCGATCAGTGCAACTTTATGATCGGTCATTTCTTTGGCCAAAAGATCATCGCCTCGGGCAAGGTCAAGGCCATGACGCCCGAGCGTATCAAAAAGTCCGAGGACTTCCTGGACAAGTGGGGCCACCTGGCCATCTTCCTGGGTCGCTTCTTCCCGTTTATCCGCACCTTTGTGCCCTTCATCGCCGGTATGGGCGGCATGCACTGGCGTAACTTCGTTATCTTTAACGTGCTGGGCGGCATTACCTGGTCAACGCTCTTTACACTGTTGGGCTACTTCTTTGGCGGCATCCCCTTTGTGCAGGAGCACTTTGAGCTGCTGATCGTGGGCATTGTTGCCGTGTCGATCATCCCGACCGTGGTCGGTCTGGTTAAGGCTAAGCTGGGCAAAAAGAACGCGTAGCTCGAGCCAGCGCGCAAACCGTGCAGTTGAGGCCCGTCACCGTTTACGGTGGCGGGCCTCTTCAGCTTCGGTCAAATGAAAATACTTTAGTTAGTTAAAGAAAAACGTTTTATCCGACGCGCGTGCGGAGTACAATCTCGTGCATGCGAATCGACGTGCCATCGGCTTTGATGCCGTTCGCGTGTCCCGTCCGGCTCTACGCTCCGGGCGTGCGACGTTGCGACGCGGTCGGCCTCGGTCCTTGCGTGCGAGTTCGCGAGTATGCAACTGTGTATGTAAGGAGCGACATATGACTGTCGAGAAGAAGGATATCGATTGGGGTAGCCTCGGCTTTGGCTACATGAAGACCGATTACAGCTACGAGGCTCATTGGAAGGATGGCGAGTGGGACGAGGGCGGTCTGACTACCGACCACACCCTGCATGTCTCCGAGTGCGGTGGCATCTTCCATTACTGCCAGGAGGTCTTTGAGGGCCTGAAGGCTTACACCGCCGAGGACGGCAGCATCGTCTGCTTCCGTCCCGATATGAACGCCGAGCGCATGTATAACTCTGCCCAGCGCCTCGAGATGCCCCCGTTCCCCAAGGACAAGTTCGTTGAGGCCGTCAAGCAGGTCGTTTCTGCCAACGCCGCCTGGGTTCCGCCCTTCGGTTCCGGCGCGACCCTGTACGTGCGTCCGTTTATGATCGGCTCCGGTGACGTGATCGGCGTGGCTCCCGCTCCTGAGTACACGTTCCGCATTCTCGTGACCCCGGTCGGTCCGTACTTTAAGGGTGGCCTTAAGCCCGTCAAGCTGCGCGTTTCCGAGTATGACCGCGCTGCACCGCACGGCACCGGTAACATCAAGGCCGGCCTGAACTACGCCATGTCCCTTAAACCCACGATGGAGGCCCATCGCGAGGGTTATGCCGAGAACCTGTATCTCGACTCCGAGTCCCGCACCTATGTCGAGGAGACCGGCGGCGCCAACGTGCTGTTCGTGAAGGAGGACGGCACCCTCGTCGTTCCGCAGTCGCACACCGACTCCATCCTGCCCTCTATCACCCGTCGTTCGCTCGTTCAGGTTGCTCAGGACCTGGGCATTACCGTCGACCAACGCCCTGTCGAGTGGGCCGAGGTCAAGGCCGGCACCTTTGTCGAGTGCGGCCTGTGCGGCACCGCTGCCGTTATCTCCCCGGTCGGCGAGATCGACAACAAGGTTTACGGCGCCGACGAGACCGTGACCTTCCCGGCTGGCTACACCGAGATCGGCCCTGTGATGAAGAAGCTTCGCGAGACCCTGACTGGTATCCAGTCTGGTGCTGTTGAAGATAAGCACAACTGGGTTTACACCGTCGCGTAAGCTGCCATAGCTGTTCGGCCCGAGGGCAACCTTCCTTTCCGGCGCGTCCTCGGACATGAAAGAACCTCCGCTGCGCACTTCGTGCGGCGGAGGTTCTTTCGTCCTGCGGAGTGCGCCGGAAAGGAAGGTTGCCCTCGGGCCTGCGTTACCTCGGCGCTGCCGTTACGGGCAATATAGATCTGAATTAAAGATGGCGCGCGGCCTTTTAGGCCGCGCTTTTGTTTTGGTTCGCGCCATGTGGGGGTGATGGCGACGTGCATTTTTGCGAGTATTCTGCAACCGAAGGCCCCTGCATACCGACCTCGGGCAAAAAAATCGGGATTTCTCGATGTTTTCTACGAATGATGGGCGGGGTTATGGGCTGACAGCGTTTGATTTGCAGGGATATTCGCGGTCTTTGGCATTTATCGTAGCGCCCGAAGCCCTTGGTTATGTTGAATACTCCTAAAAATGCACGGCGCTTAAAGGGGGACCTTCGCGAAAAAGGAAACCGCCCCGTCGAAGTATGCATTCGACGGGGCGGTTTATGCATATAGCCGATTTAGGATGCGCTGCCAAACTACTAGAACTTGACGGTCGGGGCCTGGCGGGCTGCTTCGGCGGCCTCGAAGCCCTGGCGTTCCTTAAACTGGAAGATGCCGGCAAAGATGACAGCCGGGAACGTCTGAATGGCGTTGTTGTAGCTGAGCACGCAATCGTTGTAGCTCTGGCGTGCATAGCTAATCTTGTTTTCGGTATCCTCGAGTGATGCCTGCAGCTGCGTAAAGTTGGTGTTTGCCTTAAGATCGGGATAGGCCTCGGCTACGGCAAAGAGCTGGCGCAGCGCACCGGTCAGCACGTTGTCGGCTTCCATCTTGGCCTCGGGCGTAGTGGCCTTGACGGCGGTGTTACGCGCGCTGATCACGGCGGAGAGCGTCTCCTGCTCGTGCTTGGCGTAGCCCTTGACGGTCTCGACCAGGTTGGGGATCAGGTCGTTGCGGCGCTGCAGCTGCGTATCGATGTTCTGCCAGGCGTTATCGATGCGGTTACGCTTGGTGACCATGTTGTTGTAGATGCCGGCGATGGCGCAGACAATCACAATGACAACAACGATGCCGATGATGACGGTAATCATGATGTCTCCGTTTCGAATGGCCGCGGCGGCATGCGCCAGCTGCCGTTGGTATAACGCTACTAGTATACCCGCAACGTTTTGCCGTGCCGAACTTTCCGGTAAGCGTTATGTTTTCGGTGGGGTTGGCACTGGGGCAAAGCGCGCGAGGTACAGGTGTAAGATATGCGACAGATTGACGAGTGTTGTCTTTGCCCTGAGGATGGCGATACCAGTGGACCTTCGCATCAAGAAAACCTACCGTGCCCTGTTCGATGCCTTTACCGAGCTTCTCGAGGAGCATCGTTTTGAGGACCTGACGGTTGCCATGTTGTGCGACCGCGCCATGATTCGCCGCACGACGTTCTACAAGCACTTTCGCGACAAGAACGATTACTTTGCCTTTTATATCGATGAGCTTATGTCGGGTTTGCCGCAAAAACAGCCCGATGAGGCCGGCGCGGTATCTGCCGAGGACGTGCGCGCGCTTCGGCACGCGATTTTGGACGATGCCATGGATTTGATTCTGACGCACGAGCGGCTCATGGATAACATTTTGGCAAGCAGCATGTCGGGCATGTTGACCAATGTTATTTGCGACCGCATTGCCCGCTCCATCCGCGAGCGTGTGATGAACGTGCTTGCCGAGGATGCCCTGGCCCCCGTGTCACTCGAGACGACGTCTGAGTTTGTCGCCGGCGGTATTATTCGACTTTTCACGATATGGTGGGAATCGGGCCACGATCTTGAGCGTCGACCCGAGATGGCCGACGTGGTCGATGCGCTGTTTGAGCGGACCATGACACCGGTGCATCACTAGAAGTGGCGGAGAGAGGGGGATTCGAACCCCCGGAACGCTCTCGCGCTCAACGGTTTTCAAGACCGCCGCATTCAACCGCTCTGCCATCTCTCCGTGAGTCGTAATGATAGCATCGTTTTGAATTTGCAACAGGGAAGGCGAACGATGACGATCACCGAAATCGATGAGAAGTTCATGCGCGAGGCGCTGGCGGAGGCGCGAGCCGCCGCGGCGGTGGGCGAGGTACCCATCGGAGCCGTAGTGGTGCGCGACGGCGAGATCGTCGCGAGGGCGCACAATCGGCGCGAGCTCGATCAGGATCCTTCGGCTCATGCAGAGTTCGCGGCCCTGTGCGCTGCCGCTCGGTCGCTCGGTCGCTGGCGCCTTTCCGACTGTACGGTCTATGTGACGTTGGAACCCTGCTGCATGTGCGCAGGCCTTATGGTTAACGCGCGCGTGGGGCGCTGCGTGTATGGCGCGAGCGACGCCAAGGCGGGCGCGTTGGGATCCCTATACGATTTGAATGCCGACTCGCGCCTGAATCATCGGTTTAACGTGACGGCTGGCGTGCTGGCAGACGAGTGTCGTGAGGTGTTGAGCGGCTATTTTAGTGGGTTGCGTGGCACCGATGGTACTGGCTGCGGTTGTGGGGCCGATCTCGAGGCACATGCCGCTCATGCCGAGGCGCTCGCGTGTGCCGAAGAAATCGCCGTTGAGGTGGTCGATTTTGGTGCCGCGTGCCGCCGGCCCCGCCGTGTGCTGTTGGCGATCGACTCCTTTAAGGGTAGCGTTTCGAGCGCGCAGGCGGAGGCGGCGGTTGCCGAAGGCGTGCGCCGTGTGTGGTCCGATGCCCAGGTGGCCACGTTGCCGCTGGCAGATGGTGGTGAGGGAACGCTCGATGCCGTTGCCGCGTGCGGCGGTGAGATTGTGACCTGCGAGGTGGCAGGCCCCTTTGGCGACCGCGTGTCCGCCCGGATACTGGTGGACGGCGAGCACGAGTCGGCTGTTATTGAGATGGCCGAAGCCGCAGGCATCGGGTACTCGCCTTGCACGGAGTCGTCGGCGCTTGCGGCTTCGACCTATGGCGTGGGCGAACTGATGCTTCATGCGGTTCGCGCGGGTGCAAAGACTATCTATATTGGCTTGGGCGGCAGCGCCACCAACGACGGCGGCGCCGGCATGCTGCAGACGCTGGGCGCGCGTGTGGTCGATGATCGGGGCTGCGATGTCGCCCCCGGTCTTGCCGGCCTTGAGCAGGTGGCGAGCGTTGATTTGGCGCCAGCGCTTCGGGCGCTGAACGGCGCGCGTGTCGTGGTGCTTTCCGATGTCGAGAATCCGCTTGTGGGACGCCGAGGCGCCCTAGCGGTGTTCGGTGGGCAGAAGGGCCTGCCGACAGATGACGCCGAAGCGCTTCACAAGTGCGACAGCTGGATGGTCGGCTACGGCCGCCTGCTCGATACGGCGATTGCTAGGGCGCGGGCTCAGGGGTTGTTGTGCGCACTCGAGGGCACACGGACATTTGGCTCGGTGCTCGGCGTGCCCGGTGCAGGTGCCGCCGGCGGCCTGGGAGCAGCGCTGTTGGCGCTCGGTGCGGAGCTGCGTTCGGGCGTGGAGACGGTGCTCGATCTCGTGGGATTTGACGAGCGCGTGCGCGATGTCGACCTCGTCATAACGGGCGAGGGCAATATGGATGAGCAGTCCGCCGCCGGCAAGGCGCCGGTGGGTGTGGCCCGTCGTGCGAAGCGATATGGCAAGCCGGCAATCGCTGTCGTGGGCGGTCGCGCTGACAACCTGGATGCGGTGTACGAGCAGGGTATCGACTTGGTTTTGCCGATTTGCCGCAAGCCCATGGATCTGGAGCAGGCACTCGATCCGCAAGAAGCCACAACCAACCTCATCTGCGCCGGCGAGGCAACTGCCCAAGCCTATGACCTCGCTCGCCTCTAAAACCCATCCCCTCGATAAGTTGCGGTGAAATACGGAGTGTTTTTGCCTTTAAGGTGCCAATTCAGTCTGTATTCCACCGCAACTTCGTGAATGGTCATCCGAGGCTGGTCGACATGGGTCTCGAGTCGGACCGTTTGCCACGAAACACGGCTATCTACTACGTTTAACCGACCACCCTCGACTATCTCGGAATTTGCAAAAATGAAACCGCAGGTAGAGAGCTTGCCGGTTTTCGAAAAAGTCGGCTATGGTCGACCCCTGCGACCAAAACGTAGTAGATAGGCCCTTTTTGTGGCGCAGCACCAGATCAGTCTTTTGGGGACGGGGCTTTCTTGGCTACTTTCGTCACCCTGATGTCCCCAGTCAAAAAGTAGTCAAAAAAGCCTCGTCCCAAATTAGCTGTCTTGCCCCATCGGGCGGGAGCAGGTAATATATATCGAGCGCCTAGCGCGTTCGATGGGTTCGGATGACGACATGTTCCGAATCTGGTCAGGTCCGGAAGGAAGCAGCCATAAGGAGCCTCTGTCGGGCATCCGAATCCATCGAGCGCACGGGCGCTTTTTTGGTGCCGCGATGCGGTCCCGGTGCCGGCGGGCTGTTTGGTGCCTCGCTGGTCCTCGGCTTTGCCTGCGGGATCGCTCGACTACCAAACAGCCCGCCGGCACCGGGACCACTTCGTCCAAAAATCACCCGTAAAGGCGCGTTAGCCTAATTAAATCTATCCCTTAAGGAATGCTGCTCGTTGGCGTTGTTTGGAGCGCGGTGGCGATGTGCTTCAAGAGACAGTGGCATTACCATTTGTTTTTACAAGTAAAGAGGCCCGTTTCCCTGGGTTGGGGAAACGGGCCTCTTTTTGTCTCTGGGCTTGTGGATTGGCGAAGACAATAACCGCTGGCGGCTATTTTGAGTTCTTGATGCGGCGTGTAGCCGTGGCGGTTATTCCGAGGCCTGCGGCGGCGACTGCTGCGAGTGCGATTGCGCTCGGCGCTGCGTCGCCCGTGTTCGCGAGCTTGCCGGCGGTCGTATCTGCTTGCTTGCCGCTGCTCAAGTTCGCCTGCTTGGTGGAGCTCGGCGGGGTATTTTTGCCGGTCGCGGACGAGCCGGTGGGCTGTGTCGCCTCGGCCGGTTGCGCCGAGTTGGAGGGAGGCGTCGTCTCGGTCGGTTGCGTTATCTCGGGCGAGGTGGCCTTGTCTGCCGCGGCTTTCGCCTCTTCGTATGCCTTGCGGGCGTCGTCATAGGCCGTTTGCGCTTTTTTCAAATTGTCGAGGAGCGCATCTCGCCAGGCCATGAACTGGTCGGTATGGGCTTTATACTTCTCTGCAGCACGTTCACAGTCATTAACTTGTCTTTCCTGCCTTTTGAGGCGGTCCTGGACCTCGCGGAGCTCCATTTCGCAAAAGTCAACTCGCGCTTTTGCCGTTACGATCTCTTGGCGCAACGACTTTATTTGCTGTTTAATAGTTTCGGCAAGCTCCTCGTCGCCGAGTACTTCGACTGCCTTAAGCTCCTCAAGTTTCATGTCTAATTTTGCTTGGAGCTCGCTTACCCGGTTGATGGCCTTGTCGTATTTGGCTTGGGCTGCATTGATGTCCGCTTGCATGGTGGGAAGGGATCCCCTCAATTCGGCGGCTTGCGCCGCCATCTTGTCGCGGAGCTCTTGAAAACGGGCAATGTCATCATTGAATCTCGCAATTTTCTCGGGACTTGCGGCGTCTTTTGCGGCCTCGAGGTTTTTGAGCGCTTCCTGCATGGCTGCATGCGCTTTTTCTTTTGCGGCGGCCGCGTCTTCCGTCTGCAAGGCAACTGCACCGGTGGGGGAACTGGTTTCTGCCGCGATCGCCGTTGCGGGGGGCGATTCCCGCGACAAGTGCCGCGGAAAGGGCGATGCCCACGGTTGCTCGTCTTGCTCTTCTTGCGAGAATGTCGTTCATCTCGGCACCTCATTTCAAGGGTTGGCGACTCGGCTGGTGGCACTACTGTAAGTATACCAAGCGATTGGCGCGCCGCTGACCGGGCATGCGCACCTCTCCGCTTCTCTGGAAACCGAATCCCATTAGAAATGACGAGTTGTTTACGCTTCTTTTGGGCTCACCGTACTATCATGATTCGAATTGAGTGTGAATGATGATAGGGAGCGCCTTTTTATGATTGAGCTGCTCAGGCGTTTTGGTGGTAAGTTTTGCCGATATATGGTGATTGGCCCTGCGTGCAAGTTGATCGAAGTGATCTTTGACCTGCTGACGCCGCTGGTGATTGCCCAGATGATCGATAAGGGCATTGGCTCGCACGACGTGAATGCCGTTATCCACTACGGCATGGTACTTGGCGCCATGGCCGTGATCGGCATCTCGTTTACGCTCGTCTGCCAAAAGATGGCGGCGCTCACCTCGCAGGGCATGGGTACCGATATCCGCGGCGCGCTCTACGAGCACATCAACAGGCTGAGCTATGCTGAGCTCGATCGCTTTGGCACGCCGTCGCTCATCACGCGCATCACCAACGACGTCAACCAGGTGCAGCTTGCTGTGGCGCTGGGCGTGCGCATGCTTATCCGTTGGCCCTTCCTGGCCGTGGGTTCCATGGTTGCGGCCCTTGCCATCGACCTTAAGCTCGGCATTATCTTTTTGATCTGCACGCCCGCCATCGGCTTGGTGTTTTGGTTTGTCATGGCACGCTGCATTCCGTATTACAGGCAGCTGCAGGCAAAGCTCGACCGCATCGCGCTCATTTGCCGCGAGGGGCTTTCGGGTGCCCGCGTGGTGCGCGCCTTTGTGCGCGAAGATCACGAGCGCGAGCGCTTTGCCCATGCGGCCGACGATCAGGCGCATGTCGCCATCGCGGTGGGTAAGCTCTCGTCGATCCTTAATCCCGTCACGTTTTTGATGATGAACCTGGGCGTGTGCGCCATCCTGTGGGTGGGCGGCATCCAGGTCGACGTGGGCGAGCTCACGCAGGGCCAGGTCATGGCGTTTGTGAACTACATGACGCAGACCCTGACCTCCATCGTGTACGTCGCCAACCTGGTCGTGGTCTTTACCAAGGCGAGCGCCAGTGCGTCACGTATCAACGAGGTGCTCAATTGCGTGCCGAGCATCACCGACGAGGGCAACCAGCCGGTCGTGCTGCCCGAGCCGAGCGACCTGACGGGTGACGCTGTTCCGGTCCCTGCGCTGAGCTTGAGCCATGCGAGCTTTTCCTTTGGCACGGGCGCCGCCAACGCCGTCAATGACGTGACCCTGGAGCTGCCGCTGGGCAAAACGCTTGGCATCATCGGTGGCACGGGCAGCGGCAAATCCACGCTCGTCTCGCTTATCCCGCGCCTGTACGATGCGGGCACCGGCGGCGTGAGCGTGATGGGCGCCAACGTGCGCGCTTGGCCGCTCGACCAGCTGCGCCATGCGGTCGCGACCGTCCCGCAGCGCGCGTCGCTGGTGAGTGGCACGATCCGCAGCAACCTGACCTGGCGCGACGAGGCGGCGACCGACGAGGAGCTCTGGGCGGCGCTCGATATGGCGCAGGCCAGCGAGTTCGTGCGCAACAAGCCACAGGGGCTCGACGCCCCGGTCGAGGCGGGCGGCAAGAACTTTAGCGGTGGCCAGCGTCAGCGCCTGACCATCGCGCGTGCCCTGGTGGGCTCGCCGCAGATTCTGATCATGGACGACTCAGCCTCGGCGCTCGACTTTAAGACCGACGCGGCGCTTCGTCACGCCATTCGCGAGCGCAGCGGTCGCGGTGCTGCCGAGGGCGGGCTGCCGCTCACGACGGTGATTGTGAGCCAGCGCGTCTCGACCGTGCGCGACGCCGATATGATCTGCGTACTCGACCACGGCTCGGTTGCGGGCCTGGGCACGCACGATGAGCTGTACACGACCTGCCAGCTCTATCGCGAGATTTGCCAGTCGCAGCTGCGCCGCGAGGAACTCGAGGGCCAGCAGGGGAGCACGACGCCCGCGTCCATCCCAGGCGCCGCGTGCGCCCTGGCATCCACTTGCGCAAAGGAGGGCTGCTAAATGAATCCGTATACTTCTTCCGGTTCGGTCGCCACGATGACGGCCAACGTGTCCGGCAACGATAACCTCAACGACTTGGGTGACGGCCCGCGTCAGCCCGGCGACCCCGAGCGCTACCCCGTGGGCGCGGTAACTCGCCGCCTGCTGGGCTACGTCCGTCCGCATCGCATTTCGTTTACGGCGTCGTTTGTGAGCGCTGCCATCTCGGTGATCTTACAACTCTATACGCCCATCCTCATCGGCGAGGGCATCGACCTCATCGTTGCCGCCGGGCAGGTGGACTTTGACGCGCTGCTGCCGCTCGTTACCAAGCTTGCGATTGTCGTGGTGGGCGCGGCGGCCTTCCAGTGGCTGCAGGGCTGCTGCGTCAACCGCCTGTCCTACGAGACAGTGCGCGACATGCGCGTGGAGGCGAGCGACAAGCTCAGCCGCATGCCGCTCAGCTTTATCGACAGCCATGCCCATGGTGACCTTATGAGCCGCGAAGTCAACGACGTCGACCAGGTGGGCGATGGTCTGCTGCAGGGCTTCACGCAGCTCTTTACCGGCGTTATCACCATTGTGGGCACGCTCGCGTTTATGCTCTCCATCAACCTGACCATGACGCTCGTGGTGGTGCTCGTCACGCCGCTTTCCATCTTTGCGGCCGGCGCCATCGCAAAGCTCTCCAACAAGAGCTTTACGGCCCAGCAACGCATTCAAGGCCAGCTCGGCGGCCATATCGAGGAGTATGTGGGCGAGCAAAAGCTCGTGGACGCGTTTGCCTACGGCCCGAGCGCTCAGCAGCGCTTCGATGCCCTCAACGCCGAGCTGTATACGGCGGGTGAGCGCGCGCAGTTTATGGGCTCGCTTTCTAACCCCGGCACGCGCTTTATCAATAACATCATCTATGCCGTGGTCGCTGTGATCGGCTGCGTGGGCGTGATCACGGGCGTGCCCGCGGCGCTTACGGTGGGCGGCGTGCAGATTTTCCTGTCCTATGCCAACCAGTACACCAAGCCGTTCAACGAGGTCACCAACGTCATTACGCAGATCCAGACGGCGTATGCCTCGGCGCGCCGCATGTTCGCGCTGCTCGATGCACGCGAGCAGGAGCCCGACGCGGCGGATGCCGTGGAGCTTGTCGCCCCGCAGGGCGAGGTGACCTTTGAACACGTGGACTTTAGCTATGTGCCCGACCGCAAGCTGCTGCAGGATATCTGCATCGAGGCCAAACCCGGTACGCGCTTTGCCCTCGTCGGTCCCACGGGCTGTGGCAAGACGACGCTCATCAATCTGCTGCTGCGCTTTTACGATATCGATGCTGGGCGCATCGCGGTCGATGGTCGCTCCTCGCGTGACTATACGCGCGCGAGCCTGCGCCGCGTCTTTGGCATGGTGCTGCAGGACACCTGGCTGTTCGAGGGCACGGTGGCCGAAAACATTGCCTACGGTTGCCCCGATGCCACGCGCGAGCAGATTGTCGAGGCCGCCAAGCGCGCGCACGCGCACAAGTTTATCGTGCAGCTGCCAGGCGGCTACGATACGGTGATCGGCGAGGACGGCGGCACGTTTAGCCAAGGTCAAAAACAGCTGCTGTGCATCGCGCGCGTCATGCTCACCGATCCGGCGATTCTGCTGCTGGACGAGGCAACGTCGAGCATCGATACGCGTACCGAGCTGCAGGTGCAGGCGGCATTCGACGAGCTCATGGCTGGCCGCACGAGCTTTGTGGTGGCGCACCGCCTGTCGACGATCCGCAATGCCGACTGCATTCTGGTTATGCGCGACGGCCAGATTATCGAGCGCGGCACGCACGACGAGTTGCTAGCGGCAGGCGGCTTCTACGCCGAGCTCTACCGCAGCCAGTTTGCCCAGTAGGGGCTGCCGATTAGCGGCAGATGGTTTACATCTGCGTCGTTAGTACTAAGATATGCTTTTAACAAATTGCATTAATGGCTCGAGTTTCGGGGGAAACGAGGCAACGTGACTATGACATGCTCTATGGTGGTTAACAGCAAGAGCGGTAATACCAGGATGGTTTCGGGGGCGATCAAGCGCGCCCTGCAGGCTGCAGGCGTCGAGTTTATCCATGCCGCCGCGCTGAGCGATGATGCAGATCCGGAGCAGGTCGCGCACGAGGCAGAGGGTGCCTGCGCTGCCGATACGGTGCTTGTCGGTTTTTGGTGCGACAAGGGTGCCTGCACGCCCTCGGTGGCGGCGTTGCTCTCCGCCTTGCACGGCAAGCGCGTGTTCCTGTTTGGCACCTGCGGCTTTGGGGCCGACCAGAGCTATTACCAGCAGATTGTCGACCGCGTAACTTCCAATCTGGCCGAGGATGCCGAGCTTGCGGGCTGGGCGATGTGCCAGGGCAAGATGGGTCCCGCGGTTAAGCAGCGCTACGAGGCCATGCTCGAGCAAGATCCCGAAAACGCCCGATTTAAGATGCTGCTCGACAACTGGGTTGCCGCGAAGGATCACCCCACCAAGGAGGATTTGGACAACATGGCTGCAGCTGCAAAGAAGGCCGTGCTGGGCGAGTAGCTTCGCCGTTCGCGGTCCTTCGTGCAAAACAATACAAATGTGAAAGCCTCGAAGTTCTCGAGGCTTTTTTCTTAACACGGGGTTGCGGAAGCTGAGTCCCGGAATTTGCCTCTGGAATGGGATGTGGTTTCCGGTTGAGGGGTCTGGCGGAAAGCGCGACCCGGAATTTACGGCCGAAGTGGGATGTGGCTTCCCAACGGGGCCACAAGCGGAAGCCGCATCCCACTCCGGACGGGAATTCTGGGACACAGTTCTCAGAGGATTATGGGCTGCGAACTACATGGGGCCGTCATAAAACTCCGGTAAAAGGGGGTCGGAAATAAATGGCACTTCCAGTAGTTTCTTTTAATGTGGGGGGGGGTACCATTATTTTAGTTTCACAAAAATCGATCCCTCTATGGGGAAGTTGCGTAGGGGGTTAGTCACAGATATTGGATAGAACAGACTAATTTGGGGATAAATGACCACTTACGCCAAAATAGGTAGCATTTGGCGACAAAACATTGAAAAATGTGTAGCACATCGCTATGTTTTTATTACGAAAAGATTCCAAATTGGCTTATTTCGGACTCACTTTTCAAGCGCCTTGCGGTTCCTGTTGAAACTTGCTGACCTTTGGATGGGTCGAATAGGTCCTCAAGGGGGATGAATTATCACTTTGACAGCGCGTAGACTCAAACGATTTATTGCACTTTTGAGTAGCTTGGCGTTCGCGCTTGTCATAGCCCTTGCCGTTGTTTCTTTTGTTCCTCGTGCATTTGGATACATGCCCTTTGCTGTGCTCTCGGGCTCTATGGAACCCGAGCTTCCCGTTGGCTCCATGGTGTTTGTTCGCCAGGTTGAGCCAGTGGATATTGCCGTGGGTGACAATACAACCTTTTACCGATCGGACGGTGCCGTGGTGACGCACCAGGTGTACGAGATCGACCCTGTGGCGCAGATGATCGGCACGCAGGGAATTGCGAACAAAAATGCAGACGGAAGCATCATGCACGATGCCGAGCAGACGCCTTTTTCGAGTGTTATCGGCACTGTTTCTTTTTGTGTCCCTTACCTGGGCTTCGTCAACGCATATTGCACGACGATGCCCGGTTTGCTTGTTGTGGTGGCCGTTCTGGCGCTGCTGATCGCGGCGTCGATAGTGCTCGATCGGATGGTTCCCGACGAGCCTGCGGGCAAGCATACCCGCGTGCATGCGAGGAAGCGGCGTTCATAGCGGCAGGGAAAAGCGTCGGCGGCGGTAGGGGCCGTTGCCGGGGAAAACGATTCTCGAAAGGAAGAGAACGATGGAAAACAAGAAGAAAAAGCGCTACGGCATCATTGCCGCCCTGTTGCTGTTGGTGCTGGCTGCCGGCGTGGGTACCTATGCATGGCTGCAGGCAACCGATCAGGTGACGAATGAGTTCACGGTTGGCAGCATCGGCAAGCCCGAAGTGAAGCCCGACCCCGATAATCCGGACAAGCCCGGCACTGATCCCACGAACCCCTCAGTGGATGGTTATCTGTTCGAGACCAAATGGACCAATAAATCCAAGATGATTCCCGATACCGACATCAAGAAGAACCCCAACGTCGGCATCGGCAAGGATTCCGATAGCTCCTATGTGTTCATCTATGTGAAGAACGCCATTGTGAAGACAGGCGCCACTGACGCGCTTGCCAAGACCCCGTACTTCGAGCTTAACGCTAACTGGAAGCCGGTTGCCGCTGATCAGGTGACTAAAAACGCCGATGGCAAGTACGTGAGCGGTCTGTTCATGTATACCGCTGGTAACGCCGACGCCCCTGCCAAGCTTGCTCCTACTCCAAAGACTGAGACTACCGAGGCAAAGGCTGCCTACACCGGTGAGCTGTTCAGCACCGTGCATATCCCGGCTGCCATGAACAGCACGGATGTCGTCACCGATCCCGCTATGACGGTCTCCTGCTACATCTTCGGCGCTGACCAGGGTGATGCCCAGAACGCCATCGAGCAGGCCAAGGCTTGGGTTAACGACTCGAGCAACCACCTGAAGTAATCCCACCCCCTCCGTCGAGACCCCGGTCCGCCCCACCCCTATATTCGGACCGGGGTCTCGCCCCCTGTATCCGACGATTGGCGAACGTAATGCTCAACAATCTTTCCGACAATCAGAAACGCACCTTGGCGCTTGCCGCGATGGCGCTGTTGGCCCTGGCGTGCCTGTGCGGCACGCTGGCTTTTACCGTTGATATGGTTCCGGCGAACAACGTTCTATCGTTTGGCAGCGTGAAGGTACGAGTCTGCGAATACACCCTCAACGAGCAGGGCGAGGAGATTCCGTTTGAGCCCAACGAGCACGGGGACTATCCCGACACCAAGGCCGGGGGTTCTGACATCAGCCGCATTGTGCGCGTGGAGAACGTCGGCACGCAGCCTGAGTACGTTCGCGCGCGTCTGCACATGACGTCGGTGGCGCCCGACGGTTCGAGCGCGGATGCTTCGGGCAGCGTTGCGTTTCATGTGAACGCGGGCGAGGGGTCCCCGTGGATCGATGGCGGCGATGGGTGGTACTACTACCGCGGATTGGCCGGGCGTGGCGGCACGCTCGACCCCGGCGCCATGACGGAAAGCCTCATGGACTCGCTGCGCTTTGTGGGCGACTACCACGATGCCGCGCGCGGCGGCTCATTCAAGCTCGATATCGATGTTCAGGCCGTGCAGGCCAAAAACCAGCAGGCAAGCGACACCGCCCTCGACGTACTTGACGTCGAGGGTTGGCCGGAGGCGAACTAGCCTATGAAGATCAAGAACATAAACCGGGGCATGCTTAGCAGGCTGGTTGCCGTCGCAGCGATTGCCCTTTGCTGCGTTATGGCGCTGCCAACGGTGGTGCATGCCGAGGACGTGCCCGAGAACAAAAACGAATTCCACATCAAAAACGAGGCTGACTTTTTGTCGTGTGTGGCGCTGTCGCGCGAGCGCGATACGTCCGGCTGGTACGTTTATCTCGATAACGACATTGAGCTCGACAGCGACGACATGAAAGCCATCGTTGCAAACACCGTTAAGCATCTGTCGTTTGGCAACAAGGAGCATCCGTTTAAGGGCGTGTTCGATGGTCAAAACCACACCGTTGAGGGCCTGAACTACGATAAAGACGCTTTTGACCCCGAGCGCGACACGGGCTTTTTTGCCGAGACCAACGGTGCCACCATCAAAAACTTCCTGGTCAAGGACGCCAACGTGTGGGCGGACTTCCGCGGTGGCATTATCGTGGGCAAGGCCGTCAATACGCGCTTCGAAAACGTTATGGTCATGGAGAGCACGCTGCACGTGACCTGCGCCAACAATGCTCTCAACCTCATTACCAACGCAGGCTTTGAGGGCGGTCTCATCGCCGGCGAGCTCGACGGCTGCACTCTCTACAACTGCGAGGTCCGTGGCGGCCGTGCCGTCAACAATACGACCTCGGGCGTACAGGCAATTGGCGGCGAGGGCCTGTATATGGCGGCGTTTGCCGGCTACGTTACAAATTCGACGATTGAGTACTGCCGCGTTACGCCTACGCGCAAGGAGGACGGCTCGATTGCCGCGAATGGCATGACCGACGTCACCAATAAGTACGACGTGGCCGTTGGCGCTCTGGGCGGCAACAACGTGTATGCCTCGGGTTTTGTGGGCTGCATGGCGGGTAACGCCAAGATTATCGACTGCTTCTCGACGGCGCAGTGCTACAGCTATGCCGCGTCGTACGTGGGCGTTGTCGCCGTGACGCGCGCGTGGACGGGTGGCCTGGCGGGTCGTATTTTAACCAAAGAAGGCAATGAGCTCGTCCGCAGCCACTTTGCAGGTGACCTGAGCTCGCGTCAATACAACCCCATCGCCGTGATCCCCATCATTCAAAACGATGTGAACCTTGGCGGCATTGCCGCGCGTGCCAACAAGGATGATGCCACGGTCACCGAGTGCTACTTTAAGCCGAGCGTGAGCCTAAAAGGCAGCAGCCAGGGCAACCCTGCCAAAAAGAAAATCCCCTCGTTTGGCGGTGACGGCACCACCAAGGGCGATGGCTATGGTCCGTGGGATGATGAACGCTACACCACGCGCGAGCTGTGGGAAGAGCACGACTACGACTTCAGTGCCGGCACCATGCGCTCGACTGCTAACGACGGGACCCTGGATGGCCCGCACCCCAATGAGTGGGCGATGGATTACAAGCTGAAAATTCCCGTACATGGCCAGAGCGTTAAGGCGACGATCGATTTTCCCGGTGCTGGCACCGCGACCATCGAGGCGACCCAACTTGGCATTAATCAAGCGACCACGGATCCGTACACCTTTGCCGTGAGCGCCGTGCTGGCCGGAACGGCGCAGGGCTTGGCCCAGGGCGATACTTCGGTGACGTTTAGGCAGAATACCACCAAAAAGCCCGACGACCTGAGCGAGAAGAACGACGGCTACCGCTTTATGGGCTGGTTCCGCGAGCCCGATGTGCGTGTGAACCGAATTGGACAAGACAACAGCTGGTTTGACGGCAAGACCGATGACGCTGCGGTGAAGGATGGCAAGCGCGTTCAGGACAACACGAAGCACGAGGCGACGTCTATCTACACTGCCGACAACGGCAAGGATCATGCCGAGAGTGAGGGCTTCAAGGGTAACGACCTCTTTATCGCTTCATACGAGGCGCAGGTGCTGTTCTATAACGCTAAGGGTGAGACGCTTGATTGGAAAACCGGTGATGCGCACAACAAGTCAGTTGATTGGTATCGCTACGGTGTGGATGTGACGCCTACGGCTCCTGCAGACCGCGAGGGGCTTTCCGACAGCGCAACGTTTATCGGCTGGACCTCGCAGCCTAGCAACGAGGCCGGGAAGAACGGTGCCTATGCCGCCATCACCTCTACTCAGCTGGCTGATCTGAAAAACAAGGGAGCATTCTATCCTGCGGGTAGCGAGATCACCGTGGTCGGGCCTACCGATTTCTATCCCGTGTACAGCGACTACGTGTCGAACATCCTGACGGAGTTTGAAGGCCACGACCCGGATGATAAAACTAAGCGCGAAGGCGTGGGCAAAACTTACGTTAAGGTTGGGACTGCAGAAGATGGCACAAGCGCGTATACCGTGCAGGTGCTCGATGTATCCGGCAATGCTATATCCAAGGACGGCACCCTGCCCGACGGCTATCGCTTCTTGGGTTGGTATGAAAACAAGGGAACCGAGGATGCCCCGCTCGAGGTGCGCGTAAGCCGCGACCCCAGCTACACACTCCCTGCCGATGTCGATCTAACTGTGCCACATACCTACATCGCCCGCTTTGAGTACCGAGTGGATTATTACGTTCGGGCTTATACCAACCATGAGTTTACGGACAGCAAGCTACTTTGTTCCGTTTGGAATCGCTATCAAACGCCCTTTGAAGAAAACGTCGGTAGTACCTTCGTGCGTGAAAACGTCGTCCACTGGGGTCCGGAGCATGTTGACCACGGCATAAAGGATAGTTATGACGGAACGTGTGAGACGCGCTACACGACGAAAACCCTTGTCGTGAGTCCCCTTAACGCGTACTCGCACAACGTTAAAAACGATACGGGAGCCGATACTCTAAAAAACCTCTATGCCGATACTGATTTTCCAGGCGCTGCAACGCTAAGCGATACTTGGACTTCGGCTTCGCTGAACGTAACGGCCAAACTGGTGAATGATCGCTATCGCCTGAATTTCTGGACGCTTGAGCGCGATGGTGAATATTGGACATATGTGAAAAATCCCATCGAGAGCATAGTGCGTACAGATAAGAAGTACTACGTTCGCGCGATGATTACCACGGACGTTAATTTCTACAACAAGGGCGATAATGTCGTGAGGACTGCCACGCGGCGCTATGAGAGTAACTTGCTGCAGACCAAGGTGAACGGGGCGGATCCGACGTTCACGTATTACTACCCGCATGTTAATAAGTCGGTTAAAGTGGCCGAAAAACCAGAAGATGGTGAGAAGGGATCGTATGAGAGCCCCCTGACCCTCGAAGCTTCCCCGACCGATGCCGACATGGCCGTGCCGGGCTATAAGTTCCTGGGCTGGATTTCGACCGCCGAGGTCAAGAAGGATTCTGCCGTCTGGAAATATATCTATGATGTCGCCAACGACCCCTATGTGACGAGCGATCCGGAAAAGGCGGCGCCATACTTGGCGACGGATGACTCCAAGGTCACCCAGTGTCAGGATGCCTATCCCGTCTACGCAAAGTTCGACGTCAACTACACCACCAACCTGCACCGCGCCGGTTTTAATGGCACTTCCGAGGTGAATGTTCCTAGGTATGACATCACCCCTAATCTCAATGCGGACACCGATCCCGCCACGGCAACGGTGACTCCTGATATCGAAACGACGGTATACAAGTCAGGCGGCGAGCGATACAAGCTGAATAAGGTCGAAATCGAACTCCCGAACGGTGAGGTTAAGGAGCTCGAATCTGACGGCAATAACTCGTATACCTATCCGGTGGAGCCGGGCAAGCCTTACACGTTTGTGGCCTACTACACGCCCATTGCGGTGGTGTATCACCTGAACGACGCCGATATCGATGGCAAGCTCGCGCAGGAGGGCAATACGCTCGGCAGCCTTAAGGATGGCATGCCGCTGCCGACGTATAACGTTGGCGACATCGATGCTGCAACGAGCGCATACAATGCCTTCGTAGGCTGGACGGAAACTAAACCGGCATCCGGCAACGGTTATGTCGTTTGGTCGGACGGCCTCCCCATGGTGAATACAAACACTGTGGTTAACGCCCCCATGGAGCTGTACCCGGTCTACCGTGCCAGCGCGGTAATTGTCCAATCGAGTATCGATGCCAATCTGGATAACCCCGATTCTGTGCGTTCTCTTTCGCGCACCGACTCTGGCGATCAAATTTCGCTGGAAGTAAGAGCTACAGCTGAGGTTGTCGGCAAGGATGGCACCAAGTACGACTTTGTCGGCTGGTCGCGTGACTACGAACCCGATGGCAAATACACTCTGTTGACCGATGACGAGAAGTATCCCCTCGAGGGCAGCGAGCCCTTTGAGAGCGTGACCTACACCGCGGTGTATAAGATCGCGCCGTATAAGGTGCGCTATCACGGTGTCGACGGGCCGGTCGTCTTTACGGCGACGGTCGACTCGGACGGCGAGCGAGCGACGGGCGCCGGCTTTGTCCATAACGTCGATGTTCCCAAGGTGGATGAGAGCGGCAACCCGGTCTATGACAAAAACGGCAATCCCGAGATGGAGAAAAAGTCCGTGGCATACGACCCGGACGCCCACTCCAAGATCGTCGCGCTGCTCGATGAACAGACGGCTACTAGCGGTGGCGTGCGCGAACTCTTCCTGGAGTGGCGATATGTGCCTGCCGTTGGCGCTCCGAAGTCTTGGGATGAGTTTAAGGGCGAGCCGGTCAAGGGAGACATGGACCTGTATCCCGTGACGTATCGAGTGGCCGCCAACGATACGTCCGATACCGAGAGACCCGTAGCCATGACCGCGCAGCTTAAGTGGCTGCTCGATCCCACCGCTGGCAACACAGTCGACAACAACGCCGATGAGGCGCCGTTTAAGGCCTGCTTCGCCGAGTCGTTTATGGGGACGCAGCTGACTGTTACCGTTAAGCGGGCGAGCTACGGTCCTGGTGCGTCCATGTCGGAGGAACCCGTTAACGACCAGTATGTCTCGCTCTACAGCTTGGGCTCGGGTAACGGTTCGTTCGACTTGACCAACCGCCTGGAGTCCAAGAAGACGGGCGAAGGGGGGCAGGCTCCTGGCAATGCCGTGTTCGACTTCGCCAAGACCCATGCGCTGACGATCGTCAAAAAGACCACCGATGCCAGCGCCATGGGACAGACGTTCCGCTTTAAGGTGACGAAGACGGCGGGGGGAGCCTCTCCCGAGACGCGCGTGGCCGAGGTGAAGGTCGATAAGCGGCAGCAGGAAAACGGTGAGACCTGGTATGTCGGCAGCGTGCAGCTCGCCGCTCCGGCGGGCATCTATACCGTCGAGGAAGACACGGCTTGGGCATGGCGCTACGAGGGCGAGCTGAGTACGCCGGGCAAGGCGCTCGGCAAATCTGCCGAGCTGACGATTTCGTCTGCATCGAGCGCGAACGATGCCACGTTCACCTGCACGAACACGCGTGTGAACGACAAATGGATCGACGGCAGCGATCGTGCCCATAACGTTTGGAGCAACGGCAACGTAGCAAAGAAGGAGGATTAGCATGTCCAAGCGCAAGCGCATCATCGCCTTGCTGGTGGGGGTTATCCTCTTGGCCGGTACGGCAGGCACGCTGGCCTGGCTTTCGGTTACGGGCGTGCTGGTCAACCAGTTCGGCATCGGATCGGTGACGCCATCGGTTCAGGAAACGCTCAACGGCAAAGTGAAAAGCGATGTCAAGGCGAAGAACACGGGTACTGCGCCCGCCTATATTCGTGCTGCAGTGGATATCTACTGGCAAGATGCGACGAGCGGCGCTCGCCTGTGGGATGAGCCGCAAGCTGACTCGGACTACGAGATTGCGTGGAGCGTGGCTGATGCCTCGGGCGCGAACTCGGCTTCTAGCTGGGTTAAGTCGAGCGACGGGTTCTATTACTGGACGTCGCCCGTTGCTCCCGGCGGTGAAACCGGCATGCTCATTAATAGAGTAACCGAGCTCAAGGCAACCGAAGGTCGCGATCTTGTCGTGGATATCTCCACTCAGGCGGTCCAGGCGACGCCCGATGAGGCCGTGCACGATGCATGGGGTTGCTCGGTCAAGAATGGCGTGCTGGTGCCGCCGCATGGAGGTGCGTAAGTATGGCGTTCCCAATTCGCAAAGGTGTTGCGCGCTCCTTGCGTTGCATGGTCGCGGCCATTTTCTGCGTGGTCACGCTCGCTGTTCCCGCCCGTGCGTTTGCCGATACTCCCGCGATTGCCTATGACGGAAATGCGCGCCAGCTGACGGTCTCGGGGGCGACGGGCTCCTCGGGGGAGCCCGATCTGTTTCCCGCCTTTAAAGGTCTAATGCCCGGCGATGTGCGCGAGCAGCAGATTGAGGTTCGTGCCACGGGTGTAAAGTCCCAGGTACGCGTGTTTGTGCGGGCCGTTGTCGATCACGAGACGGCACGCCAGCTGTCGCCCATTACCTTAACGGCGTCGGCGGGCGATGCGTCTGCCGGTTGGCTCCAGACGGGAACGCCGGGCAGCGTGTTCGCCTATCCCACGCAGGTCGCAGCGTTTACGAGCGATGGCAGCACGGTGTTCAATTTGCAACTAAGTGTCCCGACGTCGGTGGGCAACGAGCTTGCCGACGCAAGCAAGACCATCCGCTGGGAAATCACCGCCGAGGACGATGGCGAGAAGATTCCCGTACAACCTGTTGGCAGTAAGAGCCCCGGTCTGTTTGGCCTGGCGGCAACCGGCGACAGCACGCTCGCATTGCTCTTGGTGTTGCTGACGCTTGCAATCATTGCTTTCATGGCCGCGCTGCTTTTATCCCGGAGGGATAAGCGCTAGGTCCATCTTCTAAATGCTTCGCCCTCCCGGGCGGCGGGCACGAAGTTCCCTGCTCTACAGTCCTGCGCAAAGGAAGCCACATTAAGTGGCCTTCTTTGCGTGCGGAACTCGCGATGAACTTCGTGCCCGCCGCCCGGGAGGGCGCCCCTTTATTGATGGAAGGCCTAATAAGCGGATATTCCATGCCCGGATGTATTCAGAGCGGGACGGGCTTTCCGAATACAAAGAAGGCCACTTAATGTGGCCTTCAACTTACATATGTTGCGGATGCTCTCATGACAAGCCGCGCCTCAACACCGAGGCGTCTGCCCGGCGGCGCGGAATGTAAGGTTCATCGCGAGTTCCGCACGAGCCGGAGAGCACTTAATGTGCTCTCCGTGCGAGCAGGACTGCCCGAGCAGGGAACCTAACATTCCGCGCCGCCGGGCAGACGAACCAGGTCGAAGGACCCGCTACTTGATCTTAGTAGTACCCGGCGCCAGGTTGGGGTCGGTCTCGTTGGCCTCGGTCTGGAAGTGCTCGGTATAGACGTTCTTGCCGTCGCGGAACATCTCGTAGTACTGCATCTTGGCGTAATCCTCGCGTGCCTTGGTGGCGGCTGCGGCAACGGCGTCGTCGCCGGTGACGTTGGAGGAGAGCGCCCAGCGCAGACTGGCGTCCTCGTAGCCCACCGAGTTGATGGCGGGCAGCGACTCGCGCAGCGTCATGTGCGCCTTCTGGTAGTCGGTCAGCGGGGCGCCGATCAGCTGCATAAGCTGCGTGGACAGGTAGTTGGTGGACAGGTCGTCGACCTCGCTCGTCTGGTCGCAGCCGGCAACGTCGTAGTTGGCCCAGATGATGTAGTCGGTCTGCCACAGACGTTCCTGGTGCGTGGCGTCGTCCTCGCCGGTAAACCACTTATCGTTGAACTTGGACGGGAAGAACGGCTGGTGGTCGCCCCAGAACACCACGACCACCTTGCGGTCGAGCTTGCTCAGGGCGTTGAGGAAGTAACGCAGCGCTTGGTCGGACTGCTCGATGCACGAGACATACTCGTCAACATCGGAGAGCGTGCCGTCCTCGACGGTCTTAGCGTCCAGGTCGGTCGTGTCGATGTTCAGGTGCATCTGCTTGTCGACCGGCAGCAGGCCCGTGTCGTAGCCCGAGTGGTTCTGCATGGTCACGTCGAAGATGAACTGCGGGTCGGCGTTCTGGTCGAGCAGCTCAAGAATCTTGTCGTAGGTTGCCTGGTCGGTCACCATGCCGCGCAGGGTATCGGCGCCTTGGAAATCGTTGATGGACAGGAACTGGTCAAAGCCAAAGTCCTTGTAGACGTTCTCGCGGTTCCAGTTGGTCGCGTGGTTGGGGTGCATGGCCGTGGTGGAATAGCCGAGCGATTTGAACTGCTCTGCCAGATTCCCGGTCGTTTCCATGTTGTAGATGGTGTAGGGGTACACGCCCGAGCCCAGGTTGGCCATGGAGTTGCCGGTCATAAACTCAAACTCGGTATTGGCCGTGCCGCCGCCGTAGGCGCTCACGTAGAGCTTTCCGCGGCTGAGGCAGTTGGACAGGTTCTTAAAGTACTGCGGACCTTCGTAGCCGGCGCGCATGTTCTGGTAGATCGACAAATCCGAGAACGTCTCGTTCATGATAGCGATGACCGTGGGCTTCTCGCTGTCGAACTGCTCCTTTGCGGCGGCGCGCTCGTCGCTCTTGGCCGCGTCGGATTTGTCGTAGGCCTTGGCGTACTTTTTGAGCGTGGCCTTGGCGTCATCGACAGAATAGTCGGCGGGTTTGGGCGGCTTGATGGACTGTGCCGCGCTAATAAAGGCAGGCAGATAGCCCTCGCGCCAGTAGCTCTCGAGCGGACGCCAGGTGTAGACGGTGATGCCGAGGGTGTTGTAGTAGTCGATGAGCGTGACATGCGCGGTCACGCCGCCCAGGCACAGCACCGCCACGAGCAGGTTGGTGAGCAACATGCGCTTGGCGTTGGCGGCGCCCTTCTGACGGTGCGGCGCGACCAGGCCGGCGTACTCGCACAGCAGCATGGCGATGGCGGTAAAGCCCATGGACAGCACGCAGAACAGCGAGATGGAGAAGGTGTAGCCGGTGCCGGCGACTGCGGCGGCGGTGGAGATGGCCGAAAGGTCGCCCGGCTGGATGGGCATGGATTTAAACGTGATGACAAAGAACTCGGCAATGCCCAGGACAAAGAGGGCAAAGGCCAGGACCGCGGGAGCTGCGCCGTGGCGCTGGAATAGGAAGAACAAGCCAGTCATGGGTGTGGCGATGATGGCCCACTCGAGCAGGATGCACAGGGGGTAGACCCAGGTAAAGTCGTGGTTGGACGAGACCTCCATGCCCAGCAGCGCAAAGACGCCGGCGAGCAGCAGGCACAGGACGGCGGCGACGAGCGGTTTGCCCACAAAGGCGCCGCGCAGGCGGGCGAGCTTGCCGGTGGGGGCGGGGGCGTCGGGCTCGGCGAACGCAAAGACGCGCGGGGCGATGCGGTCGCGGGCGATGCTGGCCCAAGCGCATCCGGTGAGGATGGCGTTGGTCAGGATGAGCATCACAAAGGCGAGCGGCTCGTTTTGGGCGACGAGGCCAATGGCACCCCAAATGGTCAAAAAGAGCTGGAACAGGCCGAAGGCGACGCTCCACCCAAGAGCGCTTTTGGCAACGGTGCCCGACTGAGCGCGAATGGCCTTGGCCTCGCGCAAGACAAGGTAGACGGTCGCCGCAAGACCGACGAGCGAGATGGCGGCAGCGAACATGCTGAGACTCCTCACAAACTAAAACCTACGAAAGCGGGGGTTTACCCGATTGTTACCAAGATATGCGCTGCAATTGGTGTCTGCGCACAACAACCAGCCATATTAACGCGCACGTGTGGCGGTGTGGCGCAATGTGGTGGCGACCTGCGCGATAATGGACGGGAATTACACGGAAACGTAAAGGCTTCTTAAAGAATTAGCGAGGATGAGGCGATGAACGAACAGGTTTGCAAGGCGGACATGGGCGGCGATGGAGCGGCGGTCGATACGTACGGCTATCCGGTCGAGACCACGGGCAACGCGGTGCTGGACACGTTGGAGCACCGTTCCTCCACGCGTGCCTTCGCGCGTGATGACGACGACCGCCCCGTGGCGGTGACCGACGAGCAGCGGGCGGCGATTTTGCATGCGGCGAGTCGTGCGCCGTCGGCAGGCGCCATGATGATGTATTCCATCGTGAGCATTCGCGAGCAGGCTACGCTGGATCGTCTGGCCGACCTGTGCGATCACCAGCCCATGATCGCCAAGGCGCCCTGGGCACTTATATTTGTGGTCGATTATGCCAAGTGGATCGATCTGTTTGAGCACGTGGGCTGCTTTGAGCCCGAGTTTGTCGAGCGCACGGGCAAGGCGCCCCGCCGCGCGCCGGGTTTGGGCGACTTTGCGATCGCGGCCCAGGATGCCGTGATCGCCGCGCAAAACGCCGTGGTTGCCGCCGAGGCTCTGGGCTTGGGGAGCTGCTACATCGGTGATATCGTCGAGAATGCCGAGGAAGTCGCCGAGCTGCTCGATCTGCCGCCCTATACCATGCCGCTGTCGATGCTCATCATCGGCACGCCCCGTAAGGAGCGCCCGGCAATCGCGCACCCCGTGGTGAACCTGGTGCACGAGGAGCGCTACTGCCGCGCCGGCGCCACGACCATGGACGCGCAGGTGGCCGAGATGGACGCGATGTTCCGTCCGCATGCCCGCGAGGTAGGCGAGCGCGTGGTGGATATCTACACCCGCAAGCACACGAGCCCCTTTATGGCCGAGATGAGCCGTTCCATGGAGTGGTGGTTCAAAAACTGGCTCGGCAAGTAACGAATGCGGTGATGTGACAAAGGGACAGTCCCTTTGTCACATTCCATATCGCCGTGGTGGCCTAAAGGCCGTATAAATGTTTATCTAGCTGGGAAAACGGCGCCATTCAAACATGGGTCGATTACCTATAATCCCCTCGAACGTTAAAAATGGGAGGAAACTGGCTTATGGAACAAAAGGCCAAGGAGGCAGCTTCGCACGCTGCGATTCCTGTGAGCATCTCGGCGATGCTCGTCACGCTGGGCGTGGTGTACGGCGATATCGGCACCAGCCCCATGTATGTAACCAAGGCGCTCGTTGCCGGCAACGGCGGCATCGGAAGCGTGACGGAGGAGTTCGTGCTCGGCGCGCTCTCCCTTGTCGTGTGGACGGTCACGCTGCTGACGACCGTCAAGTACGTGCTGATCTCGCTGCGCGCCGACAACCACGGCGAGGGCGGTATCTTTGCCCTGTACAGCCTGGTCAAGCGTTGCGGCAAGTGGCTCATCATCCCCGCCATGCTGGGTGGCGCGGCACTGCTCGCCGACGGCATCCTGACGCCTGCCGTTACCGTGACCACGGCCATCGAGGGCCTGCGCACCATCCCGGCGGTCCACGCAGTGCTCGGTGACGACCAGGGCCGCGTTGTCGCCATCACGCTCGCCATCATCATCGCGCTCTTCTTGGTGCAGCGCATCGGCACGGCCAAGATCGGTCACGCCTTTGGCCCCATCATGACGCTGTGGTTTTTGTTCCTGGGCGGCACGGGCCTGTTCTTTGTCTTCCAGTATCCCGCGGTGCTTTTGTGCCTCAACCCGTTGCGTGGCATCGCTTTTCTGCTGAGCCCCAACAACCATGCGGGCATCATGATCTTGGGCAGCTGCTTCCTTGCCACCACCGGTGCCGAGGCGCTCTATTCCGACATGGGCCATGTGGGCCGCGGCAACATCTACGCCACTTGGCCGTTCGTTAAGTGCTGCCTGCTGCTGTCCTACATGGGCCAGGGCGCGTGGCTTATCAACAACGCTGCCAACCCCGAGCTCATGGGTATTGCCGACCTCAACCCCTTCTACCAGATGCTCGCCCCGGGTCTGCGCCCCTTTGCCGTCGGCCTTTCCACCGTCGCGGCCATCATCGCCTCGCAGGCGCTCATCACCGGCGCGTTCTCGCTGGTATCCGAGGCCAGCCGCCTGGATCTCATGCCGCACATGCAGGTCTTCTATCCGGCCGAGACCAAAGGCCAGCTCTACATCCCCATGGTCAACAACGTCATGCTTGTCGGCTGCGTCATCGTGGTGCTGCTGTTCCAGAACTCGGCTCATATGGAAGCCGCCTACGGCCTTGCCATTACGCTGACTATGATGTGCACCACGCTGCTGCTCTTCTTCTACCTGCACGAGGAGCGCAAGCTCAAGGTTGCTCCGTGGATCTTCGCGGCCTTCTTCCTTTTGCTCGAAGGCTTCTTCTTCGTGAGCTCACTCACCAAGTTCTTCCACGGCGGCTACTTCACCATCCTCATGGCTGCACTCATCATGGGCATTATGGTGTGCTGGTACAACGGCACGGCGGTCGAACAGCGCCAGTTTACGCTGCTGCCGCTGCGCAGCTATCTGCCGCAGCTCAAGCGCCTGCGCGACGACGACCGTTACGAGCGCATGAGCGACAACATCGTGTACCTGACCAAGGACACCCATACCGACTACATCGACCGTGATATCGTCTACTCGATCTTGGACAAGCATCCCAAGCGCGCTCGCGCCTGGTGGTTCGTGAACGTCGAGACCATGGACGAGCCGCATACCTTTGCCTATTCGGTCGAGACGTTCGGCACCGACTATGTTTTCCGCGTGCATCTGTACCTGGGCTACAAGATTAACCAACGCGTCAACGCCTACCTGCGCCAAGTTGTTCAGGACCTGGCTGCCACCGGCGAGCTGCCGTCGCAGACGCACGACTACTCGGTCTATAAGGATCCGGGCAACATTGGCACGTTCAAGTTCGTCATGATCCGCAAGCTGCTGGCGCCCGAAAGCGACGTGGAGCCGAGCGAGCGCACGGCCATCACGCTCAAGTACATCATCCGCCGCGCCGCCGGCACGCCCGCGCGCTGGTACGGCCTGGAGAACTCCAACGTGAGCTTTGAGTACGTGCCGCTGTTCACCAAGTTTAAGGCCGTGAGCAAGATGCAGCGCCTTGCCCCCAACGAGCGCCCGTAGCCGACGGAGACTACACGGAGTTGGTTATCGATGAGCAAAACTAAAGCCGGGGAGGTAAACATGGATGCAAGGACACTTGACGTCCGTGAGGCGCGCGTCGACGCCGCCGAAGATCGGTTCTTTACGAATCGGGCCAACATGGACATGGTCGATCGCGTGATTTCGATCGTGGCATTGGTATTTGGAGCGGTGTGCGTGTGCGCCCTGCTCGCGCACGTGCTGTTTGTCTAACGACCGCAGGCTGTAAAGGCTATACACTTGGAACCACCACAAGGGGAAACCACCACAAAGGTGCCTGTCCCCTTTGTGGTGGTTTTTGTTTTTGAGAGAGGGGCGGGGCGCTGATGGACGTCCATGCGGACGGCGATATTGCCGAGAACTTTTGGTGGCGGCGCACGACGCTGACGCGTCGCAGCCCTCTGTATGACGCCTGCGTATCGGCGGGGCTGCTGGTCGCGGCGACGATTGCGGGCGCGCTGCTCGACCATCCGGGTCTCGCGCCGAGCATCATGATCGTCTATGTGTTCGCCGTGCAGCTGTGCGCGTTCTTTACCTGGAGCCGCCTGTATTGCTTGCTGAGCTCGGCTGCCGCCGTGGCGCTCTACAACTTCTTGTTTGTTGACCCGCGCTACTCGCTGTCGTTTATCGACCGTGTTTATCCCGGCATGTTCTTCATCATGTTTGCGGTCTCGCTTGTGTCGAGTTCGATCGCGTTGGCCCTGCGCCGCGCCTTGGCGCAGGCCGCCGCCAGCGACCGCCGCACGCAGATGGTGCTCGAGACCAACCGCATGCTGCAGCGCTGTGCCGATCAGCAGCAGATTGTGCACGCCATGGCAACGCAGCTGGCGCGTCTTTCGGGCTGCCCGGTCGTGTGGTACAGCGATGATGCCGATGATGATGACCTGCTGCCGCGCGCGACGTATACGGCCGTGGGCGATGCCGTGCCGGTGCACGAGCTGGCGCCGCAAATGCCGCCGCGGCTCTCGGCGTCCGCCTATGTGGGAACACCACTCGATGCCACCTATGGCGGCTCGGCGTTCTTTGGCATCTACTTGACCGTACGCTCGGGCGACACCATGGTGCGCGCGGGCGACCCCGCCTCGGTTGTGGGCGTGCTGGCTATCGTTGCCGAGTCCGACGTGCTGACGCACGAGGAGCGGGCACTTGCCGATGCCATCGTGAGCGAAGGCGAGCTGGCACTCGATCGCGCCCGCGCCATGGAGGCCCGCGAAGAGGCGGCGGTGCTTGCCAAAAACGAGCAGTTGCGCGCCAACCTGCTGCGCTCCATTTCGCACGATCTGCGTACGCCGCTTACCAGCATTTCGGGCAATGCCGACGTACTGCTCGACCAGGGCTCGACCGGCACCGCCGAGCTCGACGGCCAGACGCGCCGCGGCATGCTCCTGTCCATTCGCTCGGACGCGCAATGGCTCAACGCCACCGTCGAGAACCTGCTTGCCATCACCAAGCTCGAGGGCGGCGGAATGCATCTGGCGACTACGCTCGAGCTCATGGACGATATCGTCGAGGAGGCGCTGCGCCACGTAAGTCCGGCCGTGCGCGAGCACGACCTTAAGGTGGTGGCGTGCGATGAGCCGGCGCTCGTTAACGTCGACGCGCGTCTGATGGTACAGCTCGTGGTGAATCTGGTGAACAACGCCATCACGTATACGCCCGCGGGTTCGCATATCGTGATTTCGATTGGCGTCGACGATGGGCACGTGACGTGCTCGGTGGCCGATGACGGGCCGGGCATTGCGCCCGAGGACCGCGAGCGAATCTTTGAATCGTTCTACACCGCCAACCACGGTCTTGCCGACAGCCATCGCAGCGTGGGCTTGGGTCTTTCGCTCTGCCGCTCCATTGCGTTGGCGCATGGCGGTAGCATAGAGGTTGCCGCGGCGGACCCGCAGGGCTCGGTCTTTACGATTGAGCTTCCCGTCGCCGATGTTTCGTTTGATAAGGAGTAGCGCCGTGCCGAACTCTGCCGTAAAACCGCTCATCTTGGTCGTTGAGGACGATCCTGCCGTTCGCAACCTTATCGTTGCCGCGCTCGAGGCGCACGGCCTGCGTCATATGGCTGTGGAGACCGCCCATGCCGCCATCGCCGCCGCCTCGTCGCAGGCACCGAGCATTGTGCTGCTCGATCTGGGCCTACCCGATATGGATGGCGTCAAGGTGGTGGAGTCGGTGCGCGCATGGTCGGGCATGCCGATCATTGTGGTCTCGGCGCGCAGCGAAGACGCGGACAAGATCCGCGCACTCGATGCCGGTGCCGACGACTACCTGACCAAGCCGTTTTCGGTCGAAGAGCTGCTCGCGCGCATTCGCACCACGCTCAGGCGCCTTTCGTATGCGCAAACGGGCGGTGTTGCCTCCGAGGGCTCGTTCGATACCGGTGAGCTGCATATCGATTTTGACGCCGGCATCGCCACGATGGATGGCGAGGAGCTGCACCTGACGCCGATCGAGTACAAGTTGCTCTGCTTGCTGGCACACAACGCCGACAAGGTGCTGACGCACCAGTTTATATTGCACGAGATTTGGGGTACGGCGACCAAGAGCGATCTGGCGAGCCTGCGCGTCTTTATGGGCACGTTGCGTAAGAAGATCGAGTCCGACCCCGCGCATCCGCGCTATATCCAAACGCACGTGGGCATTGGCTACCGCCTAGTCATCCAAGGCTAGATCGCCAACCACCATCCCAATATGAGTTGCGGTGAAATACGGTCTAAATTTGCCTAATTCCAGGCAAAACAGTCCGTATTCCACCGCAACTTTGTTATTTGCCCTTGGGCTTGCTGGCGTAGAACTTCTTCTTTTTGGGCTTGCCGGCGGGGGAGGGTTTGCCGGCAAAGTTGGACTTGCCGTTGCCGGCCTGCGCGTGCGCGGGTACTGTCACACGGGGCTTGCGGGCCTCGGGGTTGCGCAGTTCCTCGACGCGCTCGGCAATTTCCTCGGCGCTAAAGCCGACCTCGGCCATGGCGTCCTCGATGGGCAGGCGGCGCACGATGTAGCAGTGGTGCACCTTCTGGTTGCGCGCGAAGTCCTCGGGGATGGTCTGCGCCGTAATGTCCTCCAGCACCACGCCCGCGCGGGCGAGCTTGCGCGTTTCGGGGCGGAAGCCGCGCAGGTTGCAGCTAAAGATGGCATGGCCGCCCTGCGCGAGCAGGCGTGATACGCCAGCCAAAAGCTCAACATGGTCGCGCTGGACATCCCAGGTGCGGCGGCCCATCTTGGACGAGTTCGAGAACGTGGGCGGGTCGACAAAGATCAGGTCCCAGCGGTTGCGCGTCTGGCGCTGGTCGCGAATCCAGGCGAGCACGTCGTCGCGCACAAAGTGATGCTGCGGCCCCACAAAGCCGTTCTGACGCATATTGCGCTCGGCCCAGTCCAGATAGGTGTTCGAGAGGTCAACCGTCACGGTTTCCTCGACGCCGCCGTCGGCTGCATAGCAGGTGGCGGTGCCGGTGTAGGCAAACAGGTTGAGGAAGCGGCGCGCCTGCTTGGCGTGCTCGCGCACCAGATTGCGCGTGACGCGATGATCCAGGAAGATGCCGACGTCCAGGTAGTCGTCAAAGTTGACGGCAAAGGTAAGGCCGCCTTCCTCGATGAGCGGCAGGCGACGGCGCGCAATGTTGGCGCGCTCGCCCGAGCCGCCCTTGCCGTCGCCCTGCTTACCGTACTGCGAACCGCCGCGCGAACGTATGCGGGCTTTGGCGTGCACGTGCTCGGCTGGAACATCCAAGATGCGCGGCGCGATGGCCAAGATATCGAGCATGCGGGCCTGGGCCAGCGCAGGATCGATGGTCTTGGGTGCGGCGTACTCGGCGATGACGAGCCAGCGGCCCGGCGTCTGCGGGCAGCCCTCGTACAGGTCGATGGCGGCGGAGTAGTCGGGCAGGTCGGCATCGTAGACGCGGTAGCAGCTCACGCCCTCACGCTTTGCCCACTTGCGGTGCAGGCGGGCGTTCTTGCGCAGGCGGTTGGCGAACTGCTCGGACTCGGGAATGAGCACGGGCAGCGGCTTGCCGTCGCCCAAATCGAGCGTGGCGGCAGGTTCGGGCATGGGAGCGTTGGCGGCTTCGTTTTCGGTATCTGCGGCCTGCTCCTCGGCATCCGCGCTGGTCGCAGCCTCAAATGCTGCGGCGGCGTGGTCGAGAGAGGGCCAGACTTCGATAGTCGCCTCTTCGTTGTTGGGCATGACGGCGATTGAGCGCTCGGGCTCGGCGTGGAGTGCGCGGGCCAGCAATCCGTCGCGGGTGAGCGCGGCGACCGGCGCCGCGGCAAGCTCGGGC
>OGYY01000427.1_pt1 | contig 43186 bp, 48 predicted proteins | sample 1576671 | NCBI WGS metagenome assembly OGYY01 (sample SAMEA3541593, study PRJEB24748) | human gut metagenome | biome: human gut; feature: human-associated habitat; material: faeces | place: China | collected 2012 | reverse complement strand
ACTTCCGACAGTCATATCATTTGTCATCTCTTTTTTCATCTTACTTCCCCTCTCTCTCGACTTCCTTCTTTCAACAATTGCAGTCCAATGATCAGCAGAACCGGAAATACCAGAGCTGCGAAAATACCGGTTTTCAGGTTATCGTGAAATCTGCTGGAGATCATTCCCACGTAGGTAGGTCCTGAGGAGCATCCCAGGTCACCGGCCAGGGCAAGAAGTGCAAACAGCGCTGTACCGCCCCTTTTCATGGCAGCGATGCCATACTGAAGGTGCCCGGCCACATAATTCCAACGGAGAGGCCACAAAGCGCACAGCCCAGGAATCCAAGTGCCGGAATAGGAATAAATGCAATCATCAGGTAGGATACAATGCAAAGAGCCGCGCTCCACTGCATAAATCTCTCAAGATTAATCTTGTCGAGCACATTGGTCCGGTCGGTCTCCACGTTGACAAAGACGAAAAAGCTGTGCCCCAGCAGCTCCATTTGCAAAATCGCATCCTCCACGCTCATCGGGCGCACCGGGAAGGTCTTGTGGCGCACCACCTTGGGGGCCACATCGTCCTCGCTGACGGTTTCGGCGGTCGCCGCGTCGTATTCCAGCTCGCCGGGCTTGAAGGCATCTTCCCGCAGACGTTTGCCCAGCTTGGTGCGGTGCTTGTGAATCTGCCGCTCCAGCTTGGCCAGGGCCTGGTCGATGCTGACGTAGAGGTTATCGTCGTTGGACGCTTCGGCGCGAAGCACCACGCCCTCGAAGGGAACGGTGATTTCACAGGTGCGGCGATTATTCTTTTCACGCGTCAGGCGCACGAAGATTTCGGTGTTCGGATTGAGATAGCGCTCCATCTTGGAGGTCTTTTTCAAAACGCGCTCGCTGACGCCGGGGCTGACTACCATGTTTTTGCCGGTGATGGTCGTTTTCATATTTGGAAACTCCTTACTATGTAATGGGGAAGAGAATCAGGCGGAACGCCGTGAGGCCCTCCGGCTGAAACCGGGAAGAGAAAATGATGCGTGTGCCAACGGAACCACGCTCCTTTCCAACAAGTGACGCGAGCCTGACCGGCCCGGTCAATGCTGTTTTTCTGAAACCAGCTTCTCCTTTACCCTTGCTTGATATATTTTGTTCGACGCAGAGAGATTCGATTCCTGCCGCAATGGATGAAATAGCCAAAGCATTTACACTTTCGTCATAATTCCATCCTGAAAATGGAAAATGTGGGGAGGCATAACGAAATAAAATCCAAAAAATTTAAAAAAATGTGAACGATTTGGCAGGCTGATACGTCTTATCATATGAATGAGAGCGTTTTTTACGGCACGGGTTCATCAAGGAGAGCCCCTGCTGATAAGCATACAAAGAAAGCATTGAAACCGGGGAGGTAGTGATCATGAAAAAACGGCGTATGCGGCTGATGGCACTGGTGGTGGCGGCCATGATGATTTGCGGACTGGCCATTGCCGAGCCTGTGCATGAGCACCAATGGAGCGCGTGGCAGAAGAGTATGGATTATCCGAACCAGGAAACCCGTACCTGCCTTATGTGCAATGCCGTCGAAACGCGGGAGCATGAGTGGGGCCCGTGGATTGACCAGGGAGACGGCACGGAAAAGCACATCTGCAAGAACTGTCAGAAGGAAGAAATCCGCAAGATCGAGACGCCGGCGGAGCCCATGGGCGAAGGAGCCGGCGGAGAGAACGCAGGCATCAGTCTGCTGAACGAAAATGATGCGGGCGCGGCCCCCAACGCGGATGCGGGCACAACCCCGGGCACGGACCCCAACGCGGATGCGGACACAGGGACTGACAAGCCGGACGGAGACCCCGTTGTGGGACAGGCGCAGGTGACCATCAGCTTGGCTGTGGACCGCAGCGAGGCAAAGGCCGGGGACACGCTGACGTATACGGCGACGGTAAAGAACGAGGGCACGGCGGACGCTCAAGGTGTCAAGGTGAGCTTCATACTGCCGGGAGAACTTCAAATCACGGCGACATCTTACGGGGATGTCCAGGCGGAATCCACGCTCCAAGCGCTGAAGCCGGGAGAGACAGCGACCGTCTGGCTTGCGGCTAAGGTGCTGGAAAGCGCCGTCCATGGCGCAGTGCTGACGGTTACGGCTTCGGTGGACGGCACGGTTTCCAACGCGCAGGGAACAACGGTTCTGGAACAGCCACAGCTAATGCTTGACTGCATTGCCAGCAGCGACACGGTCACGGCGGGCGAAACGCTGGAATATACGGTTACGCTTACCAACGCCGGCAGAGGGCCGGCTGCCAACGCGACCGTTGCCGTCACACTCCCACAGGGCATTGAAAACGTGACGCCGGCAGCGCCCGGCGGGACCGGCTATGCGGACGGCCTGTGGACGGTGCCCGCGCTGGGGGCTGGCGAGAGCCTGTCGCTTGTCTTGAGAGCCACGGTGAAGGGCGGCATGGCTGACGGAACGGACCTGTCCGCACAGGTGATGATGACGGGCGACAGCGCGACGCCGGCAACGCTCGCGATGCCCATTGTGGCCAACGCGCCGGTCACGCTGTCCGCTCCCGCGCTGACCATCACGGTGACCGCAGATCATAAGACAGCCGCCACGGGCAGCGTGGTGAACTATATTGTGACCGTATCCAACGGGGGGAGCGCCGTGGCAAATGTGGTGGACGTGACGGTCAACCTGCCGTCGGCCAACCTGAAACTGGGCACGGTTACGCCCGAGGAAGGCACCAGCTGGGATGGAAACACTGGGAAATGGGTCATTCCAACGCTGAAGACGGGCGAGAAGATCACCCTCAAGCTGGAAGCGATCGTAACCGCCGTTCAGCCGGGCGACACCGTCACGGGCGGCGCTTCGGTTGTGCAGGTAGACGGAACGCCTCTGGCCACACCGATTACCGTCAGCGCGGCGTTCACCGGTGAAAACGCGGCGGTGAACCTGTCGCTCACCAAGACGGCGGACCGCCTCAGCGCGCAGCCCGGCGAGGAGCTATGCTACACGCTGGTAATCACCAACAACGGCAAGGCCGCCATCAGCAGCATCCAGGTGAGCGAAAAGCTGCCCGACAAGCTGCTCTTTGCGGAAAAGGAGCTTAGCCAGGGAACGACCTATGACGAGGTTACCGGCCTGTGGACCATCCCCGTGCTGGAGGCGGGCGCGCAGGCGACGCTGGTGATCCGGAGCGTGGTGATGGACGCCAGGGAGGGCCAAAACCTGGTTAACACCGCTGAAATCATCAGCGTGAACGGATTTGAGCCGGCCGTCCATCCCACGGCCACCGCGTCGGTGCTCATCAACGCGGTCAGCTACGGCTTCCTCACCGTCAACAAGACGGTGACGGGCAGCGGCGCCAGCCGGCAGCGCGATTTCCCCTTCCGGGTGGTCTTTACCGACGCGGCCGGGATGGCCGTGCACAGCATCGGCATATATGTGAAGGGCACCGAAAGCCATATCTTTGACACGGCCTACCCGCTTACCTTCGAGCTGCGCCATGATGAGACGGTGTGGATCGGGGTGCCCGCGGACCTGCATTACACCGTGACGGAGACGGACACCAAGGGCTATACCTGCACCTTCAAGAATGAAAAGGGCGTCATTGCGGCCGATCAGCTCATCCAGGCGACCTTCGTCAACGAACGCCAGCGCAACACCGAAATTCCCAAGACCGGCTATGCCGATCAGGCCCCGGACGCGGACGGCGCGAAGGAGGTGCCGCCCGTGGCCGAGGACCTGGCGGACGCCTACGCCCAGAACGAGGACCTGGTGGGCTGGCTCAAGGCGGGTGAGAGCATCGACCTGCCCGTGGTGCAGTCCGACAATACCTATTATCTGGACCATGGCTTCACGGGGGAGGAGGACAAGAACGGCACGCTGTTCCTCAATATGAACAACCAGCTCTTTCCCCCCGACGACGTGCTGCTCATCCACGGACACAACATGAAGGACGGCTCCATGTTCGGTACGCTTTCCCGGTTTGAGGAGTATGACTATGTCAAGGAGCACCCCATCGTAACCTTCCAGACCATCCATGACGAGGAACCCGTCTACTATGTGCCGGTGTCGGTGTTCAACGCCTCCATGCTGCCGGACCATTCCAGCTACTTCGACATCACGCAGATCGTCTTTCCCGACGACGAGGAGGGCGCGGCGGAGGACCCCTCTACCTTTCGCCAGAGCAGCGCGTTCAGGACCTATTTGGACGAACTGCGGGCGGTATCGCTGTGGGAATCTCCCGTGGATGTGAACGTGGATGACAAGCTGCTCATGCTGATCACCTGTAGCTACGATCTGGAGGACGGCCGGCTGATGGTGGTTTGCCGCAGGCTCAGGGACGGGGAAACGCCGGAGGCGGTCGCCGGGCTCTTTGCCTAATCGCCACGCAGATCAATAAGCTCTTTTCCGCGCAGACCGTGCAGAGAAGAGCCTTTTTTCATGCGGGTAAACGGTAACGGCAAAGCGGCCATTGGACAGGCAAATGATGGGCGTCGTCTTGTCAATGTGCTTTTTGGCAGTATTCTTTCATCGAAGGATTGGCTGCGTCCGGCAGAAATGGTGAAAGAAACTTGATTTCGGACGGACTTCATAATATGATAGTTATCATGGAAAGGAATGTGTCTGCCCGCGAGCGGGATTATCAGGGAGTGTTCTGAACGGACATGAAAGCATACCTGCGGCAAAAACCGGCAGGACACGGAAATGCCAAATCGGCAGAGCAGGCATGTGCGCGAGGTCCGGCGTTTCGGCGGTGCAAGAGATGAATTTGGATGTGCGGCCTGAGCTAAAGAAACATCCCGGAGCATATGCCGGTTGGCGGCTCGCCGACATGTGCCGGGAAGCCCCGAACAGCATGAGGCTGTCCGAAAACTGTCAGCAGCTGGTGGATTGCCGGGCGGCACAATCGTTGAGGCAAAGGAAAGATTTCTTCTTGCAGGATTTTTCTTCAAATGGAAAAGAGGGAGAGTGTCATGGGATACGAACTGACGGCGGAGCGCCTGGCAGCGTACTGCCACGCCATGCGCGAGGAGGAAAAAAGCCCTGAAACGGTCGAAAAGTACCGCAGGGCGATGTGCGCGTTTGCCTGTTGGCTGAACGGGCGGGAAGTGACAAAGGAGCTGGCCGCGGAATGGAAAGCCAGCCTGATGGTGGCCGGTTACGCGCCGGCGTCCATCAACGCCATGCTGGCGGCCATGAACGGCCTGTTCCGCTTTCTGGGCTGGGACGGGTGCCGGGTGAGGTTCCTGCGGGTACAGCGCAGGCTGTTTCGGGAGGCGAGCCGGGAGCTGACGCGCGGCGAGTATCACCGCCTGTATACGGCGGCCTGCGCTTTGGGCCGGGAGCGGCTTTGCCTGTTGATGGAAACGCTCGCGGCGACCGGCATGCGCGTCAGCGAAGCGCGCTATATCACGGTGGAGGCGGCGCGGCGCGGCTGCGCGGAAATCGCGCTCAAGGGCAAGATCCGTGTGATTTTGCTTTCCGGCAAGCTGTGCCGCAAGCTGCTGCGGTACGCGCAGGCGCGGGACATCTCCTCGGGTGCGGTCTTCCGCACGCGCAACGGCAGGGAGATCAGCCGCCATCAGATCTGGGCGGAGCTAAAGGGGCTGTGCGTGCGTGCGGGGGTTCGGCCGTCCAAGGTGTTTCCCCACAACCTGCGCCGCCTGTTCGCGACGGTGTTTTACAGGTCGTGCCGGGACATCGTGCAGCTTGCCGATGTGCTGGGGCACTCTTCCATCGAGACCACCCGGCTGTACCTGATGACATCCGGCGCGGAGCATCGGCGGCGGCTGGAACAGCTGGGGCTGGTGGTATAGACGGAATCAATATTCCGTGACGTTATTTAAACGGAGTACCACATCATTATATTTAAACAGGTTAAACTGCTGTTGAACCAATATTGTTCACTCAAGCAACCCTGACCGAGGGACGTTAAGGCTCTCAACTCCTCAAAACAAATTGCAATTCGGTGATTTTCAAGCGTTTGGACGAAAAGCAGCCGTTGCGGACAAAACTGTACGGCAAGCAGAAGTTCTTTTTTTTTCCACATCCGTATGGACGCGATACACCCGGCAAAAACGCAGAGCTTTGTTCAGCTCGGACTTTTCAAATCCAAAAACAGGAACTTTTCAAATCCAAAAACAGGAAAAAGCTTGCATTTCTAGCAAAAGCGGGTTATAATTGGGCCGGATTTTTATCGTATAAAACGACTTGTCTTGGGGAAAAGTGACGGAATATTGATTCCGGGCCGATGTGGCATGGCATTTCGGTCCCTGCCGCGCTCCATTCCAGGATCACAAGGCACCCGGGCCGCGGGTGTTCGCTCCGAAAGCTGTTTAAGGAGGACCATACCAATGCTGAAGAACCGAATCTGCGCTTGTCTGCTCGTGGCCCTGCTGCTGGCCGCCATGCTCCCCGTTTCCGTCGCGGCTGCGGGTGCGCTTCCCAGCGGGACCCCCGCCTATGAGCAGAATACCTTCGTGGGCGTCTCGCCGCTGGGCACGACCATCAATCTGTTCGATTACTGGCTGACGGGGCAGACAGATCCGGATAACGAGGACAGATCCCCCGGTTTCGAAAATCAGGGCATCAACAAAGGCCATGCGCTGCTGTTTGGCAAAGGCATGGATCATAAGCAATATGGGCACGGGCTTTGGAACACGTGGACAGGATCAGAAGATCCATCCCCCCGTAAAGGTATCGTGGCCGATGAATTGGGCTACGACGGCTACCCTGTGCTGAACCAAGGCGTGCCGGGTAGGGACTACATGCCAGACAGGGAGGGCGGCGAATCGCTGGCGTATCTGTTTGACCCGGACCGCACGCATGATGGCAAGGCCGTCTATAAAGATGTGCAGGGCCTGCTGTCAATCAACGAGGATGATTACTATGCCTATGACAGCACGAAGAATTACGCCGTTTATTATCAAACGTCGAGTCATGGCGATTCGAACAACTTCCGGCTGTATGACCTGCCGGGCGTTTTAGCCGGGGGCTCATCGCCAGACGGTCAGTTTTTCCCTTTCAATGCTGTGCAGACAGAGAGTCATGGTTATTTTGAAGGAACAGAATATTACAATTCAAGCCTGTACTCCAATGACGCTCACATCAACCATTACTTCGGCCTGCATATGTCCACCCGGTTCGTGCAGCAGTACGGCGGGTATACAACGAAGGAACAAAAAAAGGCTGTTACCTATACGTTTTCCGGGGATGACGACGTATGGGTGTTCATTGACGGCACGCTGGTGGCGGACCTGGGCGGCATCCATGACAAGGCTTCCCTGTCCATCAACTTTGCCACGGGCGTGATTACAATCAATGGGAAGTCCCAGGAGCAAACGCTGGGCGATCTTCTAAACCCCGGTTCCAAAACCCTCCCTGACGATACCTACCACACGCTGGACTTTTTCTATCTGGAGCGCGGCAATGTCGACTCGAACATGTCGCTGAAATACAATCTGGTATACGTGCCTGAAAGCAATATCTACAAAATCGACCAGGACGGCAATCCCCTGCGCGATCGGGACTTTGAACTTTACGAAGCGGTGCTCCAGGAGGATGGCAGCTACGATGCCGGCAAGGTTCTTGCCAAAGGAACCACCGATGCCGATGGCCGCATCATCCTGCTGGATGAAAACAATGACCTGCTGACCATTCAGGAGCTCTTTGACGAGCTGAACCCAGAAGGCCTGACAAACGAAACCACCGCGCTGATTTTGCGGGAAACCGACTCGCCGGACGACGGGTACCGATCCAGCGGCGATCTGGAATTGTATTTCTATCAGCCTGCGTCTCAGACGGGTTCGCCGCCGTTCCTGCTCTCCAAAAATCACTGGCAAACCGGCGCTCATGCCGTGGCCCGCCTGACCGCCACCACAGATGAGGAAATTAAATACGGCGACGGCCTCAGCACCACATTCAAACCCGAAGAGAACCTTATGTTCGCCGTGGTTTTCAAGAAGGTGGGAGAGAAGTGGCTCCCCATCTCCGGCAGCTCCGCCACCGGCTGGACCGTGGTGGCGGAGAGCGATCTTTGGAACGGCATCAAGAAGGCGAACACATATCCGTTCGTGCTGTCCAGCAGCGGCAGCTACACCGCCCTGATTGACGAGCTGCCCGGCGATGTCAAAAAATACGAGGAAGCCGTCGGAGTCGAAGAGGAAGGCCGTTATCGGATCGTTTATTACTTTTCCAATCAGAACAACTTGGAGGCCATCGACAAAAGCAATACCTTTGAAATTACGTCTCCCATGAACCGCGTGGCGGCGGTCAACCTGTACGTGCCCAATATCAGCAACGACCTGACCGTTCAGAAGCTGGACCAAAACGGCAATCTGATTACGGGCGGCAGCGCGACCTTTGCGCTGCTTCCAGCCGATCAAGGCGGGAAATATAACCCGCCACCGCAGACTACCGTCAATGGCGTGGCAACCTTCACCGCCATTCCCAACGGCACCTACTACCTTGTGGAAACCGCCGCCCCCAAAGGCTACACCGCAAACGCGACCCAAGTCAAGGTCATCGTCAACGACACCGGCGTATACGCCAACGCCGGAACGGCGGAGGACGGAATCAGCGTGGAGCGGGGCGTGGGCCGGCTGGTGAACTCCATGGCGCAGTTTGCTTCCAAGAACACGGTGGACACCACCCTGAACCAGATCGTGGCCAAGTTCTATACCACACAAACCGAGCCCAACGAAGACTTCCCGTGGCGGAAGATCATCGAAGGCAGCACAGACAATGACCCCGCCTTCTCCCCCGTAGAGGGCGTTGTCTATCATCCCGCCTATTCCGTGACAGGAACCTCTTCGGAAAATCCACAATGGTATCTGTACGGAACCGTTCCGGGTAGCACCACGCCGGTTGGCATGCACCTGACCCATTCGGCCGATCATTCGGGAGACCGCTGCAACGGGCTTTATCAAACCACGGTCAAGCTGGCGGCAAGCGGCGGCCCCGGAATCACCGCGCAGGAAACCGACACGGGCTGGTCCGCGCTGCTTGTCGAGCAGTGTATGTTCCATACCCGCGATAACGACACCCCGCATACCAACCTGACCGGCAAGAACCTGACCGACCTGACCGCCCTGTTCACCGGCGATGTGACCGTAAAGGTGAAAAACGATCCAATCGTCGGCAAGCTGGCCGTCCAAAAGACGGTCGCCGGGAACGCGGGCGAAACCGGCAGGGAATGGGAATTCACCATTGAGCTAAAGAACGCGGGTGCGCCGCTGAGCGGCAACTTCTACTACGAGGTTGGAAGCATCGTCACAGGCGTCGACCAGCCGAAAGATGGAACGCTCACGTTTAACAGCGATGGAAAAGCGACCATCAGCTTGAAGCACGGGCAGAAAATTACCATTGAAGGCATCCCTGCCAATGTCACCTACACCGTGACCGAGGAAAAAGACGATGGCTATGTCACCACGTCTGTCGACGACAAAGGAACCATCCAGGACAATAATACCGCCACGGCGGCGTTCACCAATACCAGGGACGTATTTCAAAGCCTGACGGTAAAAAAGACGGTAGGTGGTGCAGACGGAGACAAAGAGAAGCTGTGGAGATTCACCATCGAGCTAAAGAAAGCGGGCACGCCGCTGAATGGCACCTTTCAATGCAAGGGCGGCAGCTTTGACGGCGTTATCCCGCCGGAAGTCGGCACACTTGAGTTTGTTGATGGAAAGGCGGACATTTACCTGAAGCACGGGCAGACCATCGCCATTGAGAATCTCCCTGTCAATGTCGACTACATCGTGACTGAGGATGAAGCCGGGGAAAAAGGCTATGAAACCGAGCCCCAAAGCGGCATTATCACCGGCACGGTCCAGGCCGACGCTGGCTCCACGGCGGCGTTCCTCAATGCGAGGACCATCCCCCGAGGCGGCCTGACCGTGACCAAGACGGTCGAAGGGGACGCGGGGGATACCGGCAGGGAATGGCATTTTACTGTCACGATCGAAGATGCGGGCATTCACGGAACCTATGGCGACATGCGCTTTACAAACGGTGTGGCGATGTTCACCCTGAAGCATGATCAGTCCGTAACCGCCACAGGTCTGCCTGCGGGGCTGTCCTATACCGTGACCGAGAAGGAAGCCGGTCAGGAGGGTTATGTTACCAAGGCCGCTGGCGATAGAGGCCGGATTCCGGCCGCAGGGACCGCCATGGCGACATTCACGAACATGAAGAGCATCCCGCGGGGGAACCTGAGCGTAAGCAAGACCGTGAGCGGAAGCAACCCGCCATCCAAGACGGCCTTTGGCTTTACCGTTATCCTGAGCGATCGCACGGTGGACGGGCGATTCGGCGAAATGACCTTCCGTTCCGGCGTGGCGGAGTTTACCCTTCGGCACGGCGAGACCGTAACGGCAAGCGGGCTGCCTGCGGGCGTGGGTTACCTTGTAGAAGAGGATGCGGACGAAGCATATACGACATCCTCGCAGGGAGCGGAGGGGACGGTTCCACAGGATGACACAGCGCTGGCGCGCTTTGTCAACCGCAGGATTGTTTTGCCGCCAAAGACGGGCGATGACAGCCATACGGAGCTATGGTTCATGCTGATGGCGTTCAGCCTGTGCTGCGCGGCATTCCTGATTGGTCACCAGAAGCGGGGCGGTCGTACGGGACGCTAAACCCGCGTTCCCTGCGTCCTTCGGATGCTCGCAAAGCTTATGCAAAGCTGTGCTACAAGGCTTTGGCCCCGCCGGGGCGCGCGGGGAAGCGTGCGCTCCGTGGGTGCGAAAGATCCAAAGCGGTCTGAGGTCACGAATGACGGAGAAAGCGGGAACCGGGGGTCTGGGTACCCCGCGCTTTGTCGAGGGGCTGTTTCCGGGAGGAAGCAGCCCCTAAACCCTATCTGGAGAACAAAGGAAAGAAAAAACAGAATGCCTTGGCAATGTGCGTTGCATTCTGTGTCGCAGCGGTGGTTTCCCGCAATGGCAGGATATGCTGTGCTTGCGATATGGCGGAAGGAATGGACTCTCTTTTCGTGACGATGCAACGACCTTCTGCACGGTTTTTCCGTGTTCTTATCAGGTTATACAGAAATCAGAGCAAACAAAACATCCGGACTTGTCTCCTGCTGAAAACAAGTCCGGATGATCTTGGTTTGGTACACCATCAGGGGCTCGAACCCTGGACACCCTGATTAAGAGAGTGGAATTTTATGGATTGATAACGATTATTATTAAACGATATTCTTAACACCATAATCTGATTGACTACCGTTTTGACTACCATTGAGAATTTTGTCTACTTCGGCAGCAACAGCGGATTCGGCTGCTTTCTCTTTTTGGGCGGTAAGGTGCGCATATATCTTGAGAATCATTTTTTCATCCGCGTGCCCCATCCATTTCATAGCGGTTTTGATATCCACGCCGGCATCATATAGCATGGTGCAGAAGGAATGGCGGAGGTCGTATGGCTGCATGGATACGGGCACCCATTCGGCAGGATTCTGGCCGTTTTCGATGGCGGCTTTATCGGCGTTGGTACGCCCTGCCCAGCGTTTGCACCGGCCGCCGTTGTGAATGGTGCTGGCCTCGCTTAGATAGGATCGCCACATGGATCTAAAAGCCTGATTGGTAATGATTCCTCCCCGCGCACTGTTTACGGCTTTTCCATGCCTGCCGATAAGAACGTCGCGCAACGGCCTGAAAAGCGGAAGGTCGCGTATTCCTGCCTCTGTTTTCGGTTGCTTGAGATGGCCCTGATTTGTATCGTCGAAAGATACTGCTTCGCGGACATAGATGCGATTGTTTACGAAATCGACATCACGATCAATATCAAAAGCCAGAGCTTCACCGCGGCGGAGGCCGCCATAGAGCATCAGCATGGCCCCGATGCCGAAGCGGTGCGTTTGGGCAAGCTGGTGCACGATGTCGCGCTCCCATGGTTCGATTGCCCTGTGCGATCCGGTCGGCCCTTTTGGTATCTTGATAGAAGATGCATAAGGGGATCTTAGGATAATGCCATCGTCAACAGCGGCAGAAAAGATGCCCTTGACGGCTGACTTGTGCTTTTTGATATAGGAATCTGAAAGGCCGATAAGGCCGGAAAAGAAAGCCTGAATATCCGTTGCGGTGATGTCCGACATTTTACGGCTGCCCAGATTTGCACAGAGCCGGTCAACGATCTTGGCGTACTGATTGTACTGCTTTGCGCTGGCTTCGGCGTGATAGGCGGGAAGCCATCTGGCAACGTAGGCGGAAAGCGTGATTTTCTGACTTTCTTTTCGCAGCCCCTGTTCTTCCATGCGCTTGTATGCCTCGCGGGCTGCAAGCGCTTCGGACTGTGTGGCGCCATAAAAGAACTTGCCTTTATATCTACAGGCATAACGCCCATCCGGGCGCTGCTTGAGGGTTTGCCTGGGCAATGAAATCACCTCACAACAGATCGCGAGGCTCGCAGGCCAGCATTTCGGCCAACTTGTACAGCGTGGGGCGGCGAGGGATGCGACCTTCGTTCTCCCATCTGGATACGGTTAGCTGGGTAACGCCCAGCCTTTCAGCAAGCTGGGTCTGCGTAAGCCCGGCGGCGATCCTGCGCCGGGCTATGGGATTATCGCTAATCCTTCTCGGAGCTGCGTGTGGATTCATATTGCTCCTCCTCGTACTTGCTGATGATATTTCCGAAATATTTGATCTCCGCTGCCTTGCGGGCCGCGGTGGCGGCCTCGAGCGTATCGTATGTACCAAGGCTGATTCTTCGGCCCTGAACACAGATAAGCGCCTGATAGGCCAATCCGCACTTGCGCTCCGTGATGCGAACGCCCGTCACTCCGCTGGTGTTGGTTTTTCGGAGTTTTCCGCTCATGATCCCCTTAATGGCGGAGATCGATGTGCCATCATAAAATCTGAATGTGTTCTGCTCGAAGTGCCGGAGGGCGATTTCGTCCCGGATATGCCCGCATGATACGGTTTTTCCGTGCACCACCTCACGTGACTGGCGCTCGATCATCCGCCCGCACGAGCATTGGAAAAGCCATACGGATTTGTTGATGCGTCGAATCGCGGTGAGTTCTCCGTAGGTCCTCCCGGTGATATCAACCCGATTGGGTGATATGCGTCCCTTGCTCGCACGACTACGCGCCTGATATTCGCATGCGTCGCTGCATGTTCTGCGTTTGTTGCTGCTGGGCAGGTCGAAAGCCTTACCGCACACGATGCACCGCATGTGCCGGGTGTACGGTGCATTTTTGGCTTTTTCTGATTTTTCTGTCATGGGCTATCATCCCTCGTGTATCTGTACATCCTCAATATTCTACAGTGTTGATCGTTTCCCAGTTGGTATCAAGCGGGACCGATTCATCCAGGAGGTCAGCTGCTTCCTCGGCGCTCTCAGGGACTTCTACGCCAAAGATCACGCCATCACCATCGGAAAATTCATCCGAAGTGTCGTGTACGTATACCGCGCTCTGGCGTTCGGTGTCTCCGATGCTGGCGGCGATCGCGGTGCAAGAGGTGAATTCTACTTCGTGGCCGTTTACATTGAAAGTCTTTTTCATTGCATTTCCTCCATGCCCGGCCCTTATTGGCCCGCAGCCTTTAGCCCCTTGGCTTGATTGTATTATATATCATTTAATGATATATGTCAACAGGAAAATCAGAAATATTTTGAAATTTTTTCATTGACAATGAGAACATGCGTTCGTATAATAGTGCCACGACGCAAGCGAAGATATAGGCGTGAATGAGATGCATATGAGGGGGCTTGCAGGTGGACGAAAAGAAAAAATGGATACGGACTCTGGTGCAGGCGGCATGGAAACTGTCGCTAATGGACATCCGGAAGGTATGTGCATACGCGAATGCGCTGCTTAAGGTATGGCGCGAAAGGTGAGGCAAACCAGCGGGCTTTCCGAAAGCTGATTGACGAACATCGGGATGATCTGTATAATGCAGGAAAAGGGGGCGGTATTATGGCAAAAAAACATACGTTTATGTGCCCTGAATGCAAGACAAGATATGAATGCATCGGGACCATGCTGAAACACAGGTGTGAGAAATGCGGGGCGGAGCTGGTGGCGGAGGAAGTGCCGGTGAAGCAGACAGGGAAAAAGAAAGACGCCGGAGATGACTGTCTGTGGGCGATGACCATGAAGGCCATGGGATGGATCGGCGTGGCCGGAGCGGCGGTATACGGCGCCATGACATTCGGATTTCTGGGTTTGTGCATCGGACTTGGGGCTGGACTTCTGGCAGCGTCCGGCATCATGACGGTGGCCGAGATGGCCAAGGATATCCGCAGGATACGGAAGATGATGGAAAAGGATTAAGAGGAGAAGTATATATGAAAAAGGGCATAGTCTTTCTTGTTTTGATTCTTCTTGTAGCTTTCGTTATCGAAAACGCACCAGCTGAAGGAATACTTGCTTTCGAGAGCCTGGAGTATGTTACAATCCCCAAGAAAAGCATAACCCTTAGTCCTATCGCACAAGGTGTTGATGAAGAGCTCATATATGAATGGGTCAGTGCTGATCCTGATGTGGCCAAAGTAGACAAAAAAGGCAAGGTTACAGGTGTGAGCGTTGGAAGTACAGAAGTTACTTGTACAGGCTCTTCTGAGAGCGGCGAACAATATACGGCAAAGTGCACGATTGTTGTGAATGCTCCCGTTGAGAAAATAACGCCCGTGCAAAAGAAAATTGAAATGCCAACGGCTAATTACTTTAAGCTTCGTGATCTGTTTATATTTGAGCCGGAAGATGTTTCGCACGTTGGATTCACTGTAGAAATATCGGATTCCAACGTGGTCCATCTGTATGAGGATGGAACCTTTGTTACTACATTTTATACAGGTACGTGCAAATTAACAATAAAAGCAGAGGATGGGTCCGGGAAAAAAGCAAGCATTCAAATTACTGTTCCGCCCGTATATGTTCGGGAAGAAGAAATCGTGATAGATAAGAATGAACCGTATATTTTGATTTATCAGGAAAACATCGGAGGATATTTTTACGATATTGAAGGCGATGTAGTAGAGTGGGATGAAGTTGAAAAAGATGAAGTTGCTGAACAAGTTAAAGGTGACGATTTTTCAGAAAAGTTAGATGTATCGTTCCTTAAAATCACCCCTGTAAAGGCAGGAAACGGGAAAATCATTTTCAGGGAAAACGGGAAGAAGAAAGTAATAAAGATCGAAGTCCAGCATTCTGCCGTAGTGGATAATGTATCTTACCCTGAGATGAGCGTGCAGCATATTTTGCATGCAGAAAATACAATAATCGGTGAGAAAATGAGCATATCAGGCGTGGTTTTTAAGGTAGAAGAAATTGAGAATTCTGAAAAACCGAGTTTTGTTGCTTGGGCTAAAAACGGGGATGATTATGTGGCTTTTACAAGCGCTGAAAAGGATACCTACTTGGAAGGGAATAGCTATACTGCCTTCGGAACTCTTGAAAAAATCACAGAATACAAAACGGAAACGGGCCTTGTGTTTGACTGCCCGGTGATCAATGCGATCAAAATTGAAATGGATAAATGAGCATACAATATAAAAAACTGAGCCGGGAGCATTACGCTTCCGGCTCTTTGATTGCGGTTTTCAGGTAACTGACCATAGATTCGAGCAGGTCATCCGGCATGGCGGCGACGATGCGGATGAGCTGCTTTTTTGCGCTGCTGTTGCCCTCCATGGCGCGGGTGAGCAGCTCGATGCTCTGCTCAACACCGGTGTCCATCATGTCGCCTTCGCCGGTTTCAAGCCAGTGTCGACTGATGCCAAACTCGCGGCAAATGGCAAGAACAAGTTGAGTGGATGGATTCCTTTTTCCGGATTCAATCAGCGCTACGGAATTTTGTTTAATCCCGATACGGGCGCCAAATTCTTCCTGAGTTAAGTCAGCGTATTTCCTTATCGCTTTGATCCTTGTATTCGTGGATATCACCCCCTGTTCGCAAAAAAATGATATCACGATACTATCACAAAGTCAATAAAAAATATTGACAATATTGATTTAGCGATGTATAATCATAGCACAATCAACAAATGGAGGTGCAAAAAGTGACCAGAATTATTATCATCAGATGAAGGGAGGTTATCATCTATGAAACAGCGACGACCAAAGCCCAAATGGTATCACGAGTGGCCGGAAAAACATCCGAACATGCCGCTGTGGTTAGCCGTCATCGCCCTAGCCATGTCAATACTGCTGCCAATCCTTCGGAAAGCTCTGGGAGGAACGCCTTGATAAGCGCGGCGACAGCAACAGGGATGCGCTGCGAATCGCAAAGACGTTTCAGAAGATCATTTCTCGATCATTCAAGGCCACCTCCATATTTATCAAAAGCAAAGGAGCTTTACCCATGAAACAGCGACACGACATACTCTACCAATTCACGGGCCGTAAAGCCGCCGAGCACCCAACCCAGCAGCAGACCGAGCCAGAACTGCCGCCACGAGCGGCGCGCGGCCCTCTTCTCTGCCTCCCTGCGCTGGGCGTTCTGCTGGGCTTCGTGCTGCGCCTGATCACGGAGGCGGTCAAGCTGCTGCTCGTGGGCCAGTAGCGCTTCGCGGCCCAGAAGGGATATCCGGTAGCGCCCATCATCCGAAAGCCCCTGCGTGACCCATCTTTTGCGTATCAGCATCTTGAACGCGTCAAGCTCCGCGCCGCCCAACTCGGACGGCATGAGCATAAGTCCGTCACGCATCCTGCTTAGTATGTTGGCTTCATGCTCGCACACGATGTCTACCTCCATATTTATCAAAAGCAAAGGAGCTTTACCCATGAAACAGAGACGGCTAAAGCCGCAAAGCATATCCGACTATATCGAAAAAGTGGTCAGCTACCGCACCGAGTATGAAACTTCCGACAAGCTGAAAGGCAGCTATCCGCCAGTCGTGCCGGAAATGCTTCTGAGTCTGCTGATCGAGGTGCGCACGTTCTGCGCGGCGGGCCGAATCCTGCTTGGCCTGCTCATGCTCCTCACGCTCAAGGCGCTCTTTTTCGGCGGCTAAGGCGGAGTAGCCGGAGGGCCGCATGAAGATCTCTCCATCAAGATTACGAACGACAAACCCTTTCTGGCGAAAATCTGAAAGGGCGCCGCGCTCTTCGGGGGAGAGATCATGCTCGCGCAGACGCTTGTTGGAAGAAGCAATACGGAGCAGAAGGCCATAGGAAAGCGAATCCACGGAAGATCACCTCACGGAAGATGATATCACGCGAAACAAATACCCACAAGGGAGGTGAAAAAAGTGACCAGGGAAGAGCTGCTTAAGGAGGCCATGGCGACGATCGAGAAAATGACCGATGAGGAAGCCCAGGCGGCCACGCTGGTGGCTGCCGGCATGATGGCCGGGTACGAAATCGGCCGTATGACTGCTTAAGCCATGCGGCCAGGAAGGGAGAAGAAACCATGCCGGAAAAACTGCTGCGCCCGGCGGATGTGGCCGAGCTGCTGGGGGTGAGCTATGACTGCGCCTGCCAGCTGATGAAAAGCATGCGATGCGTGAACCTGAGTCGGGACCCGAACGCAGTGCGCCCACGCTGGGCGGTGACGGTGAGCGAGATTGACCGCTGGCAGAAAGAGCGCACGCAGAGGCCGGACGACTATGTGGCGCCGCCTCTGCAGAAAAAGGGGCGCAGAGCGCGCAACGTGGTAGCGTTCGACCCGAACCTGTGGGAGATGGGGCCGGACGGGAAACCAAGGATCAAACGAAAGCGGGCGTGATCGAAGTGATGGAGTATCGTCGAGCGACCTGGCGCGGCGAGCGCCGGAAGATACGCCGCGCGTTGTCGGAGTGCGACCAGCGCGACGTGACGCGCTATGTGGCAATCCCGCTGGTGCTGGCGTATGTGGCGATGGCGGCGTGGCTGCTGGTATGGACCGCCGGGAGGATAGCGTAAATGGCGTATGCGAAACTTGAGCACCTGCTGTGCGACGAGGCGAAGCCGGGCGATGGCCTGACGGCGTGCGCGGAATGCGAAAGCCCGTGCGAGTACGGAAAGCGGGCGCTGGCGGAGGCGGATGACCCTACGCTGGCGGGCCTGATGTGCGGGGCGGACTGCGAGACATGCCGACAGCCGTGCAACCTGCGAAGGGTGGTGACAGCGAGAGGATTAAAGCCGGCACAGCACCGCCCGGCAGTAAGCCGCAAGCGGACGATGCAGGCGGGCTGGATCGCGATCGCAATGCGGCCGTACATTGAAAGACATGGAGGAAGAATGACATGCTGACCACGGGGCGCGTGATCGCGGAGGGCGCGGGATGCGTGACCATCGCCACCAGCAGGCCGCCCGCGGACAACCTGAGCGATCAGGTGACGGTGGTATGGATGGACAAGCGGCTGATCAGCCCGGAGCAGCGCCGGAAAGCGTATGCGCTAATGGGGGAGATATCCGCGTGGAGCGGCGACACGCCGGAAAACGTGAAAGCGTGCATGAAGATGGATTTTCGCCGGCGCGTGGCGCAGGGGCTGACGAATGAGCTGATCAGCCTGGCGGACTGCACGATGGCGGAGGCGCGGATGTTCATCACGATGCTGATCGATTTCATGCTGGACATGGACGTGCCCAGCAAAGTACCGCTCTACGAGTGCCACGACGATGTGCACGCTTACGTGTACGCCTGCGCGACGCACAAAAAATGCGCGGTGTGCGGGCGCAGGGCCGAGCTGCACCACGTGGACCGCGTGGGCATGGGGCGCGACCGGCAGGAGATATGCCACATCGGGATGCGGGCGCTGCCGCTGTGCCGTGCGCACCACGAGGAAGCGCACCGGCACGGGGACGGGCGGCTGATGGAGAAATATCATCTGGAGGAGGTTGCGATCGACGGGAAAATCGCGAAAGCGTACAGCCTGAAAGGAGAATAAGATGTTTGCGGTTATTTGTGATAAATGCGGGAAGATCATGAAAGGGCCGATTAACCTATCCAGTTTTTACGAGATAGATTTTTACGCCACCGAATCCCAGGAATTGAATAAACAAATCCATATCCATGCGCACCTTTGCCCCGAATGCGGGCGGAAGATGATTGAGGAAATGGAACGACTGAACAAAAAGGAGGATACGGAGTGAACAGACTGACCATCATCGGAAACCTCACGCGTGATCCGGAGCTGCGAACCACACAGGACGGGAAGAACGTATGCACCTTCACGGTGGCGGTGAACCGCAGGGGGCGCGAGGGGGGCGGACTATTTCCGCGTATCGGCCTGGAACGCGATGGGTGAGAACTGCCACAAGTATCTGGCCAAGGGGAGGAAAGCGGCTGTATGCGGCGCGGTCAGCGCGCATGCCTACACGGCGCAGGACGGATCGGCGCGGGCGTCCCTTGAGGTCATGGCGCAGGATGTGGAGTTTCTGACGCCCAGGAATCAAGGTGAAAGCGGAGAATCGCAGGACGGATATATGCCGGTTGACGGCGAGGATATGCCGTTCTGACAGGGAGGCAAGTGGCATGAAGTACATTAAAGTCTATGCGGATTTTGCCGATGCCCTGGCCCTGCTTGGAGATGCGGAACAAGGGCGGCTGTTCATGGCCATGCTACGGTATGCGCAGACCGGAACAGAACCCGACTTTCGCGGAAACGAGCGGTTCCTGTGGCCGCAGGCAAAGGCGAGCATAGACAGGTGTACCAATACCTACGGCAACAGGTGCGCCGCTGCGGCAGCCGCGAGGGCTGCAAGGGGCAGGGCGGCATCCGGGGCCGGGACTGAAACCAGTATTGAAACTAACATTGAAACCAATATGAAACCAGAATGGTTTCAGCATGGTGGGGCATTGGAACCATTCTATAAGAGAAGAGAAGAGAAGAGAAGAGAAACCCCCGTAGCCCCCTTTGACGGAGACGGGGACGGTCCGCAGGCTGGCGGGGCTCTGCGTGAAGGACGGCAGAGCCAAGGCAGCAGCGAGCGAAGGCAGGGCAGGGACCCTGCCGCGAGCGAGCGGCAATCATGCGGGTTGCATGCACAGCATGAACGGCAAAGCCGGGCATGCGAACTTCTGAGCGATAACGAGGCGCGAGAGCTGCAGGAGGTTTTTGACGCGGTGCTGGATGCGGCGCGCGATATCGGCATCCCACAGACATCGGCGGACGTGCGGAAGGCAAACGCCCTCGTGGCGGACTACTCAGCTGCGTGGGTGCTGGAGGCTGTGGCGCGCGCGGGGACAGGTCCGGCCAGCGCGAGAAGCTGGCGGTACGTGGAGGGAATCCTGCGCAAATGGCGAGCCGCGGGAGGCATGGACGCGGAACAGGCGAAGGCACGCGCGGCGGTGCCGGACATAGCGGAGGTGGGGTTTGATTGATTTACAGCGAGCTTGCGGAAAACACGGTGATCGGCGCGCTGATGCAGGTATCATCCCCGGCGGAATGGCTCGCCGGGCTGTGCGAGGAGGATTTTGTACAGGAGCTGAACCGCGCGGCGCTGAGCGCGATGCACAGGCTGTGCGCCCGACGGGAGCCCATCGATATCCGCACGGTAGGCTACGAGATGCGCCGGGATGAACGCGCAAAGGACGAAGGGAAGGCGCAGGCGCATCTGATCGGCTGCTTTCGCGCATGCCCCGCGCCCAGCGGAGTACAGGGGTACGTGAAACGCATCGAGGAACTGAGCGCCCGAAGGACGCTTCAGCGGGTCGCGGAGAGGCTGTCCGCTTCTGCGGCGGACGAGGGATTGCCGCCGGACGAGACAGCGGAGGAGGCCATGGCGGAGCTTCGGCGCGTGGGCCGGAGCGAGGCGACCTGGCAGGAGATGAGCGCCATGGTTGCCATGACCATGGACGACGTGGAGAAGCTGGCGGGCGGCGGAGGGACTGTGACGCCTACGGGCATAGCGGACCTTGACGCGGCCATGGGCGGGTTTTTCCCGGGCGAGCTGACCGTGCTGGGCGCGCGGCCGGGGGTTGGCAAGAGCGCGCTTGCGGCCTATATGGGCGTGCAGATCGCCGCGAAGGGCAAAAAGGTGGCGGTGTGTTCGCTGGAGATGTCGCCGATACAGTACGTCAAGCGGCTGATCGCCGCGCAGAGCGGGGTGGACGGTCGGAAACTTCGGACCGGGCGCGGGCTTACCGAGGCCGACTGGACGGCCATGAGCGACGCGTGCGCGGAACTGGCCGGGTACAGCATGCCGTTCACCTTCAGCGTAACGACGGTGGAGGATCTTGCGGCGGCGGCGCGCAGGCGCAGGGACGCGCGCGGGCTGGACCTGCTGGTGGTGGATTACCTCCAGCTTTTGAAAGTCAAGCGGGCGTGCGAGAGCGACTATGTGCGAATCACGACGGTCAGCCACGAGCTGAAAGCGATTGCCCTTGAGCTGGAGGTGCCGGTGCTGGCGCTGGCGCAGGTGAGCAGGCCGGAGACGAAGGGACGCCTTCGCATGCCGACGCTGGACAGCCTGAGGGGATCGGGAGACATCGAGCAGGACGCGGACAACGTGCTGCTGCTGCACAGGGTAGAGAGCGTGCGGGACGAAGAGGTGCCAGAACGCGACCGGGCCACCGTGGCGGCCTTTCTGGACAGAGGCGACATGCAGTACATCCGGGCGAATCTGGCCAAGCAGCGAAACGGGACGCCGGTGGGGTTCGGCATGGCGTTTGACCCACGGCACATGACGTATGCGTGCATAGCAAGATAGGAGCGAAGAAACATGATCTTTAGCGGAAAAGAGCTGAAAGCGGCGGTCCATGAGGCGGCCGGAATCAAGAATGCCAGGATCGCCTATGATGCGGAGCGCCGCTGCGTGATCATCAGCGGAGACAGCCTGCGCATCGAGATCGGCGGTGTGGCCGCGACGGAGGATTCCTGGGGAGGCGCGCCGGAGAGCTTCGTGGTGCCGAAGCTGGCGGCAAAGTACATCGAGGCGCTGACGGACGGGGATATTGCCGTAAAAGTGGACGGGGACAAGCAGCTGCGTATAAGGCAGGGCAGCGGAAAAGCGATGTTTGAACGGGAAATCGTGGAGCCTGCGCAGATGGCGCCGGTGGACGGGGATGACAGCATCCTGATTCCGTCCGGCACGCTGCGCGCGATGGTGGGCGCGGTAAAGCACGCGGTGGCCGCGATTACGGAGCAGCGTGTGGCGCTGACCGGCATACGCCTGTTCACATCGCCGGACGGGCTGACGATGGAGGCGTGCGACGGCGTGAGACTGGCGCGCGCGCAGTCCCCGGCGACGTGGACGAACGATATTGACTGCGTCGTTCCTGCTGATGCGCTGATGAAAGCCGCGTCCATGGCGGATGACGGGGATATGGCGATCCGCGCGGATGGGCGGAGGATCGAGCTGACGAAGCCGGGGGTGTGGTCCCTGCGCACGATGCTGATCGCCGCCGCGCCGATTGATTTCACAAAAGCTTTTGAGGCCGTGGGCGGGATTGAGCCTATCCGGGTAGATGCGCGGGAGATGGCGGCGGTGCTGAACCGCTGCGAGCTGGCTATCGGTCTTAGTAAGCTGTTCGTCGTGGTTCGTGTGGCTGGAGACGGACTGACGATTGAGAAGAATGGCGCGTTTTCGATGTTTTCGGAAGCTGTGAGCGGCGTTGAGGCAGGGAAGGCGGAGGAAGGCAGCTATGCGTACAACGCCGCGCACCTGATGACGGCTGTCGCGGCTGTGAAGGATGCGCAGGCCGGGCTTGTGTTCAGCCCAAAGACAAAGATGCTATGCGTGCAGGCGGATATGGAGGACGTAAGGTATCGGGCCATTGTGATGCCGGTGAGAGTGGAGGGTGTGGCGTAATGAATGAGATCGTTGTGGATAATTTTGCAGGAGGAGGTGGAGCATCTACCGGAATTGAGATAGCCATTGGCCGAAGCGTGGATATTGCCATCAACCACGATCCGGCGGCCATCGCCATGCATAGAGCAAACCACCCGGCAACGGAGCATTACACAGAGGATGTGTGGAAGGTTGATCCTGTAGAGGCTTGCGCCGGCCGACCAGTGGCCCTCGCATGGTTCTCCCCGGACTGCAAGCACCACTCAAAAGCGAAGGGCGGAAAGCCGGTCAGCAAGAAAATTCGTGGCCTTGCATGGGTTGCCGTAAAGTGGGCAAAGTCTGTTCATCCGCGCGTTATCATGCTGGAAAATGTAGAGGAGTTCCAGGATTGGGGACGCCTGGACGAGAAGAACCGGCCCGATCTCCGTTACAAGGGAGAAACGTTCCGGCGATTTGTGAGCCAGCTTGAGAAGCTTGGCTATCACGTGGAGTACCGGCTGTTGCGTGCCTGCGACTACGGAGCGCCGACAATCCGAAAGAGGCTTTTCCTGATTGCCCGTTGCGACGGGAGACGGATTGTGTGGCCAGAACCTACGCACGCTGCTCCGGACAGCCTGGAAGTTGCTGTCGGTATAAAGAAGCCTTGGGTCCCAGTGGCGGATGTGCTGGACTTCTCCCTGCCATGCCCATCCATCTTTGCCAGTTCCAAAGAAATCATGGAGCAATACGGTATCCGGGCTGTGCGTCCGTTGTCTGAAAACACGATGCGGCGCATCGCAAAAGGAATTATGAAATTTGTTGTAAACAGCCCAAAACCGTTTATTGTTTCCATCGGGCAAACGGGCTTTGCGGGCGACGGCAGGCAGTACGGCGTCAGCGAGCCTTTGCGGACGGTTGTTTCCAAAGCGGAGCATTGCGTGTGTGTTCCGGTACTGATGCGGAATAACGAAAATGCCGTGGGCAGTGATGCACGGGAACCTATCGGGACGATCACTACCGGCGGTCATCACATGCTTATTGCCCCGTCTATAATCCAATATCACAGCGAACAAGACGATGGTGTACGCGGGCAGACGGTGGACAAACCCATCATGACGGTGGATGCGTCCAACCGATACGGTATGGTATCTGCGTTCATATCGAAATTCTATGGCGGAGGAAATACAAGCCCTGCCAGCGATGTGGGAGATCCTCTTCCGACCGTAACGGCGGTTGACCACAATGCTGTATGCGCTGCGTATATTACTCAATTCAACAACCATTGCGACGGCCAAGCGGCAGATGATCCGTTGAACACGATGACCGCCAGGAGTAACCACTTCGGAGAGGTGCGCGCTTTCCTCGTCAAATATTACGGCTCTGGCGATAATGCCGTTTCCTGCGAAAAGCCTGCACCGACGATCACCGTCAAGGATAGAATGGGACTTGTGACTGTGCGTGGGCAGGACTATAAAATCGTAGATATTGGCCTTCGAATGCTCACGCCCAGAGAACTATTTGACGCACAGGGGTTTCCTTCGGACTATATCATCGACGTGGATGCAGACGGGAAAAGCTATCCCAAGAGCGAACAGGTGGCAAGATGCGGAAACGCTGTGTGCCCTCCGATCCCGACGGCGCTTGTACGGGCCAATCTTCCGGAAATGTGCGTTTCGGCTAAAACGGCTTAAGAAGGGCAGTGGAATATCTATGACCTATGAAGAGTTTCTCCGCGCCAAGCGGGTGGTCGCGCCGGATGCCGGATTCGACGTTCCGGCGGAGGAGATCAGCCAGGCGCTCAAGCCGCACCAGCGGGACGCGGTGCGGTGGGCGTGCCGGGGAGGATGCCGGGCACTGTTTGAGAGCTTCGGGCTGGGAAAGACGGTGCAGGAGCTGGAGTGGTGCCGGCTGGCGATCAGGCACGGGATCAGGCACGGGACGCCTGCACAGGGCGCGTGGCGCGCCGCGCTGATCGTGCTGCCGCTGGGCGTGAGACAGGAGTTCACGCGGGACGCGGTGCAGCTGCTTGGATGGGATAATCCGCCGGCCTATGTACGCAGCATGCGCGAAGTGATGGAACGGATGGACAGGGACCGCATCTTCCTGACCAACTATGAGCGGGTACGGGACGGAGATATTGACCCGAAGCGGTTCATGGCGTGTGCGCTGGATGAGGCGAGCGTGCTTAGGTCGTTTGGAAGCAAGACTTATCAGACGTTCATGGACAAGTTCAGCGGCGTGGGGTACAAGCTGGTATGTACGGCCACGCCCAGCCCGAACCGATACAAAGAGCTGATTCATTACGCCGGGTTTCTGGGCGTGATGGACACGGGGCAGGCGCTGACGCGGTTTTTCCAGCGTGACAGCCAGAAAGCGGGGAACCTGACACTGTATCCGCACAAGGAAGAGGAGTTCTGGCTGTGGGTGAGCACCTGGGCGCTGTTCATATCGCGTCCGGGCGACCTTGGCTATGATGATGGGGGATATGTGCTGCCGCCGATGGAGGTGCGGTATCACAGGCTGGAGGCGGCGGAGGCGCCAACGGTGGACCGAGACGGGCAGGAGCATATGGTGAGGGACGCGGCGCTGGGCCTGCAGGCTGCGGCGCGCGAAAAGCGGGAGAGCATACGGGCGCGCGTGGCCATGGCGCGCAGCATTGTGGAAAGCGACCCGGAAGCGCATTTCATCCTGTGGCATGATCTGGAAGAGGAGCGCCGGGAGATCAAGAGGCAGCTACCGGAGGCGGTGGAGGTATACGGCGCGCAGGACTATGACGCGCGGGAGCGTGCCGTGGTGGATTTTTCGGAAGGCCGGACGCGCCTGCTGGCCACGAAAAAAGAGATCAGCGGTCAGGGGTGCAATTTTCAGCGGCACTGTCACCGGGCGATATTCGTGGGCATCGACTACGAGTTCAACGACTTTATCCAGGCAATCCACCGGATATACCGTTTCCTGCAAAGCGAGAAAGTCGTTATTGACATCATCTACATGGACAGCGAAGAGGAGATCCTGCGGGTGCTGAAACGGAAATGGGCCGACCACGACGCATTGCAGGAGCGAATGGCGCGGATCGTGCGTCAGTACGGACTTGGCGGGCGCGCGGCGGAGCGCATGGAGAGGAGCATGGGCGTGGAGAGATACGAGGTAACGGGCAGGCATTACAGAGCGGCGCGCAATGACTGCATCGACGAGACGGCGAGGATGGAGGAAAACAGCGTTGACCTGATCGTGACCAGCATACCGTTCAGCAATCACTACGAGTACAGCCCAAGCTACAACGATTTTGGGCACAACGAGGATACGGAGCGGTTTTTCGGGCAGATGGGATATCTGTCGCCTCATCTTTTGCGGGTGCTGCGGCCTGGACGGCTGCTGTGCTGCCATGTCAAGGATCGCGTGCTGTTCGGATCGCAGACGGGCACGGGGATGCCGACGATTGAGCCGTTTCATGCCGATACGATCCGGCATTTCATGCAGGCGGGCTTCTGGTACATGGGTATGATCACGGTGCTTACGGACGTGGTGCGGGAAAACAACCAGACGTACCGGCTGGGATGGACGGAGCAGTGCAAGGACGGAAGCAAGATGGGCGTGGGGTGCCCGGAGTATGTGCTGCTGTTCCGCAAGCTGCCCAGCAGCACAGAAAAAGCGTATGCCGACGTGCCGGTGTCCAAGAGCAAAGAGGAATACACCCGCGCGAGGTGGCAGATCGACGCGCACGCTTTCTGGCGATCCGGCGGGGACCGTCTGATGAGCAAGGATGAGCTGATGGCGCTGCCCGTGGGCGAGCTTGCCAAGGCATACCGGAAGTACAGCCGCGAAACGGTCTATGATTACCGCGCGCATGTGAGGCTGGCGGAGGAGCTGGACCGCATGGGGAAGCTGCCGGCCACCTTCATGGTCACGGGCGCGGGGAGCTGGGACGACAGCGTATGGGACGACATCGTGCGCATGAGGACGCTGAACGGGGACCAGAAACGCAAGGGGCTGCAAATGCACATATGCCCGTTGCAGTTGGACCTGGTGGAGCGGCTGATCGAGCGGTATTCCAATCCGGGAGAAACGGTATACGACCCATTCGGCGGGCTGATGACGGTGCCGTACATGGCCGTGAGGATGGGGCGCGAGGGCGTGGGATGCGAGCTGAGCGCGGAGTATTTCCGTGACGGGATCGGGTATTTGCAAGCGGCGGACGCGGGGAGAGACATGGCGTCGCTGATGGATTTTGCGGGAGGATTTTGAAAATGTACATGGGTAAGAACGCCAGAGCCAGAGGAACAGCGAGCGGAGGCCACAGAACGATAAAAGGGAGGAATGATTGTGAATCACATTTTCATCGAAAACCAGGCGTTTTGTTTGTCTATGCTGTCTCGAAACGGAAAACTTGAGCATCCGTATTATGTAAATAAAGAAGCCGCAGAGGAAGCAGAGGAAGCACTGAAAGGAGAAAAGCATGGCTGATTACATCGACCGGGAAAAATATTGCGCAAAAACTTGCCGTTGTAATAAAAACTACTGCGGCAAGACAAGTTGTGCCATTTGGACAGTTAAAGCAGAAGACGTTGCGCCGGTGGTACACGGGAAGTGGGTATACAACAAAAACGCAACCGACTGGGGAATAGGCGGGTACGTTTGCAGTGAGTGCCAAAACAAAAACAACAACTTGCCTTGCAACAGGGTAAAATCAGTGCGAATGTTTTCTGGCGTAAAATACTGCCCCAACTGCGGTGCGAAAATGGATTTGGAAAAGGAGGAATGGCTATGTGCCCCACCCAGACCATCCCACACACCATCAGCCGCTTCGCCTATGCGGAATTGCGGGCGTTTTGCCGGCAGTACGGCGAAAAAAAGGCGAGGGCAGCCGCGTTGGCGGGGATATCGTCGCCGCCCATGACGCGAGTGGCACATGGTTCCGGTATCAGTAGTCCGGTGACGCGGGCTGTCGAGCGAAGGGAGGCGCTGCTGCGAGACTGCGCCATGATTGAGCGCGCCGCGTCGGTGCCGTCGGGCGGGGCGTACTATCATGCGCTGATCCTCAACTGCTGTCACGGAGTGGGGTATGTATACCTTGATCCGTCGATTCTCCCATCGTCGAAACGGTCAGCGTTTTTCATGGCCAGACGCGAGTTTTTTTGGACGCTGTGGAATATCAAGAACAACGACGGCGATTTTTGAAAAAAAGGGAACTTTTTTTCGATACTTTTGTGTTAAAATCATAGCATGAAAAATCATGAAGCCGGAAGGGCAAACGCCCGACCGGCTGTTTTTGTGGGGGAGGATTGAGCGTGCCGTATGATATCCGATACCGTCTGGAGGAGCTGAGAAAACTGAGGAGCGAGCAGAGACGGCACGCGCAGATTGCCGAGGACGCAATGGGCAGGGCGACCGCAGCTATGAGCACAAAGCGCGCGACCGACGTTGGAGGAACGGGCAACTTCCCGCTGACGCAGTACGGCCTGGTATATTCAAAGCACCGCGAACTTTCAATCGAAGCGGGGAAGAAGGCGGAGGAAATTTGGATGGATGTCCGGCGCTATGTTGATGCGTTGGGTGATTTTGATACACGTATGGTGGTGACAGGATACTACCAGAATGCAGACAGCTTTGAACGTGTGGCATGCATGGTGAAACGTTCGCGCGATAGTGTGGACAGACTGCACAAGAGCGCGCTGAAATCAATGGAAAAGATGTGATGAAGCATGCCGAACTTAAAACACTACAAGAAAAAGCGCCATCTTGTATGGCGTGAAAAGGTGTTGAAAAAAGCCGGGGGTCTGTGCGAAGAGTGCCGCCGATATGGTCGGTTGGATGCCGATGGGTTGCCAGTGCGGGCAACTGTCGCGCATCATAAAAAGCCCATCGACGAATATCCGGAACTTGCCTATGCGGTAAGCAACGGGCAGGCGCTGTGCGCCATGTGCCACAACCGAAAACACCCGGAGAAAGGAAGCCAGCACTGCCCCCCCCTATCATGATTCGCGTTTTTTGGGGGGCGCGGGACCGGCAGGGGGAATCTTTTCCCTCCGAGAGGAAAAAAGGGGGAAGGGGGGATTTGATGGATGAGAAGCAATACAAGGCAAAGATCATACGCAACATGAAGAAGCTAGGAATATATCGGGCAGAGTTTATGCAGATCATTGAGCGGACGGCGGAGCTGTACGTTTTGCGAGATAAATTCGCAGAGGATTTTGAGATGACCGGCGGACGGGCCGTTGTGAATCACACGAACAAGGCCGGAGCGACGAACATCATTAAGAATCCATTTCTAGTGGCGTTGAACGATGTCGATACGCAGCTGATCGTGCATGAGCGCGAGCTGGGGTTGACGGCAAGCGCGCTGAAAAAGATCAACGAACAGGGGCTGAGAGTGAAAAAGACGTCGTCGCTGGCGGAGGTGTTGAAGGACCTTGACGGAGATTAAGGGCAAATATGCCGGGGAGGTGATGCGGTATGTAGACGCGGTGATAGATGGGAGGATCGTGGCGGGCGAGGACAGGGTGCTGGCCTGCCGGCGGTTTGCGAGGATGGCCGAAAGCGGCGAGTATGATATACGCACGAGGGATGCCGACTTCGTCATCGGCGTGATCGAAAAGACGTTCAAGCACAGGCAGGGCCAGAAGCTGGACGGGACGCCGCTGCGTGGAAAGCCGTTTCTGCTGGAGCCGTGGGAAAAGTTCTGCGTATACGGGATGCTGATTTTCTATATCAAGGGGACCAAAGAACGCCTGGTCAAGGAGGCGTTCATTTTTATTCCAAGAAAAAACGGCAAGACGATCTTTGTTTCGGCACTGGCGTGGGCGCTGGGCATCCTTGAGCGGAAATCCGGGGCCAAGGTGTACGTGGTGGGCGCGGCGCTGAAACAAGCCATGGAGACGTTCGACAACTGGACGTACAACGTGGAGCGGGTGCTGTACGGCAGCCGCAAGGCGGCGCAGGCAGACGGGTGGCGCATTCTTGACAACAACATGGAGCACAGCGTGGGGAACAGCGACCTTGCGGGCGGATCGCTGGACCTGATCGCGCTGGCGAGCAACCCGGACGCGCAGGACAGCTTCAACTGCAACATCGTGATTGCCGACGAGCTGCATGCCTATAAATCGCCGAAAAACTACAACATCCTGAAAGAGGCCACGAAAGCCTACACCAACAAGCTGGTGATCGGTATCACCACGGCGGGCGATGACGGCACGGGATTCTGCGCGCAGAGGCTGGAATACTGCCGCAAGGTGATCAGGGGCACGGTGAAGGATGATGGGTATTTCATTTTCATCTGCTGCGCGGACGAGGACGAGGACGGCACGGTGGATTTTATCAACCCCTTGCAGCACGAGAAGGCCAACCCTAACTACGGCGTGACCATCCGCCCGGCGGACATCATGAACGACGCCATGCAGGCGCTGAACGACCCGCAGCAGCGAAAAGATTTCTACGCAAAATCGCTCAACGTGTTCACGGCGTCGGTGCGGTCGTACTTCAACATCGACGAGTTCCGAAGAAGCAACGAGCGGGCGGGCGAGAGGCTGGGCATCGGTGTGGACTGGCCGCTGGAGAGGAAGCTGAAGGCGCTGGCGGCGCTGAAAGCGGACTGGTTCGGTGGGGCGGACCTGTCGAAGCTGCATGACCTGACGGCGGCGGCGCTGCACGGGCAGTACAAGGGGATTGACATCGCTATCACGCATGCGTGGTTCCCGGTGGTGGCAGCCACGGTCAAGGCCAACGAGGACAACATTCCGCTGTTCGGCTGGATGGATGACGGATGGCTGGACATGTGCAACGCCCCGACCAACAACCACGCGGCCGTGGTGGAGTGGTTCAAGAAAATGCGGACCATGGGATTCCACATCCGGCAAGTGGGGCACGACCGGAAATTCTGCCGTGAATATTTTGTGGGGATGAAGTCGGCGGGATTTTGCGTGGTGGATCAGCCGCAGTATTTCTACAAGAAGTCGGAGGGGTTTAGGCACATCGAAAAGCAGGCGAAAAACGACTGCTTTTATTATTTGGGCAGCGAAGCATATGAATACTGCGTGCAGAACGTATCGGCGATTGAAAAGACGGACGACATGATCCAGTACGAAAAAGTGGGCCAGAACCGCAGAATCGACGTATTTGACGCGGACGTGTTCGCGGTGGTGCGGATGCTGGAAAATCTGGAGAAGCGCGAGAAGGCGAGGAAGTGGCTGGATGAGTAAGAAGCGGAAAGAAACCTACAGGAGGACGCAGCGGAGCAGGGACGCCCCCGAAAGGCGGAGCGGCGCCGGGCTGGTGGATGCGGGAAATGCATGGGAGATCCTGTGCGCGGACGGGTACAAGCCGCTGACCGCCTGCCCGGAGGTGCAGATGTGCGTGGGCGTGTACGCGGACCTGATCGCCAGCATGACGCTGCACCTGATGCGCAACACCGACCGCGGTGACGTGCGGGTGCGAAACGAGCTGTCGCGGAAGCTGGACATATCGCCGCACGGGGATATGACGCGGCATGCGTGGATGAGCCTGATCGTGTGGACGCTGATGATGCACGGCAATCAGGTGACGGTGCCGAGGTTCGCAGGCGGGTATCTGGAGGACCTGACGCCGGTGCCGCCGTCGCAGGTGAGCTTTGTGCCGGACGGCGGGAGCTACCGCATCATGGTGAGCGGAGCGGTGTTTCGGCCGGATGAGGCGCTGCACTTCATGGTGCGGCCGGACCCGGAAGCGCCGTACCGGGGCATGGGGTACGGCGTGAGCCTTGCGGACGTGGTGCGGAGCATCCGGCAAACGAACGCCACCAAAGACGCGATCATGAGAAGCCCGGCGCCGTCGATCATCGTTAAGGTGGACGGGCTTTCGGATGAGTTTTCCAGCCCGTCGGGGCGGGCAAAACTGCGCGCGGAATACATCGATTCCAGCGACAACGGGCAGCCATGGTTCATCCCGGCGGAGGCGTTCAGCGTGGAGCAGGTGAAGCCGCTGACGCTGAACGACCTGGCGATCAAAACGGGGCTGGAGCTGGACAAGCGGGCCGTGGCATCGATCATGGGAGTGCCGCCGTTTCTGCTGGGCGTGGGCGATTTCAAAAAAGAGGAGTTCAACTGGTTCGTGACCACGCGGGTGCTTTCGGTGGCCAAGATCATCGAGCAGGAGCTGACGCGGAAGCTGCTGTTTTCGCCGGATCTGTACTGGCGCTTCAACAACCGCTCACTTCTCAGCTACGATATCAGCGAGCTGGTGACGGCGGGCAGCGAAATGGTGGACCGCATGGCCCTGCGCCGCAACGAGTGGCGAGACTGGATCGGCCTGCCGCCGGACGAGGATATGGACGAGCTGCTGGCGCTGGAAAACTACATCCCGGCGGACCGGCTGGGAGATCAGGCGAAGTTGACGGGAGGAGGTGGAGAGGATGCGGAGTGAGAGACAGACGCGCGGCATGCCGGCGGCGTTCCGGGCGGAAGAGCGGGAGGACGGGCGGTATATCGAAGGCTATTTCGCCGTGTTCGGCAGCAACTACGAGCTGTTCGACGGGGCGAGCGAGAGCATTGATCCGCACGCCTTTGACGGCGAGCTGGACGGCGACGTACGTGCACTGGTGAACCATGATACGACCCTTGTGATGGGCAGGACGAAGGCGGGGACGCTGAAGCTGGGCGTGGACGGGCACGGACTGTGGGCACGCATAGCGGTGAACGGCGAGGACACGGACGCCATGAACCTGTACGCCCGCGTGAATCGCAGGGACGTGTCTCAGGCTTCCTTCGGGTTCGACATCCTGCAGGAGCGGACCGACGTTGACCCTGAGACGGGGCATGTGCACTGGACGATCGAGAAGGTGCGGCTGTACGAGGTATCGTGCTGCACATTCCCGGCGTATCAGGACACGGAGATCACCGCGCGGGCGGAGGAATACCGGGACATTCAGGCGCGCCGGGCACAGGCGTGGCGTGAGAAGATGAAAGCGAGGATGAACAAATGGCACTGAGACAGCTGATCATTGGCAAAAAGCTGGAGGCGCTGCGCGAGAAGCTGGCGGGCGAGATCCGGCGCGGGGAGGAAATCGCCGCCCGGCGGGAGGCGATGCAGAAGCGCGAGGAGGAGCTGGCCGCCGCCATCGACGAGGTGGGCGAGGGCGTGAGCGACGAGGACAAAGCGGCGCTTGAGGGCGAGCTGGACAAGTTCGAGGCTGACGCCGCGGCGCTGGACGAAGAAGAAAAGGCTGCGGGCAGCGAGCGCGAGGAGATCGAGAGGCAGATCAGCGAGCTGCAGAGCGAGCTGGACGAGCTGAACAGCCGCTGCGATGGCGCGGCGAAACAGGAAAGAAAGGATGAAAAAAGGATGGACAACCGGAGCTTTTTTGGCATGACCATGGAGGCGCGCGACGCCTTCTTCGCCCGGCAGGACGTGAAAGAGTTCTGCGACCGCGTGCGCGCCCTTCGCGCGGAAAAGCGCGCGGTGACGGGCAGTGAGCTGCTGATCCCGACGGTGGTGCTGGACATCGTGCGCGAGCGCGTGGAGGAGGCCAGCAAGCTGCTCAAGCACATCCGCCTTCGCAGTGTCCCCGGCAAGGCGCGCCAGACGGTGGCGGGCGTGATTCCCGAAGCGGTGTGGACGGAGCAGTGCGCCAAGCTCAACGAGCTGGCCATCTCGTTTACAGGCGTGGAGGTGGACGGGTTCAAGGTTGGCGGTTACGTGGCCGTTTGCAACGCGATGCTGGAGGACGCGGACAACGTGGCGCTGGCGGCGGAGATCATCACGATGCTGGGGCGAGCCATGGGCATGGCGATCGACAAGGCGATCCTGTATGGCACGGGCAAAAAGATGCCCATGGGCATTATTCCGCGCCTTGTGGAGACTGTGGAGCCGGATGACTACCAGACCACGGCGCGCGAGTGGGTGGACCTGAGCACGAGCAACGTGGTGGCCATCAGCGGCAAGACGGGGCTGGAGCTGTTCAAGGAGATTGTGACGGCGGCGGGCGCGGCCAAGGGTAAGTACAGCGCGGGCGGCAAGTTCTGGGCCATGAATGAAACGACCTGGAACAAGCTGCTGGCCGAGGCCATGAGCATCAACGCGACGGGTGCGATCGTGTCCGGGCAGGGGATGACCATGCCGGTGATCGGCGGCGCCGTCGAAACGCTGGAATTTATGCCGGATGGCGTCATTGCCGGCGGATACGGTGATCTGTACCTGCTGGTGGAGCGCGCCGGGACGACGATTGCACAGAGTGAGCATGTCCGGTTCGTGGAGGATCAGACGGTGTTCCGCGGCACGGCGCGCTATGACGGCATGCCGGTGATCGCTGAGGGCTTTGTGGCCATCGGCATCAGTGGAACGAAGCCCACGGGCAACGCCGTGACATTCGCCACCGACAGCGCAAACCCTTGACGGCGTCCCTGCAATCGCTGGTGGTAGGGACGCTGACGCTAAACCCGGCATTTGACCCGGATACGCTGAGCTACACGGCGGACACGACGAACGCCACGAGCAAGGTGACGGCCACGCCCGTGAGGAGCGGTGCGAAGGTGACGATCATGAACGGCGAAACACCCGTTCAGAATGGCGGCACAGCCACATGGTCGGAGGGCGAAAACACGCTGACGGTGACGGTGGAAAACGGCACCACGAAGCGCGTGTACACCGTGACCGTGAACAAGGGCGCGGCGGGTTGACACAAGGCCCTGCGCGGCGGAACATGACCGCCGCGCAGGGCGGATGAGAGGAGGCGGCGCATGGACATCATTGCGCTGGCGCTGCCGCTGGTAAAGGCGAGGCTGAACCGGCTGGCGGGCGACACGACGCTGGACGGATACCTGGAAAGCCGCCTGCGGGGCGTGCAGCAGGAGATGGAGCGCACGGGCATCGTGCTGAACGCGGAAAGCCCGGACGACCTGATGCTGCTGGTGGACTGGACCGTGTGGGAATACGGAAACCGCGACAAGGCGGCGGGCGTGCCGGACTGGCTGCGCCTGCGCAGGCGCGAGCGGTGGCTGCACCGTGAGGGGGGAACGCCGTGATACTGGACAGCGGCATCCTGACGGTATTTGGGCGAGTGGACGTGAGCGGCGGAGGAAACATGCCGGCGTACCGGCCGGTGAAAAAGCATCAGGGATGGTACGGCAGGCTGGCCTTTGAAACCGCGCCCGTCTACCCTACGGAGCGCCGGGAGGACGTGGAAATCAGCCTGCGGGTGCGTATCCATCGAAACGACGCGGTGACGAACCATGATTTCGTGATCTTGCGCGAGGCGGACGCGCCGGAGGACGGCGACAGGCGGCTTGAGGTGACGCGCGCCTACCACGGCACGGACGACGAGAGCGGCGAGGAGATCACGGACCTGACGCTGAGGGAGGTGGAGGCGTGACGCTGGACGGTTTCGGGCAGATGATCGCCGCCATTGACCCACAGGCGCGGCGGTATGCCAACACCGGGCGCGGGGCCTATACGGTGTGGCGCGAGTACGGGCGGATCGGCGCGTGGGCCGGGGGAGAAAACGAGGGCGGATGGCGCGTGCAGGTGGACCGCTACACCCGCGAGGAAAATGACGCGGTGGCCGCCGCGATCGCGTCCGCGCTGGAGGAAAGTGACGAAATCGCCTTCGAGCACACGGTGGACAGCGAGCTGGAGGACGGCGGCGTGCTGATCCGGCACATCTTCGACTGCGAGGTGTGGTAGGTGGCGAAGTTCATTTCGACGGGCATAACGGACGTGATTGACCGGCTGGACAGGATGGCCGGGGTGAGCGACAGCATGAAAAGAGAGATGCTGGAGAGCGCCGCAAATGTATATGTGGATACGTGGAAGCGCGTGATACGTGCCAAAGGGCACGTAAGGAGCGGAGACATGGCGAACAGTGTGGGCACTGTTTTTTCCGATGGAAACGTCGGTGGAGCGACTGCGGAAGTGTATCCGCAGGGAAAGGACCGAAAAGGCGTGAGGAACGCGGAAAAGGCGTTTTTGCTGCACTATGGATGGGGCAAAAAAAAGGGCGACCATTTCGTGGATCAGATCGAGCGGGAAGCAGTGGAGCCCGCTGTGGAGGCCATGGAAGCCGTGATGGACCGATACGTGAAGGAGTGAAAGAAATATGGCATTTGTGGGACTGAAATATTGCGTCTTTGCGCCGATTACGACCGACACACCGTTCACGCCGATCGTGTACGACACCGGCGTGGTGCTGGGGCGGATGATCGGCGCGAACATCACGTTCAACCGAAACAGCGAGCCGCTGTATGCGGACGATGGACTGGCCGAAAGCGACAACAGCATCACGGGCGGCACCATCAGCCTGAATCTGGATGATGTGGAAGAGGCGGCGCAGGTTACGGCGTTTGGCCTGCTTAAGACCGGGGAACCCGGCAGCGAGGTATACAGCGAGGTTGGCGACCCCGCGCCCTACGGGGGCATCGGCTATGTGCGCGTGCGCAGGCTTCGCGGCGTGACCAGCTATGTGGCCTACTGGCTGCACAAGGTACAGCTGGCCGTGAACACGGACAACGCGAGCACCAAGGGACAGAACATCACCTGGCAGACGCCGACGGCGGACGGCACGATTCTGGCCGCTTATCCGAATGCGGACAAGAAAGCGTACTACCGCGACCGTACCGTGTTTGACACGGAGGCGGAGGCATACGCATGGGTCGATGAGAAGGCGGGCATCGGCGCATGAAAGGCATGACGATCGCCGGGCGAAAGACAGGGCTGCGCTTTGACGTGCAGGCGTGGCTGGAAGTAGAGGAAGCCTTCGGCAGTCTGGAGGCGATGATCCGCCGGATGGATGAGGGCGAGCGGCCCATGGAGGCGGCGCTGACGCTGGCGGCCATCGAGATCAACGCCCACGAGCGGCACGCAGGCGGAACGCCGGATGCGACGGTGGAGTGGCTGCGCGCGTCCCTTGCGCCGAAGGAGGCGGCCACGCTGACGGCGCGGGCCAAGCTGGCGCTGACGGAGGGCATGCGGCGCGAGCATGCGGAGGATGATGACGGGGACGTTGATCTGGTGGCCCGCGAAATCGAAAAAAAAACAGAAAAAGCATCCGGGCAAGAGAGTGCATCGGATGCGGACTGATTGCGGGGCTGACGCTGGCCGATACGCTGGCGTCGGCCCCGGGCATGGTGATGGACCTGTACGTGCAGCGGCGCGATTATGACGACCAGCTGCACGGAATAACGCGCCGCGCGGCGGAGGAGTGGAGCGACTGATGGCGGTACGGGAGATCAAAACCAGCATATCGCTGGACGGGGAAAAAGCGTTCAGGCAGGCCGTGAACGACGCCAGCCGCGCCATGCGCGTGATGAATGCCGAGCTGAAGGCGATAGGCGCCGAGTTTGGCGTGACGGGTGACAAGCAGCAGTTCCTGACGCAGAAAAGCAACAACCTGCGTCAGGCGATTGCCCAGCAGGAGCAGATTGTCCAAGCACTGAGCGGTGCGGTGCGAGAGAGCGCCAAGGAGTACGGCGACGCGGCCGATCAGACGGACGGGTACCGCATTAAGCTAGCCAACGCCACGGCGGCGCTCAGCCGCATGAAACAGGAGCTTGCTGCTACGGACCGGGAGGCCGAAGAGCTGGGCCGGGACAGCACGCGCGTGGGGCGCCAGATCGAGGACGGCATCGGCGACGGGGCGAAAGAGGCGCAGGAGAGCCTGAGAGACATGATGCGCCAGATGCAGGAGGACATCGGCAGCATCAAGGGAAGCGCTGCCTTCACGGTGACGACGCAGATCGCGGGCGGCATCGTGGATGTGGTGGACAATCTCTCAGGGTTCGTGGAAAGCAGCCGGGACTACCGGCGGCAGATGGCGTATCTGGAAGAATCAGCACGAAATGCCGGGATGGACTGGGAAGAGGTTCAGAATTTTGTTTTCCAGATCGCCAGTTTGACCGGCGACATGGACGGTGCGGCGGAGGCCATGACAAACCTGCTGCGCACTGGACTTAAGGGACCTGATCTGCAAAACGCCATTGATTTGCTGACGGGTGCGAGCATCCTGTGGGGAGACACGCTGAAAATCGAAAATCTGGCGGAGAGCCTGCAAGAGAGCATCGCGACGGGTGAGGCAACGGGAGCCTACGGCGAGTTGCTGGAGCGCCTTGGAATGGACCTTGAGAGCTACAAGGCCGCGATGGAGGGGTTGAGCGAGGAAGAACGGGCCATCGGTTCGCTGACGTTCTTGTCGAACAACGGGCTGTTGCAGACCACGGAAGAGTTCAAGGAGCGCAACAGCGCACTGATCGAGGCCCAGCAGGAACAGCTTAAGGCGCAGCAGGCATGGGCGGAGCTGGCGGAGGAGTTGGAGCCTCTTTCGACCAAAATCACGGAAAAGACGACGGAGTATGTGAAGGCACTAACCAGCGGAATAGCCACGCTGAAGTTGATTTTGTCAGATAATGCCGAAGAAGCAGCATCCAGTCTTGGTATGAGCGAAGATGAGCTGGCCAGAGAATGGGCAAAAAAAACAGGAAACACCGGCCTGCTGAACGATGAGGAGAATCAGTGGGGGATTTTTCGGACAGATGTTGGCGATGCGTTTTCGAACATATGGAAGGGTCTATTCGGAGGTGCTTCCGCAGAGGAAGCGGGGCGGAATGACGGTGCAGCCTATGCGGAGGGAATGGACGCTGCGGTGCGTGACAATCTTCCGACCTACGATGAGATGATGGAAGCCTATTTCATGGGCGGGGCGGATGCGCTAAAGGGCTGGATTGATTCGCTGGCTCTGAGCGAAGAGGACCGGGCCGCCGCTGCCGAGATGATGAGGTCCATCGGAGTGGAGAGCGGTACAGGATTTGACGAAGGACTGAAAACGTCGATGAACACCGCCATCGAGAACGCGAAGATCAGCGGGAGCAATGCCGCGATGGGCGTTGGGAACGGTATCGCGGCATCCTCGTCATACGCTGTGCGGCAGGCGTGGGACATGGCCAACGGGATCAACGCGGCGCTGGCGAGCATCGGCGCGGGGTACAATGCGCCGGTCATCGGGCGCTATGGGCCGTCCGGGAACGGCGACGTATATCTGGACGGGAAGAAGGTCGGCGAGACGATCGCGCCGACGGTGAACGCGTCGCTCGGCAAGACGGCAGGACGGCTGACGAAGGTGGGATGATATGCGGTTTAACGGCGTAGATATCCGGGACGTGCACAGGGCCGTGAGCGTGGAAAAGGAGATCCCGCCCGGCATGCCGGAGATGACGATCGAGACGGCGCAGGGATGGGACGGCGAGACGTTCGTTGGCAGGACGATGGGACGCGGCAGCTATGTAGCGCGCGTGAATATCGCCTGCCGGCAGCGTGAGGAAGCGTGGCGCGTGCGCGCGCTGCTGGCGCAGTGGGCCATGAGCAGCGGGAACGCCACGGCAGACCTGGAGCCGACGCACTGGCCGGGCGTTGCGTATGACGCGGTCGCCGGAAGCATTTCCGAACCGGAATTTGCGCGGGGGTTCGGGAAAGTGGTCGTTACCTTCGTTCTGCCGCGTCCCGTCGCGCATGATGTGGCGGAGAGCCGGGCGAGCGGCATCGGCAGCGTGAGCATGCTGGTGCGGGGGAGCATGCCGTGCCGCCCAGTGATCCGGCAGGTGCTGGCGTCGGGGCGCAGCGGCCTTGTGCTGACGCTGGACGGCAATGCGTTTTTCACGGTGCGCGGACAGCTGAACGCCGGGCAGGCGGTGGAGATTGACACAGGCCGTGCGGCGCTGACGGTGGACGGCGTGCATGCGGAGGAGCGTGTGAGCGTGACGGGCACGGTATGGCGGCCCGGATTTACGCCCGGCGTGCACACGCTTGGCAGCAGCGACGGCGGCACGCTGGAGGCGAGGTGGCACAGCGAGTGGGCGTAGACGTATATCTGTTTGACACGCACAGGCGGGTGCGTCAGGTGCTGCCGGACGTGTACGAGCTGGTGCACGATGAGGCACAGTGGCGGCTGACGGCGCAGATTCCCCTTTCGGCGGGGGCGCAGCCGGGAGAATATCTGGGGTTCACATGCGTGGACGGAGCCTTTCGCCTGTTTGGCATCGATGAGGCGGAGGACGACGAGCGCAGCGGCGTGACGGCGATCGACGCGACGGACGCGGCCGTGTGGGACCTGACGGGCGTGATCGTGAAAAGCGTGAAGATGGAGGACGCCGGAGCGGCGGAGGCGTTCGGCGCCATCCTGAGCGGCACGGGCTGCGCGCTTGGCACGGTGACGGCCACGGGGCGGACCGGGGACATCGACATCTACTACCAGAACGCGTGGAAAGCGCTGCAGGACACGCGGGCGACCTATGACGCGCGCCTGGTGGTGCGATACGGGATTGCGGACAACGTCATCACGGGCATGGCGCTGGACGTGCTGGCAAAGGAAAGCGTGTTCCGTGGGCGATTCTTCGACACGGCGGTGGATGCGGAAAGTGCATACCTGACGCGCAGCGGGCGGCCCGTGACGGTGCTGTACGGCCTTGGGAACAGCGTCTCCACGGGCGACAACCCGCAGAAGCTGACGTTTGCGGATGTAGTGTGGAGCGCAGCGGGCGGCGATCCGGCAGACAAGCCCGCCGGGCAGGACTGGATTGGCGACGCGGAGGCCATGGCCATCTACGGACGCGTGGAGGACGTATACACCAACCAGTACCAGGACGATCCTGCCAAGCTGCTGCGGGAAACGTGGGAGCAGCTTAAGAAGGTGTGCAAGCCGATTGCGACTGCTACGGCCACGGTGCAGGACATGGAGTTCGTGCCGGGATACGAGCATCAACAGGTGCGGCTATGGGACACGGTGGCCATCGTGCGGCGGGACGGCACGGCGCTGGAAAGCACGGTGACAGGCATCGAGCGGGACTATGTGCATCCATGGCTTACGAAGCTGAAAACCGGAGACGAGGACCATGACGAGCCGAGCCTTGCGCGGGAGATGGCGAGGGCCAGCGCCAGCATGGAGCAGCTGAGCAACCGCGTGGGCGGGCATGGGGCCGGGATCAGCGAGAACAAGCAGTTCATCGTGGAGAATCAGGAGATCATCCGGCTGCACACGATCAAGATCAACGAAAACGGCACGAAAATCCAGGAAACCGAAATTCGCATGGCGGATGCGGAAATTGCATTAAAGGCACAGGAAAAAGTGCTTACCAGCCAGGGGGAAAGGCTATCCCAGGCGGAGGTGGACATCAACGGGGCGAAGGCCGAGATCGCGCTGAAAGCCAACCAGACGACCGTCGACGCGCTGGGCACGCGGGTATCAAGCGCGGAAGTGCGTATAAGCGGCGCGGAGGCACAGATTGAGCTGAAAGTCAATCGGGACGGTGTGATATCGGCCATCAACCTAACGCCGGAGGCTGTAACGATACAGGCCAAGCGAATCGACCTGAGTGGCTATGTGACGGCGGAGCAGCTCAGCGCGCAGATCGCCAATATCAATATTTCAATGGCGACCCTTGTAGACACGGCGACGCTTAGGGCAAACAGTGCGATCGTATCCTTTCTGACGCTGGGAGACGCCTATATAGCCAAGAACAGCCTTACAGTGGTCACGAACGTGAGCATTGCGCAGGAAAAGACGGTGATTGATGGACAGACCTTTGTTAAAAACGTTGAACTGTCACGATCCAGAACAACGATCAACTATTTATCCTACTGACGGGGGCTCTTATGGAAATTATTTTGAACAAAGTCATCAATGCGCTAAACGACATCACCGTATGCGGGGAGAAGAATCTGAACTTGCTGCTGGCAAGCATTCAGACGTTGGGAGAACTGCGGGACGCGATTCAAAGGGGGAGTGAGAAAATTGAAGCTGACGACCAGCAAAAACCTTGAGTATGAAGTTTTCTGGGCTGGACTGCGGTTGACCCATAGCCGGGAAATGATCGTGCAAATGGAAGAAAAGAGGCCGCTGGTGGAGCTGATCACCGAACTGGACGGGATTGATTGGGCGAAAACCAGCGGGCCTGCCGGGCAGCCGGACAGGGAATATCAGGGGCCGATGCGGCTGATGTCGGCGGCGAGGATGGATAACGGAACGGTGCTGATTACGCTGGAGATGGAGGGCGCGGCATGAGCATAGCCATGAGGCTGAAATACAAGGTGGAGCGGGACGCACCCCTTGTGACGCGGATGCCGGTGACACTGCTGATGCAGGGCGACGAAGCAGCCAACGAGATCGTGGTGGAGATGCTGGATGGCGGGACGCCGATGGCCCTTGACGGATACAGAGCGGTACTGTATCTAAAGAGGACTGACAGCGTTAAAGTGCGATGCGTAGGCACGGTGGACGGAAACATCGTGCGGGTGACGCTGGCAGCCGAGTGCTATAGCCTTCCGGGAAACTACATTGCCAGCATGGTTCTTAGCGACGACGCAGAGGATCGTACAGTGCTGCGGCTTGCGGGCTACGTCGAGAGCAACGGCGATGGGCCGGTGATTGACCCCAGTGGCACCATACCAAGCTACGATGATCTGGCGCGGGCCTTCGCGGAGCTGGAAGCGGCGATCAAGGAGGCGGAGAAAGCGACGGGAAACGCAGCCACCGAAGCTGCGAATGCCGGGAATGCGGCGATAAAAGCGAATAATGCGGCGCAGGGAGCGGAGGCCAGCGCCGGGGAGGCGGATGCGGCGGCTGTCCGGGCGAATGCCGCGGCAGATAGCATCGAGGGGCTGACGATCAGCGAAAGCGTCGTGGAGTACGGCGCGGGCGTGGAGGCGTCGGTGACACGGGACCCGGAGAGCGGCGCGCTGCATGTGGCCATCCAGACGGAGCGGGGGCCGCAGGGGCCTGGCTATACCATCAAGGGCGAAGCCTATGCAACTGTGGAGGCGCTGGAAGCTGCGGTGCCGTCGCCTGCTGTGGGCGATCAGTACAATGTGGGTGCTGCCGCGCCCTACAACGTGTACAGATGGACAGGTGCAGGCTGGGAGGACCAAGGAAAGATACAGGGGCCGCCGGGGAAGGATGGCGCGGATGCTGCCGCGCCGCGCATGATGTTGTTTTCCTTACCTGTGAGCGGATGGGCGGGCAGCGGGCCGTATACCTGCGCCATCAGCGAGTCCAGCGCGACCGCCAAAACGGCGGTGGTGGAGTGCGTGCTGACGGCGGCGACACGGGCCAACCAGCTGTCCGACATCGACTGGACGACTAGCGCTGGAAGCATTGCATTGAGCACGACGGTGAAACCCACCGGAGAGCTGGCAGGATACATGATTTTAACGGAGGTGCAGTGATATGGCCAGGGTGAAGATCGACGAAACGATACTGGAGGACGTGGCGCTGACCATGAGCGGTGGCAGGCTGTGCCTGCGCTGGGCGGCGGATGCCTGGGACGGCACGCTGGACAGCGCGGCGGAGTTGCTGGGCGTGGCAAGCGAGCTGCGCGAGGTGGACGCGGACGGTATGACGGTGGCGCTGTATGCGGTACGGGGATTGGCCAGCCTGCGGATGGATGCGGAACACGCGACCATGGAGGCGGTGCTGTGCGTGGACCCCATGGAGGTTGGGGCCGCTGAAAAGCTGGGCCAGCAGATCGAGCAGCAGAGCCGGGAGCTGGGTGCGGCGATTGAGGCGGCGGCCTCCGATGTCGACATCGATTCCGTCACGTTCGGTAAAGTCTCTTCCTGCCGCAA
>OGYY01000426.1_pt1 | contig 43213 bp, 39 predicted proteins | sample 1576671 | NCBI WGS metagenome assembly OGYY01 (sample SAMEA3541593, study PRJEB24748) | human gut metagenome | biome: human gut; feature: human-associated habitat; material: faeces | place: China | collected 2012 | reverse complement strand
ACGGACCTATTATAATTCCAACTGCTAACATCCCTATAAGTGACGGCAATCGCACTCCGCAGAGCCATTTTTTTATGAAAAACCGCCGCTTGAATTTTCCCCTATGATGCTGCCGCTTTTGCAGCTCCACCGCCATTATCTCCAGTGATCCGGCGGCTCCAAAAAAGGGGGAAGCTTGGTAGCGGTGTTTCCCCGGGCCGCCTGCAGCTGTGCCGGCGTGAGAAAAAGGCTGCTGCCGAGGTCGGCATCCTCCAAACGGGTGTCCCTCAGGTCCGCTCCCATAAAGTTTGCCCCATAAGCGCCGGCGCCCCTTAAATCAGCTCCCATCAGCCATGCACCCCGGAAATCCCGGCCCGTCAGATCCGCTCCCCGCAGGTCGCGGCCGGCGTAATCCCTGCCCGGCTGTCCCAGGCGTCCTCCGACGGCCGCACATACCATTTCGGCCGCACGGGCAAGCAGGCTTCGTGCGGCCTCGTTGAGAGCGGCTTCCATTGGGGCAGCCGCTTCTTCCTCCTCATCATCCGCCGCCTGAAATTGCTTAACCAAAGCCTGCGCCTCATCTTTAAGTACGGCACAGGGACGTATCCACCATACCTGCCACAGGCACCACCATAACCAATGCCGTTCCATCATGTGGGGCAGTCTGTTGGCGATGCCGCTGAATTTTTCCCCTCCATGCTCCTCCAAGAGCCGTGTAAGCCGTTGCCCTGCGCCTAGGCAGTCAAACGCCATACAGCCACTCAGCCCTTTTTCCGCCAACCGTTCGTGGACGGAGCAGCGATAATCCGCCGCCAAAAATATACAGGGCGTACCGGGCGGCTTATCCTGTGGAAATCCCTCTGACTTTGAGCAATACAACAGCACGCAGCATAATCCATGACAATGGCCGCAGTCGCGTTTCAGTTCCGGCGGAACCAAAACATGGGAGCAGCCTTCTTTAAACAACGGTCGTGTCGCCTGTTCAGGCCTCATTTGTAACCCTCCGTTTAACAGGCATAATAAAGAAAGCAGATTGTTTTAAAACAATCTGCTTTGGAGCTACCGATCCGATTCGAACGGACGACCTGCTCATTACGAGTGAGCTGCTCTACCAGCTGAGCCACGGTAGCATTTCACTAACGGTTTTATATTATACCAGACCCTGCCTGTCCCGTCAAGGGAATTCGCATTATTTTCTATTAAATTTTCCCACATCCCTCCATCTGTGGCATCTGTCGTTTTTTATTTTGACAAGTTTGTTCACATCTAGCTTATAAAATTATATTTTGTATGAGTATATAATCATCTTCATTAACCTTTTACACAATGGGGAGCATTTCCGTAAAAAGTTGGTATAATATTCTTACATTGTAGAAAGGATAACCGTATTCTCTGTATTTTTTCGTACAACCATTTCGGGAGGGATTGTATTGGCTAAACAAAAAGAACGGCTGCCCCTGCTGGCACAGAGGCTGCGTATCTTGCGTTATACAAGCGGCCTTACACAAAAAGAACTGGCCGATTTACTGCATATTGAACGCTGCACCTACGCTTTTTACGAAACGGGGAAAAGTCACCCTGATCTGGGATTAACCCTGCGTATCGCCCGTATCTACAAAACAACGGTCGATCATCTGGTCGATCCCGATTACGACCTCTTCCGAAACTCCATATTGCCCATCCATTCCCCGCCAATTTCACCAGAGCAGCATCCCGCATACGAGTTGTCTACGCTTTCGGACGATGAACGCAAATTTTTGATTCTTTATCGGCAATTGGATAAAAAGCAGAAAGAACAATTGCTGGAATACGTTTGGAATATCCTGCCGGTAGACGAGCCGGAAGGCGACCCGAACAGTGACATATAGCCATTCTGTATAGGCAGCCGTCAAACGCGTACTTTATTTTAAAATGACTCTGCGGAATTTTCCGCAGAGTCATTTTTTGCAGAGCGGTATATTCCGGCTTTCCCGTAGACGGTGTAGTCGCAACCGTTCTTATGGCTTTTCATCGGCAATGGGAATATACGCTATTTCTTCGCCGGGAGTTCCGTCCACCGGTCCCCCGCCGGCACGCTCCAACAGATAGGACGCCAACATAAACCCAAAAATCAGCAAACAGCTCATGTGCCGCCAGATCAGCGTCCAAAGATCCAGTCCACCGCTGACAACCACCTGCGCGTCAAAGGTCTGCCATATATCCAGCGCTATGGCAAACAGCGCCGCGGAAGCAATTCCGGCTGCAATCACCCCCGGCAGGCGGTGCCGGCGGATAAACGCAAACCAGAACACCGCCAGTGTCAGGATCGTCATCGCCGTTATCAAAGGCCAGATAGTATAGACCGTATCCGGACTTCCGGCGTTCACGGCCCGGACATTATTTTTGTGAATGCCCAAAACAGCAATCCACTGAAATCCCCCAAATACTACCAGCGATATCCACATGAGTACACGGGTTATACGAGAGGCCAAACGCATGGCATCCCCTCCTTTTGGGCAATATTTTATCATGTTCCCCCTGGTTTTTCAACCTCTGTGCCTGTTTCTGGCAAAAGTTTAAAATACTGTTCATAACACCCGGTTAAAAATCTGATAAACTATAAAAAAGATCGCATTTTGTAAGGAGGACGGTTTCGTATGGCGGACTTAAAAATAATGGTAGTGGACGATGACAAAAATATATGTGAACTGCTGCGCCTGTATCTGGAAAAAGAGGGGTTTGAGGTATTGCTGGCTTACAACGGCATGCAGGCCATCGAAATGTTCAAAACGTCTCAACCGGCGCTTATGCTGCTGGATGTTATGATGCCGGAACTCGACGGCTGGCAGGTTTGCCGGGAAATCCGCAAGCAGTCCGCCTGTCCCATTATTATGCTTACCGCCAAGGGAGAGGTTTTTGACAAAGTCCTGGGGCTTGAGCTGGGGGCGGACGACTATGTGGTGAAACCCTTTGACGCCAAAGAGGTCGTGGCGCGTGTGAAAGCGGTGCTGCGCCGCAGCGGCGCGCAGGACAGCCAGAAAAAGAAAGAAGTCCAGTACGACGGTCTGTATATCAACATGGAAAACTATGAACTGCGGGTGGGCGGTAAACAGATCGATACGCCTCCCAAGGAAATGGAACTGATTTACCACCTGGCCAGCAACCCCAACCGCGTGTACACACGTGACCAGCTGTTGGACGAAGTGTGGGGGTTCGAGTACTATGGCGACAGCCGCACCGTTGACGTGCACGTAAAACGGCTGCGCGAAAAGCTGGACGGCGTATCCGACCAGTGGACGCTGAAAACCGTCTGGGGCGTGGGCTACAAATTTGAAGTCAAGGACAAGGATGCCTGATGTTCAAAAGTATTTTTACCAAATATCTGGCGGTGCTGTCTTTGATCGTGGTGATCAGCTTTACCGCCATGTGCGTAGTCCAGGCACTGTTTTTTACCCGCCACTGGCTGGACGAAAAGCAGGATTGGATGAACCGGGCAGCGGCCAGTGTATCCACCTTTACATCGGAACGCACCAACTATGATCCCATAAATCATCAATATGTGATATCCCCGGCTGCTCTGTCTCCCCTGCTGGAACCGCTGGCGACCATTGACAACGCCCTTGTGTTGGTGGTGGACAATAACGGTGAGGTTATTTTGTGCTCCGAGGGGCTATCCTGTTCCCATTCGAGCAAGACCATTCCCGCCTCTGTTTTAAATAAGGTTACGGCCCCCGGTACACCCGGCTTTTTTACGCTGGGAACCCTGGATGGCCTGTATGCCTCTCAGCAGTACATTGCCGCCTGCACCATATCGGTGGGTGACGACCAGTCACAGATCGGCTATGTGTTTGTGTCCATCCCCTCCGACAGTCTCGGGGAGTATGTGCTTGACAATGTGCGGCTGTTCCTTCTGTCCTCGCTTGGCGTACTGGCGCTGACATTCGTAGCGGTCTATATCATGACCTATCGCCTGGTACGGCCGCTGCGGCAGATGGCCGCCGCGACCCGACGGTTCGGTGAAGGCGATTTCAGCTACCGCATTACGGTTACCGGCAAAGACGAGGTGGCGGAACTGGCTACCGCGCTCAACAACATGGCGATATCCCTGTCCAGCGTGGAAGATATGCGCCGCAGCTTTGTGGCTAACGTGTCTCATGAGCTGAAAACACCGATGACCACCATTGCCGGATTTATCGATGGCATTCTCGATGGCACCATACCCGCCGACAAGCAGGACCATTACCTGAAAATCATTTCCGATGAAGTCAAGCGCCTGTCCCGCCTTGTGCGGTCAATGCTCGACCTGTCCCGCATCGATGCCGGCCAGTTGCGTATCAACCGGGTGCCGTTCGACCTCATGGATGTGACCTATTCGACGCTGCTGTCCTTTGAACAGCGCCTCGATGACAAAAACGTTACGGTTACCGGACTGGATGAGTGCGACTATACGGAAGTTTACGCCGATTTCGATCTCATTGGCCAGGTTATTTACAACCTGATCGACAACGCCGTGAAATTTACAGGCGAAGCGGGCACCATCGACATCCGGTTCGGACGGACGGACGGGCGCATCACTTACAGTGTGCGCAACAGCGGCGCGGGTATCCCCCGTCAGGAAATGCCGCATATTTTTGAACGGTTCTATAAAAGTGATAAATCGCGTAGTCTGGATAAAAGCGGGGTAGGATTGGGACTATATATTGTAAAGACCGTGATCAACCTGCACCATGGGGAAATTGTGGTGCGATCCGTGGAAAATGAATATACAGAGTTTTCCTTTTGGCTGCCGGATACAGGCGACAGCAAACCTCCGGAAAAGCTGCGTTCATAATCCAGACCCCATTTATTTATGAAATACGCAAAGTTTCTTCAATAAACCGTCACAAATATCCGCTATACTGGCTTTGTTATCCATATGAAACGCATGCATCCCCCCTGCCGGGTGGATCGAGGAAAGGTGTGTAGATTTATGTATCCCTCTGATGACGACAACCGCTGGCCAACGGGCGGTCAACCGAGCGGGGAACCGGCCCCGGCTACGCCGCCGGCCGAGCCCCCTTCTCCGCCGGCCGAAACGACCCAGCCACCGGCCTATACCGGCGAGGTCTCCGGGTGGCACAGTCCCTCCAGCGACGCCCCCTCTTCCGGACTGCCGTCGGTCGAACCGACGGGAAGCGGCCCCGCGCCGGCTGACCCGGTTTCCTATCCGTCCACTTCGTATCATTATGCCACCGGGCATTCCTACGACCCTTACGGTTGGCAGCAGCCGGCGCCGCCTCCGGCTCCCGATAAAAAGCCGGATAAGAAAAAGAAAAAAAGTGGGGCGTCCATTGCCCTGGCCGCGCTGGGCGTGATCTGCGCCGGAACCATTGTCACCTTGTCGGTCATGCTTGCCGTAGCCATGAACAAAAACAATGTGTCTTCGGGGAATGACGATACGGGCAGCACTCCCTCATCATCCGATTCGACGAAGAATAACGGCAACACGCCCAAGGTGGAAATCAATGGCGCCGACGAGAAAGCCGACGCCCTGAACACCCAACAAATTATTCAGAAAAACCTCAATTCCACGGTTGTCATTGCAACGTATGAAGAGAACACCTCTTACAACCCGTTTGCATCCGGCGGCAATGACAGCAGCGACAGCGATGGCGACGACGATAATCCGGGGCTTACCAAGGCGAGCAGCGCTACCGGAATTGTGATGACCAAGGATGGATACATTATCACCAATCGTCACTGTGTCATCAACGAACAAACCAATATACCATATGCTCAGATCGATGTAAAAACCTATGACGGCAAGGTATACAAAAAAGCGACTGTCATCGGTGTAGATAAGGACACCGACCTGGCGGTTATAAAAATCAACGCCAAAGACCTGACCCCGGCGGTGTTCGGGGATTCCTCCCAGCTTCAACTGGGCGATAAGGTCGTGGCGCTGGGCAATTCCGGCGGTCTGGAATGGACACCCACCCAGGGTATCATTTCCGGTCTGGCACGGGATGTTTACGACGATACCGGCTATTCCATCAAATGCCTGCAGACCGACGCGGCCATCAATCCCGGCAATTCGGGCGGTCCTCTGATCAATTCGTCTGGCCAGGTTATCGGCATCAATTCCGCTAAGATCGTTGCCAGCGGCTATGAAAGCCTCGGGTTTTCCATTCCGATCAATGAAGCCAAGGATATTATCGACAATCTGATACAAAACGGCTATGTAAAAGGCCGGGTTTCGCTGGGCATAACTGGCAGCACCTACACCTCCACCAACAGCAATTACAACGGTTTTCAAATCCAGTCAATCAACAGCGATTCCTCTCTTGCCGGCACCGAGGCCCAGGCTGGCGACATTATTACGCATGTGGACAATGTACGGGTCACCAATTACGCCAAGCTGCGCACACAGCTCTCGGCACACAAAGTGGGCGACAAGGTCACTCTGACCCTGCTGCACGTCGACACACGGAGCCGCCAGGTCAAGACCATAACCGTCACCTGCACGCTTCAGGAAAGCGCAGGGGGCTGATCCCCTCTCTATGATAGAAAAACCGCCCATCCAAAAACGGATGGGCGGTTTTTTTACTTTGCTACTAGAGCTTTTATTGATCGGCGGCCACAGAGGCGTCCGCCTTGGCCTTGGGCATGACAGGAGCGGACGTCGGGACGTCCTTCCCCAGGAATTCCGGAATCTGCATGCCGGCCATTTTAAAGGTCTCGTTCAGGGGCGGGATCGATTTCATCAGGCCCGACAGGAAATTCGAGGTGGTGGAAGAACCGTTTTCACCATTCATGGAATCCCACACGGTCACCTTATCAATCTTCAGGTTTTTGACCGCCTCCACCTGAATCTTAATCAGGTCCTCTATCTTATCCACCAGCATCAGCTGCACCGCCGCACTCGCGTCGCCGCCGGCAGCGTTCACGATCTTGCTGAAGCCCTCGGCCTGCTTGGCGAGGATTTCCTGCGCGCCACGGGCCTGTGCCTCCATAGTGGCGTAGATAGCGTCCGCTTCACCGCGGGCTTTGCGCCGTGTCTGCTCCGCCTGGGCTTCGGCTTCCAGTTCAATGCGCTCTTTCTCGATGCGGGCCTTGACGATAACGTCCGCCTGCTGTGTGGCGGCTTCCCGCTCGGCACGGGCCTGCTCGGCCTGCTGCTGAGCCGCATAAGCCTCTTCCAGCGCCTTGGCTTCGGCAATCCGTTCGGCTGCTGTGGCACGGCGCAGGGCCTCTGCTTCCGCCTCACGGCGGGTAGCGTCGGATTGGGCGATCGCGGCTTTAGATTGGTTTTCGCCGCCGATGGCCGTTGCGTTGGCCTCGGCCACCTGAATACGCTGATCTTTCACCGCTTGGGACTCACCGATGGCGCCGTCGCGGTTCTTTTCCGCCACTGACTTTTTCGCGTCGTTGATGGCCTTGGCCGCCGCTTCTTTACCAAGCGCCTCGATATAGCCCGACTCGTCGGTAATATCGGTTACGTTGACGTTAATAAGCCGCAGGCCAATTTTTTTCAGTTCGGTTTCCACGTTGTGGTAAACGGCTTCCACAAATTTATCGCGGTCAGTGTTGATCTCCTCGATATCCATGGTGGCGATAACCAGACGCAGCTGCCCGAAAATGATATCTTTGGCCAGCTCCTGTATCTCGTTGAGCTGCAAACCCAGAAGCCGCTCGGCCGCATTCTGCATGGTGCCCGGCTCGGTGGATATTCCCACTGTGAACCGGGAGGGCACATCCACACGGATGTTCTGGTGAGACAGGGCGTTGGTCAGATCCACGTTAATGGATATCGGCGTCAGATCCAGGTAATCAAACGACTGAATGACCGGCCAGATAAACGCCGCGCCGCCGTGAATACACCGGGCCGACCGGGCCGACCCGTCTTTGTTGGTTCCCACCTTACCGTAGATGACCATGATCTTGTCAGATGGACAGCGCCGGTAACGGGACAAGACGACCAGCAGCAGCGAAAACAGCAGAACTCCGATAACCACCAGCAAAATAATCATATTGGTTGGCATACTCTCACTCCTCTTTTTTATTGACCTATATATAAACAGCGTGCCTGACGCCGCGAATTTTATGCGTTACTCGCTGGATTCCTCCAGCGGCCTCACCACCAGCAGGTTCTGGTTCATGACGCCAGTCACTCTGACCATTTCGTCGGTGTGCAGAATCCGATCAGCCGTGGTCACGGCACTGAGTTCCACATATCGCTCCTGCAGGGTCAGCGTTACCTTTCCGGAGCTTTTGCCGTCCGCCGGTATCGGGATATACACCTGTGCGGTTTTACCGACCGCATTGTGCAGGTCTAAATTCCCCTGGTCTTGCAGCGACAGGCTCCACTTGATAAACCAGGCGGTCAACAGCAGCGCGGCCGCACCGCCCGCAAAAGCGATCACCGTTATCCACGGAACCGCTATTTCCGTATCTCCCAGCGCGATTCCCAGCCAGCCCCCGACCGCAAAAAACGCTACCAGGCCTCGCACGGTAAAAATCCGTATACCCGCCGCATGATGGGCCGGATCGTGCACGTCGTGGTCGCCATCCGCCGCATCACCGTCGTGGCCGGTATCGTGCTCCCAGTCGTGATCGAGATCGTGCTCCCCCAGGCCACTATGGTCTTCCGCAAATTCACCATGATCCGCGTCGTGGCCGCCCCCGACGCCAAACAACAACAGGACGGTTTGCAAAATCAGGATCACCGTCGCCGGGATCGCCACCACGGCAAAGCTCTGCTGCAACAGGCTGAGCGCGTTCCACCAGTCAAAAAACCATTCCATTGTCCTCATCTCCTTTCCTTAGCCATGCAAGGTCCCCTCTGCCGCGGCTGCGCCGGGCGAATCCTCCCCCTTCCATTCCCATGCTATGTCGTCAGATCGTTCGTCATACCCGGCGGGTTAGTCCGGGATCTCCGCCAGCCACTCTGTCAGCCGACTTTCCACCAATTGTTTCATACGTGACGTCTGGAATGCCAACACCATAATTTCCAGCGCACGGGCCAAACAGGCTTTGGAGTCCAGCTTCGGGCCCGTATAGTCGGCCAGATGCCGGTTGACCGCCGCGCGGATTTCTTCGGGCGGCGTGGTGCGGTCAATATGATCAAACAAAATTGCACAAAGCCGGTTGTACAGCTCGCCTTCGTCGATGATATCGTCCGCCGCGTCCTCCACCGATCCGTTGACCGCACCCAGTAACTGGGCAATCTTTTCAAGCGGCAGGCAGTCCCGTAGCACATTGATCAGCAGTATGCGGGCGATCTGCCGCTCGTTGTATTTTTTCCCGGTCGGCCGGGACACCCATCCCCGTTTTACCCAGTTCTGAATTGTGGAGGCCTCCAGCCCGGTGAACCCGACAATCTGCGACAGGCTGAGACCGCCGGTTACGCTGCACAGGGAGGCTACCGCGGCAAAGGTATCCGATCCCATGGGGGGCTGGCAGGGCAGTACCGTTCCCGGTATGGTTTTCATCTCCATACATCTCCCGCCTTTCTATCACATTCGATCTCTTTTCGTGTTGTTATTATCTTATCATAGGTTCGCATGAACCTCAACCGCAGTCTAATGTTTTTTAAAGCAAGGGGAATGCTATACGCTCCTTTATCTTCTATTTTCTTATCATTTCGCTGTTTATCATCGATTTTCGACGTTTTTATCAAAAAAGACCCCGGCAGCACAGGCTGCCGGGGTCTTTTTTTCAGTTATGTACCGGGTCAGGCCAGAGCCTCTGTCATCCGTGCCGCCACAGCATCCAGGAATCCCATCGTGTCCACTTCCTGCTTATTATCAAGCGTGGACAGCGCCACCAAATCCTTAGTCATAATGCCGCCCTCGATCGTCGCGATGGTGGATTCCTCCAACACGTCGGCAAAATGCGCCAGATCGGACAGATCGTCCATTTCCGCGCGTTTACGCAACGCACCCGACCAGGCGAAAATGGTAGCCACCGAGTTGGTAGAGGTGGCCTCGCCCTTGAGATGGCGGTAATAATGCCGGGTAACGGTACCATGAGCGGCCTCGTACTCATAGTTGCCGTCGGGAGACACCAGCACACTGGTCATCATAGCCAGCGACCCGAAAGCCGTGGCCACCATATCGCTCATCACGTCGCCGTCATAGTTCTTGCAGCACCAGATAAAGCCACCCTCCGAACGGATAACGCGCGCCACCGCGTCATCGATCAGGGTATAAAAATAGGTAATACCGGCTTTTTCAAAAGCGTCTTTATAATCGGCCTCGTAAATTTCAGCAAAGATATCCTTAAACCGGTGGTCATAAGTCTTGGAAATCGTATCTTTGGTGGAAAACCACATATCTTGTTTGACCGAAAGCGCATATTGGAAGCACGCATGGGCAAAACTCCGGATGGACGCGTCAGTGTTGTGCATTCCCATGACAATGCCATCCCCGGCAAAATCCTGGATGAGCTGCCGGGTTTCGTTGCCGGCGGCGTCGGTTACCACCAATTCGGCTTTGCTGCCGGCGGCCGCTTTCATTTCCGTGTTTTTATAGATATCGCCATAGGCGTGACGGGCAATGGTGATCGGTTTTTTCCAGGTGGACACGCTGGGGCGAACGCCGTTTACCAGAACCGGCGCACGGAACACCGTGCCGTCCAGCATGGCCCGGATGGTGCCATTGGGGCTTTTCCACATCTGTTTAAGTTTATATTCCTCTACCCGCTGCGCGTTGGGCGTAATGGTGGCGCATTTCACGCCCACACCGTATTTTTTAATCGCATTTGCCGCGTCCATGGTCACCTGGTCGTCGGTTTCATCCCGATGGGGCAGCCCCAGATCGTAATATTCACACTGAAGGTCCACAAAGGGAAGCAGCAGCTTCTCCTTGATCGCCTGCCAGATGATGCGCGTCATTTCATCCCCGTCCATTTCGACAAGAGGGGTCTTCATGGAAATCTTTTGCATAAACATACCTCCTAAAGCAGATAGTGATAGTATACCATCTTTTGCCACCGTTTGCAATCGGCGAAAAAAAGTTGAAAACAGTGGGAATATATGGTATACTTTTGTCTTGATTATACGCGGCTTGCCGCTTTATAAAATACCATCCGAAGGGTTGCTGAAACAACATGACAGAGAATCCGTACCGTACCCATATCTGTACCGCCATCGGGGAATCCCTGCTGGATAAAAAGGTTCGCGTGGCCGGCTGGGTTGAAAATATCCGGGACCACGGCGGCGTGCTGTTTGTGGACCTGCGGGATCATTATGGCGTGGTGCAGGTCGTGGTATACGACGAAAGCCTGCTGGACGGCGTGAATAAGGAGAGCGCAGTATCGGTGACCGGCACGGTGGTGGGGCGCAGCGCCGACACCTATAACGATAAAATTGCCACCGGCACAGTGGAAATCAAGGCGGATGCCCTGACCGTCCTTGGAAAATGCCGCGGCAATCTGCCCTTTGAGGTGACGGCCTCTCCCGAGGTGAAAGAGGATGTCCGCCTGAAATACCGGTTCCTCGACCTGCGCAACAAAAAGGTACACCAGAATATGGTGTTGCGCGCGCAGATTATCTCGCACCTGCGGCAGAAGATGACCGACCTGGGCTTTCTGGAGATGCAGACGCCCATTTTGTCCGCCTCCTCTCCGGAAGGCGCGCGGGACTATCTAATTCCCAGCCGCAAGCATCACGGCATGTTTTATGCGCTGCCACAGGCGCCCCAGATTTTCAAGCAGCTGCTCATGGTATCGGGGTTTGACAAGTATTTCCAGGTAGCCCCCTGCTTCCGGGACGAGGATGCGCGGGCCGACCGGTCGCCCGGCGAGTTTTACCAGCTCGACTTTGAAATGGCGTTCGCCACGCAGGAGGATGTGTTTGCCGTGGCGGAAGAAGTCTTGTATGAAACGTTTACCAAATTCACCGATAAGCGGGTATCTCCCGCGCCCTTCCGCAAAATACCCTATGCGGAATGCATGCTGAAATACGGCACCGACAAGCCCGACCTGCGCAACCCGCTGGAAATCATCGATATCAGCGACATGTTCGTGGAAACCGACTTTGCGCCCTTCCGAGGCAAAACGGTCCGCGCCATCAATGTGCCCGGCTGTGCGTCCCAATCAAAGAGCTTTTTTGAAAACATGCTCAAATTCGCTACCTCAATCGGCATGAAAGGACTCGGCTATGTCAAGGTAACCGACGAGATGACCTTCCTGGGCCCGATCGATAAATTCCTCTCCGACGACCAGCGGCAGGAGCTGATCCGCCGGGCCGGACTGGAACCGGGCTGTGTGCTGTATTTTATTGCGGATTCCAAAGATCTGGCCCCCAAGCTGGCGGGCCAGATTCGCACCGAGGTGGCGGGCCGGCTGGGTCTGATTAAGGACGATGCGTTTGCGTTCTGTTTTGTGGTGGATTTCCCCATGTACGATCAGGACGAGGAAACCGGCGCCGTTGTCTTTACCCACAACCCCTTCTCCATGCCGCAGGGCGGCCTGGAAGCCCTCAACACCAAAAATCCGCTGGATATCCTCGCCTATCAGTACGACATTGTGTGCAACGGCGTGGAGCTGTCGTCCGGCGCGGTGCGCAACCATGACCTGGATACCATGGTGCGCGCCTTTGAAATTGCCGGTTATACTGAAGACGATTTGAAAACCAAGTTTTCTTCCCTTTATAACGCTTTCCAGTACGGCGCGCCGCCCCACGCGGGCATGGCGCCCGGCGTGGACCGGATGCTGATGCTGATTACCGGAGAGGACAATATCCGCGAAGTCATCGCTTTCCCGATGAACAGCGCCGCCCAGGATCTTTTGGTCGGCTCTCCCTGCCCGGTTACCGAGCAGCAGCTGCGGGAAGTGCATATAAAAATCCGATAGGAGGCCACAGCCATGATTACACGGGACGATATCCGCGATATCGCGCTGCTCTCCAAGCTGTTCGTGTCCGAGGAGGATTTGGACGGGCTGACACAGGAGATGGCGAAAATTATTGAGTTTGCCGATACCATTAATGGGGCCAGCGAAAAGCAGGATGAGGATTTCGACAATATTGGCGGCCTGCAGAATGCCTACCGGGAAGACGAGGTTGTGCCCTCTTATCCTCAGGAGGAAATACTCCTGAACGTCAGCGGCGGGGAAGACGGCTTTTTCCCGGTGAAAAAGAGAAAGTAAAAAGGATGTGTTCTCATGAGCGCCAGCCGGATTCGGTTGATCCACAATAAACTGACGGCCGGGGAGCTGTCCTGTGAAGAGCTCACCACGGCTTATCTCACGGCGATCGAGCGGGAAAACCCCGTTTTGAACGCCTATGTTTCCGTTACCCGTGACACAGCGCTTGAAGCGGCGCGGCGGGTCGATCAAAAGCGGGCGGCCGGCGAAGAGCTGTCCCTGCTGGAAGGCGTCCCCATGACGCTGAAAGACAATATCTCCACCAAAGGGCTGCTTACCACCTGCTGCTCCAAAATCCTGTCAGGCTACACCCCCATCTATGACGCTGCCGTATGGAGCTCTCTGAAAGGCCAGGGCGGCGTTTTACTGGGCAAAACCAACATGGACGAATTTGCTATGGGATCCTCCTGTGAAACCTCCTGCTATGGTGGGGCTAAAAACCCACACAATACGGCGCATGTGGCCGGCGGCAGTTCCGGCGGCGGCGCTTCGGCAGTCAGCGGCCACCTGGCTGTCTACGCGCTCGGTTCGGACACCGGCGGCTCCATCCGTCAGCCCGCCAGCTTCTGCGGCATTGTGGGTCTGAAACCTACTTACGGCGCGGTATCCCGCTACGGCCTGATCGCTTACGCCTCCAGCTTTGACCAAATCGGCCCACTTGCTGAAACCGTCGAGGACGCGGCGATCGTATTCGACGCCATTTCCTCCTACGATCCAATGGATTCCACCTCCAGCGGCCGCCGGGATGAACCCACGGCGGATACCCTGCGGCAGGACATACGCGGGCGGAAAATCGGCGTGGCAAAAGAATATATGGACTGCCTGCAGCCTCCCGTCCGGGCCGCCCTGGAAAAAGCCATCGCCGCGTATGAAGCGATGGGAGCGGAAATCGTTGAATTTTCGCTGCCGTCGTTGGGCTACGCCCTACCCGTCTACTACATTCTCGCCTGTGCGGAGGCCTCCTCCAATCTGGGCCGTTACGATGGGATTCGTTACGGTTACCAGGCACCCCACTACAACGGCATCCACGACATGATATGCCGCACCCGCAGTGAGGGCTTTGGTAAAGAGGTGCAGCGCCGAATCCTGCTCGGTACCTATGTGCTCAGCTCCGGTTATTACGATGCTTATTATAAAAAGGCACAAAACCTGCGCGGCGTCATCGTTCACGCTTTTGATCAGGCGTTTGAGAGCTGCGACGTCATCCTGGCGCCTACCGTACCCATGACCGCCTTTAAGGAGAACACATCTTCTCAGAACCCCATCCAAACCTATCAAACGGACATCTGCACCGTCCCGGTCAATATTGCGGGTCTGCCGGCGGTATCCCTACCCTGTGGGACGGATGAGAACGGATTGCCCATCGGTATGCAGTTAATCGGACCCCGTTTCAGCGAGGCTATAATTCTGAGTACCGCTTATCACTATGAGCAGCAGGCCGGCGCGGCGGCCGTACCGCCGGCGAAAGGGGGCGTGTCGCTGTGAAACAATACGAACTGGTAGCCGGTCTGGAAACCCATATCGAGCTTTCCACCAACACCAAAATATTCTGCGGCTGCACCACCAAATTTGGCGGTGATCCCAATACCAACTGCTGCCCCATCTGCATCGGCCTGCCCGGCACCCTTCCCAAGCTCAACCGGCAGGTGGTGCGCTACGCTATCCAGGCAGGACTGGTGACCCACTGCCATATCAACAACATCTCTAAAATGGACCGTAAAAATTACGTCTATCCCGACCTGTCCAAGGCGTACCAGATTTCCCAGTTCGACAAGCCTTTGTGCGAGCACGGTTATGTGGAGCTGTCCTCCGGTCGCCGGATACGCCTGACCCGTATCCATATCGAGGAAGACGCGGGCAAGCTGGTACACAGCCGGGGAGACACTTTTGTCGATTACAACCGTGCCGGCGTGCCGCTGATTGAAATCGTCTCCGAGCCGGATATACGCAGCGTAGACGAAATCCGGGAGTATATGGAAAAGCTCCAGCTGCTGATGCGTACCATCGGCATATCCGACTGCCGTATGCAGGAAGGCTCCATGCGCTGCGACGTCAACATTTCCGTCCGTCCGGTTGGGTCCGATACGTTGGGGACCCGCACCGAGATTAAAAACATGAATTCCTTTGCCCACATAGCCAAAGCGGTCGAGTATGAGATGGAGCGGCAAATCGACGTGATTGAAAGCGGCGGGCAGATCATTCAGGAAACCCGCCGTTTTGATGAGGAAACCGGCGTCACGGAAAACATGCGGGGCAAGGAAGACGCGCAGGATTACCGTTATTTCCGGGAGCCGGACCTGGTTACCCTGGCTACCACCGACGAAGAAATCGAGGAACTTCGCGCGGCGCTGCCCGAACTGCCGGAGGCGCGGCTGCAGCGATACACCACCGATCTGGGCCTTCCGGAAAAGGACGCGCAGATGCTCGTCAAATACCGCAAAATCGCGGAATACTTTGACGCTGCCTCGGAAGGGGTCACCCCCCGCACCGTGTCCAACTTCATTCTCGGCCCCATTTTCCGCCGCATCGACACCGAGGCCGACAAGGAAACCGGACGGGTGCCCCTGCCGGCAGACCATCTGCGGGAATTGGTGGCCCTGATTGACAGCGGCAAGCTGAAGATGAACCTAGCCAAATCCACCCTTGAAAAAATGATGGATCAAGGCAAACGCGTCGGCGACCTGCTCACCGAGGAAGATATGGCCGGCGTGGACGAAACCGCCCTCAAAGCCATTTGCGAAGAGGTCGTCGCCGGCAATCCTGGCGCGGTGTCCGATTACCGTGCCGGAAAGGAAAAGGCGCTCAAAGCCCTTGTAGGCGGTGTGATGAAAGCCACCCGCGGTGCCGCGGATGCCAAAGCGGCGGAAGAACTTATTTTGTCTATCATCCAGTCTTGATATTGCTGAAAAAGACCGGGCATAAGCCCGGTCTTTTGTTGTGTAAACTTGCAAACCGCCCGCCCCTTTCCGCAGCCGGGATTTACAAATCATTATATGGTACTACCGTAACCGGAACTATATCCGGCGCCTGTGTTGTCAAGGCGTTGTAATACTGGAAACAACAAAGGAGTTTGGCGTTGACCTCGATAGTATGAAATTCAACAAGTAAGTATCCAGCCAACCCTCTCGGCACATTTTGCTCCATTCAAGGATACATCGCTGCGTTCAATCGAAAGATAATCTTCCTGTCGCTACCGTGTAGGCGCCTGTTGTTCCGTCGATCTTCTGATAAAAAATAGGATGACCGGCTTTGCCCGTGTTGATCGCTGCCCTAAGTGTAAGCTTATCCCAACAGCCGCAGCCCTTTGGGATAGCGGTTCTTAAGTCTTCCCCCACTAGCCTTTCCAAACCCGACGGTTATCCCCTCTACTGCCACGGCCGTCCAGCCCTGTACTCCCTCCACTGGAATTTCCTGCCCCTTTAAAAACAGGCTCAGACGTTCGTCACACCGTTTCAGATCAATCAATTGGCGGCAGTCCGCCGCCTGAGCGGCCATAAAGGCCGCATGGCAGGGCTCCAGACGGTTTTTGCAGAGTTCCGCCACCGCTATGCCGGTGGCAAACATAGGCAGTCCTAGCACCAGGGAGAGATCCAACGGCAGCAGCCGCATCTGTCCACCATAAAGGCGAAACTGCCCCTGCGGTTCGTCGGAAAAGCAGGTGTGATACAGCTCTTCAGCCTGCCGGCCAACGCTGTCAACGGCCGGTTCCACCGGCAGCCAGTCCCTATGCTCCGCCGTCTCCCCCCGCCGGATCAGCCGCGCCACAAAGTGCCCCTCTCCCCCGTCCGCCGGCGTGATGCGCCGGCAAAGGGTCAGATCAGCTGCCGGCTCCTCTATTCCTTCTGAAAAAGCCGCAACACAATCCCACGGCAACCCCGGCCGTCCAAAAGGCGCCTCGATTGCTGCCAAATCAAAGTCCGGATGCCGGTTTAAAAAAGCGGCTATTTGACATTCGTTTTCTTCCGGCGCAAAAGTACATGTGGAGTATACCAGCCGTCCACCAGGGCGTACCATGATCGCGGCCGCATCCAGAATATCCCGTCCCCGGACAGCGCACAGCCGGATATTGTCCTCACTCCACTGATCCAGCGCCGCCGGCTCCTTACGGAACATCCCCTCGCCCGAGCAGGGGGCATCCACCAATACACCGTCAAAAAAGCCCTCCAGGCGGCCGGCTAGCGCCGCCGCATCGGCGGATGATACCACCGCGTTTCGCACGCCGCACCGTTCGATGTTCTGCGCCAGCACACGGGCGCGGCCGCGCACGTATTCATTGCACCAAAGCAGACCCTGCCCCCGCAGCGCCGCCGCAATTTGCGTGGATTTACCCCCCGGCGCGGCACAGAGATCCAAAATCCGTTCCCCTATGAGGGGGGCCAGAGCCGTCACCGCCGACATGGCGGACGGCTCCTGCATATAGTAGGCGCCCGCATGATGCAGGGGATCGGCCCCGGCTTTAAATGAGGGATTCACCCGAAATCCTTCTCCGCAAAAGGGTACCGGCTTTGCCTCGCCGTCCCACAGCTCCTCAAACCGCTTCACCGAACATTTCAGCGTATTTACCCGCAGCCCCCGCGCCGGCGGGCCGTTTCCGGCCAGTAAGGCATCCGCCTGGTTTCCGTAAAGACGCCTCATCCGCGCGCAAAAGTCCGGCGGTCCTATAAAATTATCCATGATTTCCTCCCCTAATTCCGAAATTACATGAAAAGCCCGCTGCGGGCGCATCCGCAGCGGGCAACAGGAAGGGTTATAAATCAGCCGTTGCGGCGAGGCGGGCGATGGCCGCTGTCCCGGCGGGGCGGACGCTGATCGGAAACCGTGTTTTCTGGTTTCAGACCTTCCACCTCGATCAGGGCATCGCGGCGGGACAGGTTCAACCGGCCCTGCTCGTCGATCTCGGTCACCTTGACCAGCACCTCATCTCCGACATTTACCACATCTTCGACTCGTTCCACCCGTTTCACGTCCAGACGGCTGATGTGCACCAGCCCCTCTTTACCGGGCGCAATTTCCACAAACGCGCCGAACGTCATCAGGCGGGTAACCTTGCCTTTATAAATCGCGCCAATTTCGGGATCCTTGGCGATGGTTTCCACCACCATCAGCGCGCGTTTGGCGTCCTCGATATCGGTGGAGGAAATAAAGACGTTGCCGTCCTCCTCAATGTCGATCTTGCAGTTGCACTCGGCCTGGATCTTCTGGATAACCGAGCCGCCCTTACCAATAACCTCGCGGATTTTATCCACATCGATCTTGGTATTGAGCATCTTAGGCGCATATTTCGACAGCTCCTCGCGGGGCTGCGGAATGGCTTTGAGCATAATATCATCCAGGATATACAGCCGCGCCTTATAGGTTTTATCCAGCGCTTCCCGGATAATGGCCGGGGTCAGTCCGTGTACCTTCAGGTCCATCTGGATGGCGGTAATGCCCTTATGGGTACCACCCACCTTAAAGTCCATATCACCGAAGAAGTCTTCCAAGCCCTGGATGTCGACCATGGTCATAAAGCGGTCGCCCTCGGTTACCAGTCCGCAGGAAATACCCGCCACTGGCGCCTTGATCGGCACACCCGCATCCATCAGTGCCAGCGTGGAGCCGCAGATCGAGGCCTGTGAGGTAGATCCGTTGGAGGAAACCACTTCGCTGACCAGCCGCAGGGTATAGGGGAAATCTTCCACCGAAGGAATTACCGGCAGCAGCGCCCGTTCGGCCAGAGCGCCATGGCCGATCTCCCGGCGGCCGGGGCCGCGGGAAGGACGGGTTTCACCCACCGAATAGGAGGGGAAGTTATAATGGTGCATATACCGTTTTTCGGTTTCGTTATCAATGCCGTCCAGCAGCTGCGCATCGCCGGAAGAACCCAGCGTCACGACGGTCAGCACCTGTGTCTGGCCACGGGTAAACATGCCGGACCCATGCACGCGCGGCAGCAGACCCACTTCGGCGGCCAGCGGGCGGATCTCGTCGATACCACGGCCGTCCACCCGCTTGCCGTCGTCCAGCAGCCAGCGGCGAACCACAAATTTCTGCAGTTTATACAGGCATTCCTCGAGCTTGGCCTCCTGCTCGGGATAAACCGCGTCAAACTTTTCGTGTACGGCCTCGTACACCGGCCGCAGACGCTCGTCGCGGATACGCTTGTCATCGGTATCCAGCGCCTTGCGGACATCTTCAATGGCAAATTCCTTGACGGCCTCGTACATCTCCGGATCGGGATCATTCGAGGTAAAGGCAATCTTTTCTTTGCCGATTTCAGCCACAATGGAGTTTATGAACTCCACAATCTGCTGGTTGGCCTGATGACCCGCCATAATGCCGTCGAACATGGTGTCGTTGTCCACTTCATTGGCGCCGGCTTCAATCATGGCCACCAGATCGGCCGTGGACGCCACGGTCACATGCATATCCGAACGCGCTTCTTCTTCAGCGGTAGGATTGATGACGTACTGACCGTCAACCAATCCAACGACGACGCCCGAAATAGGACCGTCCCACGGAATTTCAGAAATCGCAATGGCGATGGAAGCGCCGATCATAGCCGTTGTTTCCGGCGGGCAGTCGGGATCGACCGACATCACCGTGCAGACGACAGACACATCGTTGCGCATATCCTTGGGGAACAGCGGCCGGATGGGACGGTCGATCACACGAGAGGTCAGGATTGCCTTCTCGGAAGGGCGCCCCTCACGGCGCTGGAAAGAGCCGGGGATTTTTCCCACGGAATACAGCTTCTCCTCATAATCCACCGACAGGGGGAAGAAATCCACCCCGTCGCGGGGCTTGGCCGACATGGTCACGGCGCACAGGATGACGGTTTCGCCATACCGTACCAGGCAGGAACCGTTGGCCAGCTGTGCGATTTTACCGGTTTCCACCTTCAGGGGACGGCCGGCCAAAGTCGTTTCAAACACTTTGTAATTTTCAAACATAATTAACCTCCGACAACATATATTTGCCACCGGAGCCATCCCGGACTTTTAGCAATAAAACAAGCGTTCCAGCGGTTTCGAGCGTTTGTTTCATCGCTAAAATACGGTAAGCCTCCGGATATAGCCAATGGAAAACAGGATGAGGCAGGAGAGTCCCCTCTCCTGCCTCTCTTACGGACTTATTTACGGATACCCAGCTTTTCAATAATCGCACGATAGCGATTGATATCCTTTTTCATCAGATAGTTAAGCAGGTTGCGGCGATGACCGACCATTTTCAGCAGGCCACGGCGGGAATGGTGATCCTTTTTGTGGATTTTGAGATGCTCGGTCAAGTCGCTGATCCGTTTGGTCAGCACCGCGATCTGAACCTCAGGAGATCCGGTATCGCCCTCATGGGTCGCATACTCTTTCATGATCGCTGTTTTTTCTTCAGGTAACATCATAGCGTTTTCACCTCATTAAAATAGTTTCCGCAAGCCCAGCGCCGGGAAAAGGCGATTCCTCTTCGAGGCATACTCCACGGTCCGGACGAGGGAATATTCCGCGTCAATACTGTACGCGGACATTATTATACCACAGCCTTTGTTTTCTGTAAAGTACCAATTTGCGGCTTATGGCATGCGAATCCACACTTTTTTCTTTAAGTTTCCTGAATTCTTCCTGCGGCCGTATGCCTAAGCTGCCAGACAAATCCGCAAGGCCCCGCCAGAATTCGTATAGCACATGTGGAACCAGGACAATTTACAGGATGCGGAACAGGTCCCCGAGGCGGCCGATACGGGCCACATCGTCCGGCGGCGTGCCCCATTGGTCGGTGACACGGATATACACCGGTGTCATACCCGCCGCCTGCGCTCCCTGTACGTCATTGACCGGATGGTCCCCTACATAAACGCATGCCTTTGGCGCTGTCCCCAGCCGCGCCGCGGCTCTGCGGAAAATTTCCGGATCAGGCTTGTGTATGCCTTCATCTCCGGATACCACCACCACGTCCAGTAGGGGGCGCAGACCCGAAAAATCCAGCTTGCGGTTCTGCAGCAGCGAAGGGCCGTTGGTAACGATACCGGTTTTCCAGCCGCGGCGGCGGCATTCCCGCAACACATCAACGGTCTCCGGATAGAGCGACGTGTACCGGCTGAAATGATACCGGCACTCCATTGTCAGTTCCTCCGGAGAAGGTCCGTCCCGCCAGTCCCATTGCTCTTTCAGCGACCGGAAATACTCCACATAGTCCACATAGCCTCCGTTTTGCTGTCGCAGCATCTGGCGTAGGCGTTCTTCCCGCACCGCCGGCTCCAGCCGGGGAAAATACCGGTTGAAAAAATAACTGGCGTACTGGGAAAACGCTTTTTCCCGATCCTGGAGCGTATCGTCAAAATCAAACAGCACCGCCTGTATACCGGTACCGCCCGCGGGATCGCCCAGGATTTCCCGGCGTGCGGTATCCCCGTCCCGGTGAATCTGCTCTTTGAGCTGGGCAATGGAGGCAAATGTTTTTTCCTCCCGCAAAAAGCGTAGAGGTGACACACGAATCCGCTGGCCGTACAGATCCCCTTCGTATTCGGGAATCCAGGTTTCCGCCAACGGCGCTTCGGCGCCGACTGTGGGCTTCACGCCGATATTGGTGACGCCATAGGTCACCCGTCCCTCCACCTCTACGGCAGAGGCATATACCCCAAAACGAGGCTGGATAAATCCGGCGGGCAGCGGCTGGTTGATGGTGGGCGTACCCAGTTCGCGACCGAGCTGCCGGCCGTGTACCACCTCAAAATCCAGCGTAAACGGTACCCCGAGCAGCCGGTTCGCCAGCGCCATGTTCCCCGCTTCCAAGCAGCGGCGGATACGGCTGGTGCTGACCGGCTCGCCATCCACCTCCACGGCGGGAACGGCTACCACCTGGATTCCGTATGCTTGTCCCAGTCGGCGAAGCGTATCCACCGTGCCGGCCCCACCTTTTCCAAAACGGTAGTTGAATCCGCAGGCCACCAAGCGCGCGTCCAACTGGTTGCGCAAGATATCCCGCACAAATTCCTCCGGCGATAGATTTCGAATCGCTTCAAAATCAAGGATAAATTGCTCGGCAATACCCATATTTTCAAGCAGACGGGCCCGCCGGTCGGGGGGCATAAGCACGCCGCCCTCCCCTTTGGGGAGATGCCCGGAGAACGTCAGAATCGCCGCGTCCAGGTCTTCCCGTCCCGCCGCTTGGCAAATCACCGCCCGGTGCCCGATATGCAGCCCTTCAAAAACTCCCAGAGCCAGCGCTCGCGGGCGGCGTTCCACCATATCAAAGGGAATCGTATAGTCTTTCATAACTGTCTGTGCCACGCTCCTATGCCATATACTTGGCGGTCAATTCCTGCTCTTTCGGAACGCCCAATCCCAAAAAGCCGCCGTCCGGGTCTTTTACCCTCACGACACCTTTCACAGGCTCTTTCAGACGGTCGAGCGCCAGAGCGCCCCCATTTCGGAATCGCACCGCCTGCGCGGGCGACACCGTTACCGCAGGAAATGTTAAAAACGCCGACTCCACCGGCAGCAGCCGGTCGGCCAGAGTGCCTTCCTCCGCCAGCCGTTCCGCCTCCTCAAAGCTCACGCACTGCTCCAGCGTATAGCCGGCGGCCATGGTGCGCCGCAGGGCGGTCATTACCGCGCCGCAGCCCAGCAGCCTTCCCATATCGTCACACAGGGTACGGATATAGGTGCCCGCCGAACAGCGGCAGTCAAATGTCAGCGTACCGGCCGCACGGTCATAATCCCGTATTTCCAGCGTATAAACCGTAACCGGGCGGGCTTCGCGTTCCACCTCCACGCCCTGGCGCGCCAGCTCATACAGCCTCACACCGTCCTTTTTCAGGGCAGATACCATAGGCGGTACCTGTACTATATCGCCCCGAAAGCGGGGAAGGATGTCCTCGATCTCCTGTTGGCCGGGAACCGGTGCACCGGTCGCGGCGACTTCCCCCCAGATATCCAGTGTATTGCTGACCAGTCCGAAGCGCAGCGTGGCCCGGTAGGCTTTGTCATGGCAGGGAAGGTGGCTGACCGCGCGGGTCGCCCGCCCCACCATCAGGGGCAGAACCCCCGTCGCGCCCGGATCGAGCGTGCCGGCATGGCCGACCTTTTTTATATGCAGCCAGCGGCGCAGGGCCGCGCAACAGGAAAAGGAGGTCATCCCTGCCGGCTTATCGATACACAATAATCCGTCCATGATAACCTCCCTGTCTCTCAGTTCGCTTCATCAATATGGGGCACTGTCTCCCGGATAACGGACAGCAGCTGCCCTGTTACAGCCGCTTCATCGCCCTGTGGGGAGCAGCCGGCCGCACGCATATGGCCGCCGCCGCCCAGTTTTGCACAAATGGCCGACGCATCAGCATGCGTACCGGTACGCACACTGACTTTAAAGCTGCCGTCTGCTTTCTGCCGCAGGGTCACGCCCACCCAAACCCCCTCGATCTGCCGGGGTATGGGCGCCAACCCTTCCATATCGTTTTCCACCGCTCCGCTGACCGCCGCCATGTGGTTGGTGATGGTCATAAACGCCACCCGGCCGCGGCAATGGAACTCCATGCTGTCCAGCGCCAGACGTTCCAGCTCCACCCGCGCACGGGACTTGATGTCAAACATCTCTCGATTGATCATTTCGGTACGGGCGCCCTTTTCAATCATCCGCGCCGCCGCCCGGTGGGCGGCGGCATCCGTATTGGCGTACTTAAAGCATCCGGTATCCGTCGCTATGCCGGTGTACAGGCATTCCGCCATCCCTTGATCGAGCGGGACGCCCATTTCGTCAATTACCTGTGCGATCAGCATGGCCGTCGCGGCGCTGTCCGCATCCAAAAGCAGATGCTGCGCGTATTCCTTATTTGACCCATGGTGGTCGATACACAAATCCACCTTATCCGCAAGCGGCTGCAGGCGGCTTCCCAGCAGCTGGGGATCGGCCACATCCACCGCCGCGACAAAGGCCGGTTCAAAATCCGGCTGCTCTACGTCGGCCGTCATATAGCTGTACTTCTGCGGGATCTCGTCGCTGCAGGTGGTTCGGGCCAGCTTGCCCATCGCCTGCAGCGCCCGGCAGAGCGCATAGCCCGAGCCAATGGTATCGCCATCGGGGTAATGATGCATTAAAATCAGTATCCGGTCGGCCTGCCGCAGCATGGCGGCCGCAGCCGCAACCGTGATCGGTTTATTCATCCTGCCCGCCTCTTTCTATCTCCGACAGCGTGCGGGCGATCTTGGCGCTGTAAGCGATAGAATCATCCGCCACAAATCGCAGCTCCGGCACATGCCGCAGCCGCAGCGCCTCACCCAGCTCATGCCGCATATAGCCGCCCGCCGATTTCAGGCCCTCCACCGCCTTTTTGGCCGTGTCCAGCCCTTCCATCGCACTGATAAACACCGTCGCATACGACAAATCGCGCGAAACCTCTACCCGTACGATGCTCAGCATGGCTTCCGCAACCCGCGGGTCTTTCACCGTCCGCAGGATAGCGGTCAGTTCGCGCATGATATCCTCGCTGGTCCTGTCCATACGATAACCCGGCATGGGTGTTCTCCTTTCCAAAACGGGACATCAATCCCGGTACTCCTCCATAATATACGTTTCAAAAATGTCTCCCTCTTTGATATCGTTAAAGTGTTCCAGTCCAATACCGCATTCGTATCCTTGGGCCACTTCTTTAACATCGTCTTTAAACCGCTTCAGGGAGATCATCTTGTCGTCAGCGATGATGATGCCGTCCCGCACCACCCGCAGCAGGTCGTTGCGGTAAATTTTACCGTCGACCACATAGCATCCGGCCACGGTGCCGACATTGGTGATTTTATAAACCTGCCGGACCTCGACACGGCCATGCAGTACTTCGCGGGTTTTGGGAGCTAACATGCCCTTCATGGCCGACTCAATCTCCTCGATGCAGTCATAAATGATGCGGTACATCCGCATATCCACATCGCTCCGCTCCGCGGCGTCCTGCGCCAGCGGCTCCGGACGGACGTTGAAGCCCACGATGATGGCGTTGGAGGCATCGGCCAGCATGACGTCGCTTTCGCTCACCGCGCCCACGGCGCCGTGGATCACCCGTACCCGCACCTCGTCGTTCGACAGCTTCTCCAGAGACTGGCGTACCGCCTCTACCGACCCCTGAACATCAGCCTTGACGATGACGTTCAGCTCTTTCATCTCGCCCTGCTGCATCTGATCGAACAGATTATCCAGCGTAACCTTCTGGTACTGCTTAAACTGCTCTTCCTTGGCCGACTGCTTGCGCTGTTCCACCAGTTCACGCGCCAGGCGTTCATCGGATACCGCGTCAAACACGTCGCCGGCCACCGGCACCTCGTCCAGGCCCATAATCTCCACCGGAACGCTCGGGCCGGCTTTCTCCACCTTTTCGCCCCTGTCGTTCAGCATGGCGCGGACGCGTCCCACAGCCATACCGGCCACCAGCGCGTCGCCGGTATGCAGGGTGCCGTTCTGTACCAGTACCGTCGCGATCGGGCCGCGGCCCTTATCCAGGCGCGCTTCAATCACGGTGCCCTTGGCGGCGCGGTCGGGGTTGGCTTTCAGCTCTTTTACCTCGGCCACCAGAAGCACCGTCTCCAGTAGTTTATCCAATCCATCGCCGGTCATAGCCGACACCGGCACACAAATGACATCGCCGCCCCATTCCTCGGGCACCAGCTCATATTCGGTCAGCTGCTGCATCACCCGATCGGGATTGGCTTCCGGTTTATCCATTTTATTGATCGCCACTACAATGGATACGCCTGCCGCTTTCGCATGATTGATGGCCTCCACGGTCTGCGGCATAATGCCGTCGTCGGCCGCCACCACCAGGATGGCGATATCGGTCACCTGCGCGCCGCGCGCCCGCATCGAAGTAAACGCCGCATGGCCGGGCGTATCAAGGAAAGTGATCGTCTGTCCGTCTATCGTCACCTGATAGGCGCCGATATGCTGGGTGATGCCGCCGGCCTCACCGCTGGTAACGCTGGTTTTCCGAATCGCGTCCAGTATCGACGTTTTACCGTGGTCGACATGGCCCATAACCACCACAACCGGATCGCGGGACTGCAGATCCTGGTCGGTATCCTCGCTGTCGTCGATAATCCGTTCTTCGATGGTGACGACTACTTCGCGTTCCACCTTGGCGTGCAGCTCTTCGCCCACCAGGAAAGCCGTATCAAAATCCACTTCTTCGTTGGCGGTAGCCATAACGCCCATGAGCATCAGTTTTTTAATGACCTCAGACGCCGTCACTTTCAGGCGAAGGGCCAGCTCGCTCACGGTGATGGTCTCACCCACCTGGATGGTCATGGGCTTTTTCTGACGTTCCAGCTGGATCCGTTTCAGGCGCTCAGCCTCCGTTTCACGGCGGCCGCGCGGTTTGCGGTACTGCTGTGACTTTTGGTTGATCTTCTGCTTGCGGGGCCCGAAATCGCTTCGGCCGCCTTTAGAGGTCTGCGCCATCGTATCGAATTTTTCATCGTATTTCTGCACATTAAGCTGCTGCGGGCGGCGGGTATCCACCGTCCGGCGTTCCACCGGAGCTTTGGGCGGATGGGGTTTATCCGCGCCGTCGGCTTTCTTCACCGCGGGCGCCGTTGGCTGTGTGCCGCCGGCTGCCGCCGGTTTATTCGGCGACGTTTTGGCGGAATGCTGCTCCGCTCGAGCGGCCTTTTCGGCTTCTTTGGCGGCAGCTCGTTCTTTTTCCTTTTCCGCCGCCGCGGCGAAATACCGGTCAAAATTCTCTTCCTGATGCTGCTGTGTGTAGTATTCAAAGATAATATCGAGGTCGCTTTCTTCAAGCGCCGTCTGGCTTTTTTTCGCGGTTCCGGTGTAGTCCTCCAGCAGCTTTACAACATCCTTGCTGGCTACGCCAAAATCCTTGGCGACCTCATTTACTCGATACTTAATCATCATATGGCATCGTCCTCCTGTCTATCCGGGCAGTCTTTTTCAAATGCTGCCGCAAATCCACGGTCATCCGTGGCCAAAACCCCCACGGGTTTGGACACTCCCAGCGCCTTTCCGATCTGCTCCTTATCAAGCGATGTACGCAGCAGTCGCGCCGGGAATTTTTCCGCTGTAAAACGTATCTCTTTTTCGGTCTTTGGGGACAAATCGGCGGCCAAGACCACGGCCTTCGCCTTTCCCTGCCGCATCCACCCGGTCACGGCGTCGCACCCCGCGGCCAGATGTCCCGACCGGCGGCAAATCCCCAGCTTTCCGGCCAGCTTATCCGCCATGGGCTTTCAGCTCCTCTTCCATCTGGTTATACACCTCGTCGGGTATCCGGCACGAAAAGCCTTTTTCCAGCCGCCGGGCCTTGCGGGCCGCCTGCAGACAAGCCAGGGAGGAACAGACATACGCACCGCGTCCCGGCTTCTTGCCGGTCAAATCCAGCGACACATTGCCTTCGGGGCTCTTTACCACCCGGACCAGCTCTTTTTTGGGCTTCATTTCCCCGCAGCCGGTGCATTTACGCAGCGGGATTTTTCTCGTTTTCATTGCGGTTCCTCCCTTCCCTTATGTCTTTGGCGTATGAATCAGCCTTCTTCGGTTTCTCCGTAAAATCCGCTTTCCGGCCGGATATCAATCTTCCAGCCGGTCAGCCGCGCGGCCAAACGGGCGTTCTGCCCTTTGTTGCCGATGGCCAGCGACAGCTGTGCGTCGGGCACCGTTACCCGGCAGCTTTTGGCGCCATCCGGGTCCACCTTAACCGACAGCACCTTGGCCGGGGCCAGCGACGCCGCGATAAAGACCTCCGGATCCTCGCTGTATTCCACAATGTCAATTTTTTCGCCGCCGAGTTCTTCCACGATGCCGGCCACGCGGGAACTGCGGGGGCCGATGCAGGCTCCCACCGCGTCAACGTTGGCGTCATGCGCCTGCACCGCCATTTTGGTGCGAGAGCCGGCCTCGCGGGAAATCGCCTTGATTTCCACCGTGCCACCGAAAATCTCCGGCACCTCCATCTCAAACAGGCGTTTTACCAGCCCAGGATGAGTGCGCGAAATCAGCGCGCGCGGACCCTTTTCTGTATCCCGCACATCCACGACATACACTTTGACACGTTCCCCTTCGCGCAGGGTCTCCCCTTCAATTTGTTCGGTCTGGGGCAGCACCGCCTCGGCCTTTCCAATTTCCACCGTCGCCGCTCCGGTGCGAGGATCGACGCGTGTCACCAGCGCAGTGACCAGTTCCTGGTTGCGGCGCTGGAATTCCTGCATTTGCTGGCCGCGTTCGGCTTCGCGGATACCCTGGCGGATGACATGCTTGGCCGTCTGGGCGGCAATGCGTCCAAACTGCTTGGTTTCCAGGTCAATCTCCACCACATCGCCCACCTTGGCGTTTTTGGAATACCGCTGCGCTTGCTCAGGCAGCATCTCCTCATCCGGATCCTCGATTTCTTCCACCACGGTTTTGCGGATCGACGCGCAGAACTCATGCGTTTCCGGGTCCATAATTACCGATATGTTGTCCTTGCCGCCAAAATCCCGTTTAATAGCAATAATAATTGCCGCCCGGATTTTTTCCAGCAAATAGTCCCCGGGGATCCCTTTTTCTTTTTCCAGCAGGCTCAGCGCCTCAAAGAATTCGTCGTTTTTACTTACCTTAGCCATTTTCCGTTTTCCTCCCTGTCATCAGTTGACGCCGCCATGGGGCGTTTATTCCAGAGGTTCCTCCTCGTCGTCGATTACATGAACCACGCTGATATCTTTACGGTTAAAGGAGCGCTCCCCGTCTTCGGTTTCCAGAAGAACCGCCTCCTCTTCCAGTCCTTTGAGAACCCCGCAGAACTCCCGCACGCCATCCAGTGGGCGGATCAGCCGTACCGCGACCGGAAGCCCGGCGCAGGCGACAAAATGTTCCGGGCGTGTGAGCTCCCGCTCGACACCGGGGGACATAACCTCCATGCAATACGCATGCGCAATGGGATCCGCTTCATCCAGGATCGGATTCATCCGGCGGGACATGGCCACGCAGTCGTCAATGGAAACGCCCTCCGGCTTATCGATCATAAACCGCAGATACCAGGACGCCCCTTCCTTGACAAAGCGCACGTCCCACAGCGTCAGTCCCAGTTCCTGTGCGACCGGCTCCGCCAGGCGACGGCAGACAGCCACCGTATTTCCGCCTGATTTTTTTGCCTGTGCCATAGTGTTTCGCATTTCCCCCTATCAAAGATAAAAGAGCGGGTTGCCCCACTCCTTTACATACGTTTACTATTCTACTGTTAGATAGTGTACCACTATTGCCTGAAAAATGCAAGGAAAATTTGCATCCTAACGCGGTTTTTCGGCCATCCCGCTTGATTTCATCCCAAAAAGGAACCGCCGGCGCCCTTAATGGGTGCCGACGGTTCTCCATAACCATTGTATCGGGTCATTCTCTAGCCTTCATAGACCAGCACTTCTTTTCCCGCCAAGTAATTGGCCATTTGCTTGGATACCGCTTCCACGGTTCCCGCCGCCACCTGATACCGGTCGCCATCCTGCATCACGCAGGTATATCGGCTGCCGGAGGTCTTATACAGCTTGGCAATGATGGTTTGGTCCTGGCTGCTTATCGGATTGATCCGGATAATCATATCTGGATCGCCGGACGGGGTCTTATCCGCTTTGTCAATGCGTTTTACCCCCATCAGTACCTGATAAAACTGGCGGAACTGGGCCGTAGACAACTGTTTGCCGCCCACCTTCACCGTCAGTGCGTCGTCGGAATCCTCCGCTTCTTCGTCATGCGTCATGTCGAACCGGGTTTCCTTGCCGTTTTCCGTTACCGCGATCGACTGGATCCCTGTAATGTCCTGCAGGAACAGCATGGTGGTCACCACGTCATTATACGTGACATCCAGCCACGGGATAGACGAAGCCGACACCAGATAAATCACATCCAGATCATTGACCATGACATAGTACTGCTCGCCGTCGGCTTTTTTGCCGACCGTTACCGTATGCCCTTCCACATTGTAGTACTTGGTGACCGTTTCTTCTTCCCCGGTGCCTGTCGTCCCGGCCGCCGTAGTCGTAGTCGTGCCGTTTTTCGGCTCTGTCGTTTCTACCGCCAGATTCATTTTGGCCACCGAATAAGGTTTGTCAAAGCCACAGTCTTTCTTCTGCTTTTCTGTGGGGTGCGCAATCGCCGCTTCGTCGGCGACTAGCGAATACGCGGAATCAAACGCGCCCGAGGCGGCTTCATCCCCGGTCCCGCGGAAAAATGGTTTCTCTATAACATAGGTATACAGGGAATACGTCTCGCTGTCATTGCTGTTGACCCGGCGCACCGATAGGGGTTCTCCTTCCCGCACGGAACCGCTGAGTTCAATATCACGCAGAACCGGTTCGCCCTCCTCGTCGTCATCCTTGACAGTAGGCGCGGATATTAGCGCCGTACCAATATACTTTGTCGATTTGCCGAGCACCGTGTCGGCAAATGTTTCCGCTACCAGATAGATATCGTCGCTGCCCGAGGCGCGGAAATACGCTTCATCGGACACTTCCGACTTCATACCGATTTCAAACGAATAGGTAGACCCATCCGCATAAGTGACGTTTACTTTTCCGAGCGGCTTGTCAAAGCCATATTCGGAGGGCGCCTGCGGATTATCCAGCTTGCGGGTGGCAGAAATGGAGGCCAATGCGCCGGTCAGGCTGTTCACATTGTCGGTATGAATCGGCAGGTCCTGATAGGTCTGTACGGACAACGCCCCGTCCTTGTTGTCGGAAATCGTAAAGGTTTCGTCCCCGGTTTGAACCTCCACTTTGGCCACTGGCTTTTCCAGCGTTTTCCCATCCTTATCCTTGCTTTTGTCCAGCAGGGAAATAGCGGGCGTACTGGAATCGCTGCTGTCTGCGCCGCTGTCTTTCGGATCGGTGAGCAGCAGCACGGCGGCCAGGCCGCCGCCCAGCGCCACGACCGCCACCAGCGCGATGATCATGGTGCGTACGCGTTTACTCATAAATGTCTCCTCCTCAGGAAGACCACGAGGCAGATGACGAGCATACCGACCGGCAGGACGATGGCCAGAAGGATTCCCAGCGTATTGGCCGAGCCGGCGCTGAACTCCAGGCTGGTCTGGGTGAGATCTTTCCCGGATATGGTGATGCTGTCTTCCTGGCCATTGATATAGTTCATGGCATCCAGCACCACTTTTTCATTCTGTACATTCTGCATCTTAAAAACCGTGTCGTTGGCGAGGCCCTGGTTGCACACCACCACATTGGTCTGCACCATCACCGATTCTTCGCCGCTGTTGTCATAGGTCCATTTGACCGCCATTCCCATACCGACCACCGGATACTCGCCGGCTTCTTTCGCCTCAGCGTTTTCCCCGTCCAGCAGCGACGCGATACGGCTGCTCTCCGGGAAAGTGACCATGGGGATGTTATACAGCGGCTTGCTGGTGTCCGTACCCGCTTTCAGCACGATCTGGCGGGGCATGACGTTCAGCACACCGGCTTCTTTAGCGGTTTCCTGTATGGGACTTTCCGGCAGGTCGCCGTATATGACCTGCGCCGAACCGGCATAGGCCCGGCTGGCCGTGGTTTCCACCACCTGGTTGTCGGTCACCTCGATCTGGTACCCGTCGTTGAGGAATTCATACAGGTTGGGGCAATCCTTTGAAGTGGCGAGATTGTTCAGCACCACCATCAGGTTGCGGCCCAGCTTGCCGTCGTTTGTCAGCCAGTCGCGCAGGCGGGTAATTTCCGCATCGGTGAAATCCTTGGCGGGAGCCGCCACGATCGCGGTCGTGACTTTCTCACCGATTTCCTGTGCCGATGACAAATTGACTTCTTCCACCGTATAGCCGTTTAGGCCGAACAGGTCCTTCAGCGTCGATGCCGTGGCGCTGTCCTCATCATGGCCGGTCAGCAGCATGGCCTGTATATCCACGTCGCTGATGACGGCTTTAACACAGGAAGCGGTGGTCATCTCCACCTTTGAGGTGAAGCTTGTCAGCGAATACCCATATTGATCCGTCTCGTAGCTGTAAAAATCGTTGATGGTTTTCAGGCGGTAGCGCTCCGCGCTGCCTTCGCCGCTGCGGAACAGGATGCTGCCCTCCTGAATGTCGCCGTAGGATTTATACTGTGTCAGCAGCGCGGGCTGGTTGGTAAGGTCTACATACTGAACCGTCACCTTGCCACCGGACTGCAGCTTATACTGGTTCCACGTCTCATGGAGCTGTTTATAAACGGTGTTCATTTCCGCCAGCGTAGTCCCCGGGTTATTGATATCCTCTTCCCGGAAAAAGGCGATAATCTCCACCGGTTTATCCACCGTTTTGATCATATCCACTGTCTCCTGCGACACGGTATACCGGTCGTCGGAGGTCAGGTCCAGGCTCAGCGGGAACCGGTTAAACATCACGTCGGCCAAAATATTCAGGACCACCGCGCCGACGACCACCAGCACCGTTACCAGCACGGCCATGCCGCCGTAACGCAGCCGGCGGTTGGGGCCTTTCTTTTTCGGCTGGCTTTCCATCAGGTTTTCCGCGGGCATATCCTCCCCCACGGCATCGTCCAGCACCGCGGCCGGCGTATCCCCGGCCGGTTCGGTATTATCCTGCACGCCGGCTGTCTCCGGCGTCATGCCGGCCTCGATCCCGTCCGGCATGCTTTTCTTGTCAAACTGATCGTTTTTCACTTGGCACCCCTCCTTCTCAGCTCCATCTCTTATGATCCAGCACCCGCACCGTCAGGAAAAGAAACAGTGCCTGTATGCTGAGAAAGAAGATGACGTCGTTATAGTTAATCAGTCCCATTGTAAAGTTGTTATACCGCTGGGACACCGACAGGAAGTCCACAACGCTCTTGACCAGCGTGTTTCCCGAAAAAATGGTGGTCAGGTTATCCAGCATCACCAGCAGGAAAGATACGCCGAAGGTACCCAGCGCGGCGATAAACATGCTTTCCGTCAGGCTGGATATCATCAGGCCGATACCGATGACCGCGCCGCCCAGCAGAAGCAGGCCCAGGTAATTGCCGATAATCACCATCCAGTCGGGCGTCACCTGGAACGCGACGATGACTGCATATACAAAGGTGATGGCAATGCCGATTGCAAACAGCAGCAGCGCCGCCAAAAACTTGCCGATGACGATGCCGGTAAGGCTGACAGGAGCCGTCAAAAGCGCCTGATCGGTTTTCTGCCGTTTTTCATCGCTGAAAAGACGCATGGTCAAGATGGGAAGCACCGCCAAAAGGACAATGCTGAACAGGCTGTTGTACACACTCGACAGGTCGGCGCTGTTGGTGGACAGGTTGCCGGCGTAGAAAAACCAGCCCGAAAAGAAAAACAGTATTGCCAGCACAAAGTAACCGATCGGCGAGGTAAAATACGCCTTGAATTCCCGTTTAAATATGGCTGCCATTGGTTACGCCCCCTCCTTTTCGGTTTTGTTCGCGGTTCCGCTGCCGGTCAGCGTAATGAAGATTTCTTCCAGCGTTTTCTGCATGGACCGCATGCCCAGCATAACCCAGCCGCGCTCGGCCAGGCGCAGGAATACCTCGCGCCGCACATCGCTGCCCGCTTCCGGAATCAGCGCGTAATCAAAAGCCCCCGGTTCCTTTTCGCCCATGGCATTGACGTGGCGCACACCCGGTATACGGGACAGCAGCGCCAGCACATCCTTGCCCGGTCCGGCCACCCGCACCAGCATACGACTGTCCTTCGAAAACTGCTCGGACAGTGCCGCCGCCGTATCGTCGGCCACAATTTCCCCGTTGTTGATAATGACCACCCGGTCGCAGACCGCTTCGATCTCGGAGAGGATGTGGGAGGATAAAATCACCGTATGATGTTTGCCCAGGCTCTTAATCAGGGAACGGATTTCAATGATTTGGGACGGATCGAGACCGACCGTAGGCTCGTCCAGCACCAGAACCGGCGGGTTGCCGATCAGCGCCTGCGCGAACCCAACCCGCTGCCGGTAGCCCTTGGAGAGATTCTTAATCAGCCGCCCATACACGTTGTCAATTTTCATCAGGCGGCAGATTTCCGCAATATGCTTGGTGCGGGGAAGCGCGCACTTTTTCAGATCGTACATAAAATTCAGGTATTCCCGCACCGTCATGTCCATGTACAGCGGCGGCTGTTCCGGCAGATAGCCGATGGCGGCCTTCGCTTTGTTGGGGTCTTCCAGGATATCCGCGCCATTGATTTTCACTGTGCCGCTGGTGGCCGACAGATATCCTGTAAGGATATTCATGGTGGTCGACTTGCCGGCGCCGTTCGGGCCAAGGAAGCCCAGAATTTCGCCGTCGTTCACCTGAAAGCTGATACCCCGTACCGCTTCGTGGCTGCCGTATCGCTTCACCAGGTTCTGTACCTCGATCATGGTATTGAAATCCCTCCTGTGTTAGAAATATAGTCACGTTTTCTATTTTACAATACATTCCCCTCTGAATTTGTAAACAGTCTTTAAAGGTTCTGTGAGGGGTCTGTGATTTTTCGCTCTCACGCCGCAGCCGTCAGGCCGGTACCGAACGAGTCCGTATCGGTTTTCCCTTCCCCGCCGGGCGCGGTCACTCCTCGTCCTTCGCCCGCGGACACACCTGAAGCCCCAGTTCCTCGAGCTGCACGGCTTCCGCCGGCGCGGGGCATTCGGTCATAGGTTCGGTCATATTCTGCACCTTCGGGTAGGCAACGACGTCCCGCAGGGTATCCGCGCCGAGCATCTGCATGCAAAGCCGGTCCAGGCCGATGCCCATGCCGCCGTGAGGCGGCGCGCCGTAACGGAATGCGTCGGTCAGGAACCCGAATTTCTGCTCAATTTCCTCCTCAGACAATCCCAGCGCGCGGAACATCCGCCCCTGCAGATCCGGATCGGTGATCCGGATCGAACCGCTGGCCAGCTCCACCCCGTTGAGCACCAAATCATACGCCTTGGCATACACCTTTTCCGGCGCGGTGTCCAGATACTCCACGCACTCGTCCAGCGGCGAGGTAAAGGGATGGTGCATGGCGACAAACTGACCGGCTTCTTCATCCCACTCAAAGAAGGGGAATTCGGTTATCCACAACAGCCGATAGCCGCGGCGCTCGATCTCCAGTTTATCCGCTACTTCCAGGCGCAGCGCACCCAATGTGGTCAGCACATGCTTTTTCACCGTATCGGCCACGATCAGCACCACATCGCCCTGTTCGGCGCCGGCCGCCGCCAGCAGAGACTGCATCTCGTCCTCCGACAGGAATTTAGCAAAGGACGCGGCCGGCTTTTCCTCCACCCAGCGCACCCAAGCCAGTCCCTTTGCGCCGATACCCCGCACAAATTCCGTCAGCTTATCAATTTCCTTGCGTGTAAGTTTCGCCGCCGCCTGTTTGGCGGTAATGGCCCGCACGGTGCCGCCTCCCTCGACGGCCGAAGCAAATACGCCGAACCCGCAGCCTTTGGCGATATCGCTGATATCCACAATTTCCATGCCGAACCGGGTATCCGGCTTATCCGAACCAAAGCGTTCCATTGCCTGCGTATAGGTCAGGCGGGGCAGGGGCAGGGAAACGGTTTCTCCCAGAGCCTGCTCAAACACGGTTTTCATATACCCTTCACCGATAGCCAGCACATCTTCCACGTCCACAAAGGACATTTCCAGGTCGATCTGGGTAAATTCCGGCTGGCGGTCCGCCCGCAGATCTTCGTCGCGGAAACAGCGCGCCAGCTGCATATACCGGTCAAAGCCGGCCACCATGGAAAGCTGCTTATACAGCTGCGGAGACTGGGGGAGCGCATAAAACTCCCCATTATGCAGACGCGACGGCACCAGAAAATCGCGCGCGCCTTCGGGCGTTGAGCGGATCAGCATGGGGGTCTCGATTTCAATAAAACCCTGTTCATCAAAATAATCGCGTGTAATTTTGGCGATCCGGTGGCGCATCAGAATATTGCGCTGCAAATCCGGCCGCCTCAAATCCAGATACCGGTATTTTAGCCGCGTCGCTTCAGCGGTAGCCGAGTTTTCCACAATTTCAAAGGGGGGCGTATCCGCCTTATTCAGGACCCGCAGCTCCTCGGCGGCAATCTCGATTTCCCCGGTGGGAATCGTCTCATTTTTAGCCGAACGAATCCGCACCCGTCCCCTGACAGCCAGTACATATTCGCTGCGCACGCCGAACGCCTTGTCAAACACGGCGCGGTCGGTGTTTTCATCAAACGCCAGCTGCACAATGCCGGTGCGGTCCCGCAAATCCACAAAAATCAACTGGCCCAGATCCCGCTGCCGCTGCACCCAGCCGCAGACGGTTACCTCCTGTCCTTCCTCCGACGCCCGCAAATCACCACAGTAATGCGAACGTTTCAGCCCTTTCAATGTTTCGGCCATGGCCCCTCATCCTTTCATTCCTGTATCCCGTTTTGCAGCTCCTCACCGAACAAATCGGCCATATCCGCAAGCTGCCGGTCAAGCGACAGGTTGTACAGCGTGGTATACAGGCTGTCATCCAGCGCAATGTCTTTTGTGTCGCCGGTCTGCATATCCTTCAGCCCGGCTACTCCCGTTTCCAGTTCATTATCCCCCACCACGACTGTGTAACGGGCGCCTATTTTGTCAGCATATTTCATCTGCGCCTTGAGCCCGCGGCCGACGGTGTCGCACTGGGCCGCCACGCCGCCTTCCCGCAAATGGGACACCAGCGCAAAGCAGCGCTTGGCCGCCGCGTCGCCCATGGAGGCGAAATACACCTCGCAGCGGGGCGGTTCCGGAAAAGCCGCTCCTTTCGCGTCCATCACCATCAGCAGCCGCTCCAGCCCCATAGCGAAGCCCAGAGAGGGCAGATGCGGGCCTCCCAGCTCCTCGATCAGGCCGTCGTAACGTCCGCCGCCGCAGACCACCGCCTGCGCGCCCAGCGCATCGGACACGAATTCAAAGACGGTCCGGGTGTAGTAGTCCAGCCCCCGTACAATGTGCGGATCGATCTCATACCCGATTTCCGCCTCGTCCAGGCAGCTTTTCACCGTTTCAAAATGATCCCGGCAGTCGTCGCACAAATACTCCAGCATCACCGGCGCATCCGCCGCAATGGCGGAGCATACCGGCGATTTGCAGTCAAGAATCCGCATGGGGTTGCGTTCCAGCCGTCCCAGGCAGGTTTCGCACAGCTCGTCCCGGCGGGATTCAAAATAGGCCTTCAGCGCTTCGTGGTACCGCGCGCGGCACTCCGGGCAGCCGATGGAATTGATGTGCAGGCTCACGCCCTCTACCCCAAGCGACTGCAGCACCGTGCGGGCCAGGGCAATCACCTCGGCATCCGCTGTGGGCGCCGCCGCGCCGAAACATTCCACACCAAACTGGTGGAATTCACGCAGCCGGCCGGCCTGCGGCTTTTCATACCGGTAGCAGGACGTCAGGTAGGAGACTTTAATAGGCAGGACGTCGTTATTCAGTCCGTGTTCCAGCAGGGCGCGCGCCATACCGGCCGTCCCCTCCGGACGAAGAGTGATCGATCGGCCGCCTTTATCTTCAAAGGTGTACATTTCTTTTTGCACCACATCCGTGGTTTCTCCGACCGACCGGTGAAACAGCTCCGTATGTTCAAAAACCGGCACCCGCATTTCACGATAGCCAAAATCCTGTGCCACCGCCAGTGCCGTCTGCTCCATATACTGCCATTTGTGGCTATCCGCCGGCAGCATATCCTGCGTGCCCCGTATTGCTTTGGTAATAAGCGCCATCTAAATCGTTCCTTTCTGGGGAAAAATACTATAACAGCAAGGGGCAGACGCAGCGGCCCCCGGTGAGGCATGTCGCGTCCGCCCGTATACTCTGTCTTTCTGCCTTTATAAATATATCTGACGTCCGCCGTCAGCTCCGGTCCTCATTGACAATATTGCGCCAGTCCATATCGCCGCGCTCCAGCCCATGGATCAGCACCTCAGCGGTGGCGATATTGGTGGCCACCGGAATATTGCGCATATCGCAGAGCCGGAACATATCGTTTTCTTTGGGCTCATGCGCTTTAACCGTCATAGGATCGCGGAAAAACAGCAGCAAATCAATTTCGTCGCAGGCAATCCGGGCGGAAATCTGCTGGTCCCCGCCCTGCGATCCACTGAGATAGCGGGTAATTTCAAGTCCCGTCGCTTCGGCAACCATTTTGCCCGTCGTGCCGGTGGCGCAAATGGTATGACGGCTGAGAATCCCGCAATAGGCAATGCAAAACTGCACCATCAGTTCTTTTTTGGCGTCGTGGGCAATCAGAGCAATATTCATCGTTGCATCTCCTTCATGTTTTCTATCCAGCCTTCCCCTCGGGCCCTACCGCAAAGGAAACTATATCAAGTTAGTATTATAGTACACCTTTTTCAAAAAGTAAACGGTTTCCAAGCAAAAAGTTTGTGGATATGCCGGTTTTTTGCCCTCTTAACCGTTAATTACCGGATAATCCTGTAAAAAATGCCACAGCCGGGCACCTGGCAGTCCCATCACGGTATAAAAGTCGCCGTTTATCTGCCGCACAAAACGCATACCCCGCCCCTGTATACCGTATCCGCCCGCCTTATCCATTGGCTCTCCTGTAGCGATATAGGCGGTGATTTCTTCGTTGCTTAAGGGATAAAATTCCACATTGGTAGCGCTGCAGAACCCGCCGCCGCCCGCCGGGCCGCATACCCAAACGCCGGTCAGCACCCGATGCCAACGCCCCTGTAAAAGCCGCAGCATCGCCGCCGCTTCCTGCTCGTCCCGCGGCTTACCAAGCGGCTGGCTGTCCACCGCAACCGTCGTATCCGCTCCCAGCACCAGCCGACCGGGATAATGGGCGGCTACCTCCTCCGCCTTGGCGCGGGCCACCCCGATAACCGCTTGTTCCAGCGGCAGGGCCGGATCGAGCGATTCCTCCCCCACCGCCGGCATCACCTCATAATCCAGCCCCAGCAGATCGAGGATTTCCCGCCGCCGGGGAGAGGCGGACGCCAAAACCAGCCGCTCCATCACACCGCTCCCGTGGAACCAAAGCCGCCGCTGCCCCGTCCGGTTTCTTCCAGGACAGACACCTCCCGTATCATCGGCAGGCAAACCGGCATCACCACAAATTGCGCAATGCGTTCGTCCGGTTGAATGTGGTAGGCTTCTGTTCCCAAATTAACCAATCCCACCTTGATTTCACCGGTGTAATCGCTATCGATCACACCCACGCCATTGGAAAGGGTCAGCCCTTTTTTCACCGCTAGGCCGCTGCGGGCAAAAACCAGCCCCACGGTTTCCGCTGACGGCAGCGCCACGGCAATGCCCGTCGGCACCAGCACCCGGCCGCCTGGCTCGACAACCAACGGTTCATCCAGCCGCGCATGCAGATCCATTCCCGCGCTTCCGGCGGTGGCCCGTACCGGCAGCTTTGCCTGTTCGTCCAGTCGTTTTATTCTTAGTTCCATAGTTTAACCTCCTGAGGGTATACCGTTCCTGTGTTCTACTCTGACCGCCGTAAAAGGGCGCCGTGTACCTCGTATTAAGAATAAATCCTGCGCGGAATCCTGCGCGGAATGTATTTATATACGTTCCGCATATAAATCAAAGTTAGCCTGCCATTCGCCGTCATCACTTACGGTAATATCCTGCCAGTGAAAATGGTCATCTGCAATTTGGACAAACACCCATTTTCTTCTTTTATCCTCGATGTTTGTAAGGACGATGGTATCAGCTTGCTTCCTAGCTTCAAAACGCATAATTTTCCCCGTATACCCATAGGCGACATCCCAGGCATGTGTGCCGGGATTATAGACACGAAGCGTCGTTCCGTATTCAAAACCGGGCAAAACAATAACATCCTGTATGGCCATTCCTTCCAGGACCCACGAAAAATGCCATTCGCCCATCATGGCGTGCGAATGGCTGTTATCGACATAATTGATTTTCCAACTGCCGATAAGCTTTCCAAAATAATTGTATTTTTCGGGGAGCATATCGTTCTTTCTTTCGCTTGTCAATGCTTTAAAAAAGCCTTGCATGCATGAATACCTCCGTCCAATATAAATGGGCTCCGCCCTGCCCGCCTTTTTCCATAGCCATGCCCCTTCGGGCCGAAGCATGCATGTCTGTAAGCCACCGGTTTGAAACGATTATACCACGGCCGGGAGTATTTGACAATCGATCGGACATACTACCTGCAAAAGGGGGATTTCCATGGACCATTTATCGATTTGGCAACAAATACCGCCCTATCGTCTGCCGGTACAGCCGCCGCCCGCCCGCGCGCAGGCGGTCATCGTAGGCAGCGGCCTGTGCGGTCTGTTGACCGCCTGCTTCCTCCTGCGCAGACAGGTGACGGATATCGTGATACTGGAGGCCGACAATATTGCCGGAGGCGTCACCGCCCATACCACGGCCAAAATCACGTCCCAGCACGGGCTGATCTATCAGCGCCTGATGCAGGAGAACGGCGAGGAAGCCGCCGCGCAGTATCTGGAAGCCGCGCGGGATGCCGAAACTGCGTATGAAAAACTGATCGCCAGGCTGGGGCTTTCCTGCGACTATGTTCCCTGCCCCAACGCGCTGTACAGTACCGACGACGAGGGACAGCGCAAGCTGGAGCTGGAGGCAGAGGCCCTTACCCGCTTGGGCCGCGCCTTCGCCTTTGACCAGCATTCCGAGCTTCCCTTTCCGGTGACGGCGGTTCTTCACACCTTTGGGGGAGCCCGGTTCCATCCGCTCAAATTTGCCTATGGGCTGGCCGACTGGCTGCGCCGGAAAGGGGTCGTCTTTTGCCCCCATACCACTGCCGTGGGATTGGACGAGGATTATCTGGTCACGACCCGCGGCACTATCCGCGCGGACGTCGCCATCCTGACCACCCACTTCCCTTTTTGGGACATGCCGGGCCGCTACTTTGCCCGCATGTGGCAGGAACGGTCCTATGTGCTGGCAGCCGCCGGTGTGCCGCCCCTTTCTGAAATGTACTGGGGCGCCGGTGAAAACGATCTGTCCTTGCGCTCCTACGATGACGGCGTCCTGATCGGCGGCGGTTCACACAAAACCGGACTGCCCAACCGCCGGCATCCCTACCATCAATTGATCGCCCAATCCGCTCCCTGGTATCCCGGCCGGCAGATCGCCGCCGCCTGGTCGGCGCAGGACTGCATGACGCCGGACGGAATCCCCTATATCGGCCGGTATCTGCAAGCCGAAACCGCTCACACACGCGTATATCTGGCCACTGGCTTTAACAAATGGGGCATGACAGGCAGCATGACGGCCGCTTCCATCCTCTCCGGCGTCATCACCGGTGACGCGCCAACGTATACGTCCCTGTTTTCCCCTTCCCGTTCAGTCGCCAGCCGTAAATCGTATTATATCGAAAACGCCCGCGTCCTGAAGCATTACATCGGCGGATATTGCCGCGTACCCGACGAGGAACTGGCCAGCCTCCGGCCGGGTGAGGGACGTATGCTTTTTGTGGGAGGCAAACGGGTCGGCGCTTATAAACGGCGTGACGGCAAGCTGTTCCTCGTAAAGCCGATCTGCACTCATATGGGCTGTGTGCTCTCCTGGAACAGCGAGGAATCCTCCTGGGACTGCCCCTGCCACGGTTCACGCTTCGATTACGCCGGCCGCCTGCTGAATACGCCGGCCCACCGGCCGCTGACACGCTACAAATTGTCTGAATAAGGCCGAAAAATCCGTGCATACTATTTCCATCTTTACTGAGAGGGGCGTTTTTCCGTTGAAAGTGACCAGTCAGGAATATCAGCGCATGAATAAGAAGGCGTCGCCGAAATCGCCGGTCTTAAAAAACTGCCTGTGGGCGTTTTTTGTGGGCGGGCTGATCTGCACGCTGGGACAAGTCATCACCGATTTATGCCAGAATGCGGGGCTGAAACAAATGGACGCCCGTCTGGTGGGCTCCGTTTCCCTTATTTTCATCAGTATGGTGCTGACAGGCTTTAACGTCTATGACAACATCGCCAAGCACGCCGGCGCCGGCACCCTGGTACCCATTACGGGATTTGCCAATTCCATCGTTTCGCCAGCCATCGAGTTTAAAAGCGAGGGATACGTCCTGGGGCTGGGCGCTAAAATGTTCACTATTGCCGGGCCGGTTTTGGTCTACGGTATCGTGACATCTATTATCTATGGCCTGATTTATTACGTGATTACACTGATGTAAGGAGGAATCCCCATGCCGGAACGGAAAGGCCAGTATACGGTTACCCTGTCGGGCCGGCCGAGCATCCTCGGCTATGCGGCAGTCGTTGGAAAAAAAGAGGGCGAAGGCCCCCTGGCGACCTATTTTGATCAGATATTTGAAGACACCACCATGGGAGAAAAAAGCTGGGAAAAGGCGGAGAGCGCCCTGCAAAGGGAAGCGTTTACCCGCGCCGTCAATAAGGCGGGGCTGTCTCCATCCCAGATTCAGTTCCTGTTTGCGGGGGATCTCCTAAACCAGAACATTGCATCCACCTTCGGCCTGCGCGAGTACGCCATTCCGCTGCTGGGGCAGTTCGGCGCCTGTTCCACCATGGCGCAGACCCTGGCCAGCGCGGCTATTTTTGTCGACAGCGGCGCCGCCGATCTGTGCGCCGCCGTCACCTCGTCCCACTTCTGCACGGCGGAACGCCAATTCCGGTTCCCGCTGGAATATGGCGGCCAGCGTCCGCAAACATCCCAGTGGACGGCGACGGCCTCCGGTTCCGCCATTGTCGGCATGGGTGGAAACGGCGTGAAAATAGCCGACGTCTGCATTGGCCGCATCGTCGACCTCAACATTACCGACGCCAACAACATGGGCGCGGCGATGGCTCCTGCCGCCGCGGATACCCTCCAGAACTACCTGCAGGATACCGGAACCTCCCCTGAGGACTACGACCTGATCCTGACCGGCGACCTGGGCGCCGTGGGGAGTGAGCTGCTCAAGGAGCTGCTCGGCCGCCAAAAGATCAAGCTGGGCTCAAACTATAACGACTGCGGTCTGATGCTGTTTGACCGTGAAAAGCAGGACGTCCATTCCGGCGGGTCGGGATGCGGCTGTTCCGCGTCGGTGCTGTGTTCTTATCTTCTCAGCAAAATGGAGAAACACGACCTCAAGGACGTGCTGTTCATGGCGACGGGAGCGCTGATGTCCCCCACCTCTTCGCAGCAGGGGGAGAGTATACCCGGTATCGCGCATTTGATTCATCTGATCGCCCCATCCGATTAAACGGCGCCGCCATACTCATAAGACGGTTCCTATATAAAAAACCCGGGCCGGA
>OGYY01000423.1_pt1 | contig 43251 bp, 30 predicted proteins | sample 1576671 | NCBI WGS metagenome assembly OGYY01 (sample SAMEA3541593, study PRJEB24748) | human gut metagenome | biome: human gut; feature: human-associated habitat; material: faeces | place: China | collected 2012 | reverse complement strand
TTTGGGAAGGATTCGGTGAACATAACATAAAAAGCATTGTCGGAGAAATGCTCCGGCAATGCTTTTTTGTGCAGAAAAATTTTTAGCGATAGGGGAGATATTCCAGAAACCGTCTGACGGCAAGCGGAGCAGTTTTTCTATCGCGCAGGGCAAGCACGATATCCCGATGGAAGGAGGGAGCGGTTTCCTTTGCCGCCACCTGATAGGGAATCCGCTTCAAAATCAGACGGGGCAAAAGGCTGACCCCAAGACCGCTTTCCACAATGGAGAGAATGGCGTAATCATCCCAAGTAGTAAAACGGACATTGGGCGAAAGACCTTCTCTGCGGAAAAAATCGGCAATTTCGGCATTTTTGTCCTTCTCCAGCATCAGAAACGGCTCTTTGCAGAGGGAATCAAGAAAGATGCACTCCGCCTGCGCTAAGGGGTGTGTTGCAGGGAGGATAGCAAGAAAATCATCCCGTTCCAGAAAAATCGTATCCAAATCGGAACGGACGGGCAGGCAGAGAAAGCCGCAGTCTACTCGCCCTTCCCGAATCCATGCTTCAATTTCGCGATAATCCCCCAGAAGAAATTCATATTCGATATTGGGATAATCCTTCTGAAATTCTCTGATGATACTGGGGAGCCAATGTGTTGCAACACTGGAAAAGGTTCCGATGCGAATCAGCCCTGCGGTAAGCTCCTTTACATCCCCTGCCTGCTGCAAAAGGGATTGATAGGCATTGCAGAGCGTTTTCATCTGCGGCAGAAGCTTCGTACCCTCTGCCGTCAGGCGCACACCGCCGCGTCCGCGCTCCAGCAGGGAAAGAGAAAGCTCCTTTTCCACCTCCTGAATCATGCGGCTGATGCCCGATTGTGAATAGCACAGTGCTTCGGCTGCCTTGGTGATACTGCCAAGCTCTATGGTTTTTAGAAATGCCTCGTATTTTTGAATATCCAAGGAAGCTTCCCTCCCTTCTTTCTATGCGAATTTATCATGTAAATTATGAAAAACATGCGCTTTTTCGTTGCTTCTTCTTATAGTATACTGAAACAAAAGAGAATTGCAAGGGGGAATCAGTTGTGCCACAGGAAAGAAAATCTTATTGGAACTACATCGCAGGATTGTTGTTATTTGGTTCAAATGGTATTGTGGCAAGCGGCATTGCGCTGGACAGCTATAAAATTGTATATCTGCGCTGTATCATTGGCATTACAGTGTTGCTCCTGCTGTTTTTGCTGACAAGGCAGAAGCGAAACGTCAAGGGATACGAGAGAGATTTATGCTTTCTGGCAATTTCGGGGGCGGCAATGGGCGGCAACTGGCTGTTTTTATATGAAGCGTATCAGCAGATTGGCGTGGGGACGGCATCGCTTTTGTGCTACTGCGGTCCTGTCATTGTGATGGCTTTGGCACCGATACTGTTCCATGAGAAATTGACACTGCATAAATGTCTTGGCTTTTTGGTGGTGCTTGTCGGTGTATTCCTTATTAACGGGCAGGCGGCGCAGGAGGGGAAAACCCTCTGGGGACTGTTTTGTGGCGGTATGTCGGCGGTGATGTATGCGGTGCTTGTGATTGCGAATAAGAAGGTGACGCATATCGTCGGAATGGAAAATGTGCTGTATCAGCTGCTGTTCAGTACGGTGACGGTGGCGATTTTTCTGCTTTTCCGAGAGGGGCTGTTCTTCTCGATTCCGGCAGGCGCTTGGCGATTTGTACTTCCGCTTGGCGTTGTGAATACAGGTCTTGAGTCGTAAGCCAGAAGCATATTACACCGAAAAGTACAAACAACGACCAATGACCGCTTTGGGGAAGAAGTATGTTTACGGCAATGCTTATTATCGAAAGTGACGAAGTGACAAGAATTGCAAATTTAAAAATCTTTTCGTATTTTTCGTAAAATGATTGTACTTTCGGAAATTCGTAAGGTGTACTTTCGCCTGTAAGCTTGTTTTGGCACAGCGGACAACGCTCAAATTCACCACGCACATCAATTTTACATTTATCACAATGTTTCATTTAATCATTCCTTTCATCGTCGTGTATGTTGGAAGTCAGTTCAACGTTAATACCCCTTGAAGTCAATTCACGGAAAAATCTCATTTCGATATCCGAGCTGATGAATTGAGAAGTAAATCCCAAAGTCAGCTTACCGTCAAACGAGCAAGAACATAATTGAAGTTTGTCGGTGCTGATATATACGTCAAAGCATTTTATAAACTTATTCATATTTTCGGGCATTTTAACTATTCCTATATTTGAAAAAGTTGCCGTGACGGCTCTGCCCGACATTCTGTATGCTATTCTCAAAAAGAAATCTTTCACGACAAGCGGTACAATTCTTGTTATGACATTGTGTTCAACAGCTGAATATGTGTCGATAGTGCCGAGAAGTTTTTCGGCTTTCAGCTTGCTTTTTAGTTGAGTGTTTATAACGTCAACCATTGTTTCAAAATCCTCACCGTGCTTTTTTATGTCATACTGAATATATGTCAGACAGAAAAAGTTTCTTGCCGAAACGGATGGAAAGAAGTTGCGAAGATTTACCGGTATCAGTATTGTAATCGGTTTCTTGCCTTTTGAACGTACAGGCATTTCGTCTATGATTGATTTTATAAGTACCGCAGACAAAAACGCAGTTAAAGTTGCATTGTATTTGTGAGATTCTTCAAGTACTTTCTTTACGTCAACCATACCGTTTATGACTTTTAATTTGTCGTCGGGATATTTTCGTCCTACAATTTTGTATGCAACAGGGTTATTTTCTTGCTTTGAAGAAATTTTGCCGGAATAGTATTTTGAAAAACTGTCATCACTTTTTTGTGTGCTTGATGCGTCATAATCAACTCCGCTGTCTTCAACATTTTCCGCAAGTGTAAGGTAGTTTGATACAAGTGTTTTAAGAAAATTCATCGCACCTGTGCCGTCTGTCAAAACATGAAAAACTTCGAGATTTATTCTGTTTCTGTAGTAAGTCACTTCAAATAAAAGCTTGTGATTGTTCCTCCGGTATATAAGCGAACATGGGATTTTATATTCTTCGCGTACAATCGGCTTTATATCCGATTCCTCAAGGTAATACCAAAAAAGTCCACGCCTTAATATACTTTTGAAAATATCAAATTCCTCCAATGTATCTTCAGTGGCTTTTTGCAAAAGGTCTTTGTTTATTGTTTTGTATAATTCGCAGGAAAATCTGAATACCTGCGTATCTTTTTTGGACTGCGCCGCCGGAAATATCTTGGCGGCATTGTCAAGTTTATTCCATTCACTTTTCATAAATGTAACCTCATTTCTTATGTCTGTTTTATTATATCACAGTTCAAAAATAATAAAAAGTGTTTTCGACAAAGGTTATCAAAATTTAACAAAGGAAATTTATTACAAATAATAGAAATATAAAAAGATAACATTTATATACAGGAGGAAGAAAATATGGAGTTAATGTTAATGGGCAGGTACAGATTGCTGATTATAAAAATTTTCGGCGAACTTGACCAGCATAAAGCGTTGTCGGTAAGAGAAAATGCGGACAGGGAACTTGGCAGAACAGGGGCGGTTAATGTCGCGTTTAATTTTGAAAATGTGACTTTTATGGACTCGTCTGGTATCGGCGTTATTATGGGACGATATAAGACGGTTACGGCACTCGGCGGAAAGGTTATCATATACGGTGCGTCTGATGCGGTGAACAGACTGATTGAAATGTCTGGTATAAAGAGTATCGTAACGGTAGCTGACAACCTTGAAAACGGTGTAAAGGAGGCGGGCATTGATGTACAGTAACATTATGGAAATAAAATTTCCGAACAAAAGCGATAACGAAAGATTTGCAAGGACGGTTGCGGCGGCATTTGTGCTTGAACTTGATCCGACAGTAGATCAAATTGCAGAAATAAAAACGGCTGTTTCGGAGGCGGTTACAAATGCGATAATTCACGGCTATGATGAAAAAGACGGAATTGTAACGATGTCCGGAAGTATAGAGGACGATACGGTGACTTTTTCCGTATCGGATGACGGAGTGGGTATACCGGATATTTCAAGAGCGAGAGAACCGCTTTTCACAGGTAAACCCGAAATGGAACGCAGCGGAATGGGTTTTACGATAATGGAAACGTTTATGGACAGTATCGAAGTCCAAAGTGAAGTAGGAAAAGGCACACGCATTACTATGACAAAAAAGTTAAAGTAGGTGATGTGTTATGCGAGATAATACTGCTTTGATTGAACGCGTGCGAGAGGGGGACAAGCAGGCAGAAAACAGAATGGTGGAAGAAAATATGGGCCTTGTATACAGTATTGCAAGGCGATTTTTAAATCGCGGATATGATGCGGAAGATTTGACGCAAATCGGTGCGATAGGACTTATAAAGGCCGTAAAGAAATTCAATCCCGAATTTAACGTGCAATTTTCTACATACGCAGTACCGATGATAACAGGTGAAATAAAACGTTTTTTGCGTGACGACGGTGCCGTTAAAATAAGCAGAACGTTAAAGGAAAATGCAATGAAAGGCTGGCGGTGTGAAGAACTGTTAAGACGAAAACTGAACAGACAGCCGACAATAAACGAAATTTCAAAAGAAAGCGGAATTGATGCCGAAAGTCTTATCGAGGCGTTCGAGGCGGCAACACCGCCCGAAAGTATTTATGAAAGTGTTTACGATAACGGCGATAAAGAAATTCGCTTGCTTGATACAATTACCGGTGAAGAAATTGAGGACGGAGTTATAAATAAAGTTATGATTGACGATATTTTGAGCCGTCTTACAGAACGTGAAAAAGAAATAATTCTGCTTAGATATTTCAGAGGCAAAACACAATCTGAGATTGCCAAGATAATCGGAGTGTCGCAGGTGCAGATTTCAAGAATTGAGAAAAAAGCAATAGAACGTATAAGAGGAGAAATGCCATAGAAAAACGCACTCTGTAAAGAGTGCGTTTTTTATATTTTAGCGTCTGTCTGCCGGTGTTGTTGCAGTCGGTGTCTCTGTTGAAACAGGTGTGACAGTTGCAGTCGGTGAATCAGTTGCGGTTGGTGTACCTGTAACTGTAGGAACATCTGTCGGTGTCGGTGACGCAACCGGTTTTGTCAAAACGATTTGAGATACAAGTGAAATCGGTTGACTTCCTATGTTCCATACAAATGCTTTCAGCATTTGTGAATCATCGTGTGCGCTTACAGAAACAGGTTCTGTGTACGGAACAGCTTTTAAGCCTATAAGAATGTTATTTTCGTCAAATTCGGCTACGTACAAAATAGGTGTATCTGTTGTTTCAAGTTTTTTGTCAACAGATACAGTATAAGTTCCGTCATCTTTAGGTGTGATTTTCGATTCGTATGCTATAACAGGTTTCGGTACTTCCGTAACAGTCGGTGTTTCTGTAGGAACAGGTGATGCTGTAACGGTCGGTGTTTCTGTAGGAACAGGTGATGCTGTAACGGTCGGCGTTTCTGTAGGAACAGGTGATGCTGTGACGGTCGGTGTTTCTGTAACAATCGGTGTTTCGGTTGGTTTAGGTGCAGTTATAATTGTTATAAATGACTCAACTCCATTCATTAAATTTGTAGTATACTCGGCACACAAATTACCGTCTTTGACTGTGAGACCGAACAAATATGTTTTTGAAATGTCGGGGATTTCCGTATATTCATATATTTCTTTTGCTGTATTTGTTTTTGTGTCAAATTCAAAAACTTTATTTGGTGAGTTAAAATACAATTTTCCGCTATAAGCAACAGTAACATTAAAATGTGATGAATATGCAGATTTATTATCACCGTATACGCACCAATAATATTTTGAAGTATCTTTATAAACTGGTGTAAAAGTATTTGTCGATAAATCTAAAGCGGAAAGTTCATTTTTATCATTGAAACAATAGATTTTTCCATCTAAAAAACTTACAGATCCTGATACGTTATGAATAATTGAATCTTTATAAGTGTCATCTTCTGCTGTTATAACCGGTTCACCATACCAATTGTTTACGTTCCAAGTGCGGTGAATATCTTGTTCTTCAACATATAATCCTCCGTTTGAATTTGATACCGAAGAGGCTGAAACAGCTTTCAATTCTTCATCGCTCAAAAGAAAATATGTGTGATTTGCAAGCGATGATAAATTCGGTGTAGGGTCATCTGAAGTTAAATCTAAGTTGTACCATTTACCGTTTACTTTTACTTTGTTCCATATATGATTGCACGCATCGCTCGGAACTGTTGTACATTCTATTTCAAAATATTTATTCATGATGTACATAAATAAATATGAATATCCTTGGCAAACGCATTTCTTATCTCTTACTGCCGTGTAAAGATTGCGGTTTTGATAAGACATATCATATTCATAATGAGATGTGATATAATCATGAACAAAAAGCACTTTTTCAAGCTCTGTTGCGTCTTTCGGAACAGATGATACAATTTCAGTGCATTCGGCATCAATCAATTTTTGAGCTTCCTTTATTTCGTCTTTTTCCATAGTGAAAGGGTCTTTGATCATTATTTCCGAAATTGTCTGACCGTCTGCTGTTTTATAAGAAAATTGACGTAAATTGACATAAAATAATTCGGGATGCTCATATTGTATTGCTTTAGGTAAAGAATCAATAAGTTCTTGAATGTTACCCAAAGGAATGTTGTATTTTTGAATATCAGATTCCGTTTTTAGGTTATTTAAGTCTGAAATAATATCTTCAACCGCCGATTTTTCATTTTCGGAAATTTTAACCGAAGTATCGGCGAACATTGTAATTTCTTCATTATTAAAATATCCGCTGTAAGTGTCCTCCGCTATTGCGATTGACGGCGTTATAAGTACTGTCACTATAAGCAAGCATATAAATTTTTTTATATTTTTCATGATACCATCTCCTAAAAATAACTTTTTATATAATATATTATATAACTGATTATACAAAAAGTCAATAAAAACACAAAGCAAGTACAAGCATTATGTAGAAATTGCACAAATAAATGAATATAATTTAGCATTTTGCATATTGCTCTGTGCGTAGAATTAAATTAAAATTAGTCTTGACAAACTTTTTTAGGTGTGTTACAATATTTACAACGAGCAAAGGTGTTTCGTCCTCATAGGATAGAAGCACCTTTTTTGCATATTAGGACGATTTATATATTATATAGTATTGAAATTAGAAAGGAAAGTTCGTTATGTTGACAAAACAAGATATTTTCGATTTGGTCGAAGAAGAGGATGTAAGATTTATTCGTCTGCAATTTACGGATATGCTTGGAACAATGCGTAATCTTGCGATTACAACTTCAAGACTTGAGGACGCACTTGATAATCTTTGTATGTTTGACGGTTCGTCAATTATGGGATTTGTCGGTGTTGAGGAAAGTGATTTATATTTACATCCCGACTTTGACACATTTGAAATTTTCCCTTGGCGACCGCATCAGGGAAAGGTCGCAAGACTTATATGCGATGTTTATAAGCCTGACGGTACACGTCTTGAAAGTGACCCGAGATACATTCTGCAAACGGTTGTTAAAGAAGCGGAAGAAATGGGTTACAAATTTAATGTGGGACCTGAATGTGAATTCTTCCTGTTTAACACGGACGAACGCGGTAATCCTACGACAGAGCCGCATGACAATGCGGGTTATTTTGACTTGGCACCGCTTGATAACGGCGAAAATTGCCGCCGTGAAATATGTCTTACGCTTGAAGATATGGGATACAAAATCGAGGCGTCACATCACGAAATGGCACCGGGTCAGCACGAGATTACATTCAGATATGACGACGCATTAAAAACCGCGGACAGAATTGTTACATTCAGAACTGTTGTAAAAACTATTGCAAAACGTAACGGACTTCACGCAACATTTATGCCGAAACCTATTGCGGGAGTAAGCGGTAGCGGAATGCACCTTACAATGTCGCTTGAAAAAGACGGTAAAAATGTTTTCTATAATGAAAATGATCCGTCAAAGCTTTCCGGTACGGCACATAAATTTACGGCAGGATTATTAAAATATACACCGGATATGGCGTGTTTTACAAATCCGACGGTAAATTCATATAAGAGATTTATACCGGGATATGAGGCACCTTGCTATATTTCTTGGTCGGAAAGCAACAGAAGTTTGCTTGTAAGAGTACCGTCATCGAAAAAGCCAGGTGACGCAAGAATTGAACTTCGTTCACCAGATCCGACAGCTAATCCGTATCTTGCACTTGCGGCTTGCCTTAAGGCTGGTTTGAAAGGCATAAAAGATAATGAAACACTTCCGCCGAGTATTGATGTTAATATCTACAATCTTTCGGATAAAGAACGTGAGGCACTCGGAGTCAAGAGCTTGCCGATAAGTCTTAACGAGGCGATTAAGATTGCAAGAAAGTCCGAATTTATCAGCGAATTGCTTGGTGATAAATTCGCGTCAAGCTATTTTGAAGCTAAGGAAGAAGAATACGGAGAATATCGTCGTACCATAAATCAGTGGGAAATTGAAAAATATTTAATTGCTTATTAATTAAAAACAATTTCCTAAAAAGGAGGGACGGCGGTGGACAGAGTAGTATTGGCTTTTTCAAAAGACGAAACAGCCGACAAAATAAAAATGATGCTTGACGGCAGTGGCTATGATGTTTACACTGTTTGTCACTCAAAAGCAGAACTTTTAAGAACTGTAGCCGATATGGACGAAGTGCTTATAATTATGGGATATAAACTTCCTGACGGAACTGTCGATGATGTTTATGACGACCTTATGGAAGGTCAGAAACTTATGAGCATAGTCAAAGCCGAAAGGCAGAGCAGTATATATAATCAAGATATTTTTGTTGTAACACTTCCTTTGAACAGACAGCTTTTAATAAATTCCGTAGAAACTTTTGTCGGAATTATCGAAAGAAGAAAGCACAGAGCAAAACGTACACCGGAAGAAGAAAAGATAATTCGTGATGCAAAAGCATATCTTATGGAAATACACAGAATGTCGGAGGAACAGGCACATCGATTTATACAAAAAAGAAGTATGGATACAGGTGCGAAGTTTATCGATACGGCAAGAATGATTTTAAATATTTAATGGAGATGAAGTAAATGCAGACATTTAAGTTTTCAAAAATGCATGGTGCAGGAAACGATTACATATATGTAAATTGTTTTGAGGAAAAAGTCGAGAATATAAATGAAACGGCTAAAGCCGTAAGTGACAGACATTTCGGTATCGGTTCGGACGGACTTGTTTTGATATGCCCGTCTGATGTGGCTGATTTCAGAATGGATATGTACAACAGTGACGGCTCACAAGCTGAAATGTGCGGAAACGCAACGCGTTGTGTCGGTAAGTATGTGTACGACAGAGGTCTTACAGACAAGACACAGATTACTCTTGAAACGTTGGCAGGTATAAAAATTCTTGACCTAAATGTTAAAGACGGAGAAGTGCAGACTGTTTGTGTAAATATGGGCAGTCCGGAACTTGTTCCGAAAAATATTCCGATTGACTCAAATCTTGACAGATTTATAAGTGAAGATGTTGAAGTTGACGGAAAGGTTTATAAGGTTACAGGCGTGTCAATGGGTAATCCTCATGCGGTTACATTTATTGATGATACGGACAGTCTTGAAATAGAAAAAATCGGTCCTAAGTTTGAAACGCATAAATTGTTCCCAAAGAAAATCAATACAGAATTTGCACAGATAGTTGACAGAAACACTATAAAAATGCGTGTTTGGGAACGCGGTGCAGGTGAAACACTTGCCTGCGGTACAGGTGCTTGTGCAACAATGGTTGCGGCAAATTTAAACGGTCTTGTTGATGATGAGGCTGACCTTGTACTTTTGGGCGGTACACTTCATATTAAGTGGGATAAAAATGAAAATAAAGTATATATGACAGGTCCGGCAAAGTTTGTATTTGACGGAACAATAACTATATAAGAGCCTGTCGACAAAATGTCGACAGCTCCAAACTGATAAATTTGAACATATAACAGAAAGGAACAAATAAAAATGGCAAAGGTAAATGACAATTATTTAAAACTACCGGGAAGTTACTTATTCTCAACAGTCGCAAAAAAGGCGGCTGCATATACAGAGGCAAATCCAGACAAAGAAGTTATCAAGATGAGCATAGGCGACGTTACAAAGCCGTTGGCTCCTGCGGTAATCGAGGCAATGCACAAGGCAGTTGACGAAATGGGTACGGCAGAGGGATTTCACGGCTACGGTCCTGAGCAAGGTTATGATTTCCTGAGAAACAAGATTGTTGAAAAGGATTATGCGGCAAGAGGTATTGACGTAAAGGCTGATGAAATATTCGTTTCAGACGGTGCAAAATCAGACTGCGGAAATATTGGTGATATTTTCTCTGTTGACAATAAAGTTGCAGTGTGTGACCCTGTTTATCCGGTATACGTTGATACGAATGCTATGGCAGGCAGAGCGGGTGACTTTACAGACGGTAAATGGAATAATCTTGTATATATGCCTTGCAAGGAAGAAAACGGATTTATGCCACAACTTCCGGAAGAAAAGGTTGATATAATTTATCTTTGTTTCCCCAATAACCCAATCGGTGTTGCGGCAACAAGAGAACAGCTTAAACCGTGGGTTGAATATGCAAAGAAGAATGACGCGGTTATTCTTTACGACAGTGCGTATGAGGCATTTATTACAGACCCTGACGTACCGCACAGCATTTATGAAATTGAGGGCGCAAAAGAAGTTGCGATTGAATTCAGAAGTTTTTCAAAGACAGCCGGATTTACGGGTACAAGATGTGCATACACTGTTGTACCGCACGAATTAAAGGTTGACGGAGTTGAACTTAACGGATTGTGGAACAGACGTCAATGCACAAAGTTTAACGGTGTACCGTATGTAATTCAACGTGCGGCAGAGGCTGTTTATACAGACGAGGGATATAAACAGACAAGAGAGGCTATCGCATATTATCTTGAAAATGCGAAAATTATCCGCGAATCGCTTACAGAGGCAGGCTTTACGGTTTACGGCGGCGTGAATGCTCCGTACATTTGGGCAAAGACACCAAACGGTATGAAATCATGGGATTTCTTTGACAAATTACTTGAAGAAACAGGTGTTGTAACAACACCGGGTTCGGGTTTTGGACCGAGCGGTGAGGGATACGTAAGATTTACAGCATTCTCAACTAAGGAAAATACCATAAAAGCAATGGAAAAAATCAAAGCAATTTTGTAAAATATTTAGTAGACAAAACAAAAATAATGTGCTATAATAAGTTTACACAGGATAACAAAATAATTTTTTGACGAAACAAAGGCGTTTCGATCGGTACATATCAATTTATGGATTGGTATGTTCTGATTGAAACGCCTTTTTTGTTCGGCGGAATACAGCGAAAGGATTGAAAAAAATGGAGTATAATGGATTACCCGAAAAACAGGGCCTTTATGACCCGCAATTTGAGCATGATGCCTGCGGAATCGGTTTTATTGCAAATATAAAAGGAAAAACTTCTCACGGCATTATTAATCAGGCAATTCAGATATTGAAAAACCTTGCACACAGAGGCGGTGTCGGCAGTGAGCCTGATACAGGTGACGGTGCCGGTATTTTAATTCAAATGCCTCATGCCTTCATGAAAAAGGTTTGTAAGAATGAAGGGATTAAGCTACCTAAAAAGGGTGATTACGGCGTTGGTATGCTGTTTTTATCGCCGGATAAGGATACAAGAGAAGAAAGTCTTGAAAGACTTACAAAGATTATTGACGGCGAAGAACAGAAACTTCTCGGTATAAGAGAAGTGCCTGTTTATGACGTATGTATCGGTAACAGTGCCAGAGAGGCAATGCCGCATATCGTGCAGGTGTTTATCGGCAAAGGTGACGAAAGCCTTGATGCAGATTCATTTGAAAGAAAGCTTTATATTATCGGCAAGCTTGCAGAAAAGGAAATCAGAAAGAGCGGTCTTGACAACTATTTCTATTTCGCATCACTATCTGCAAGAACGGTTGTATATAAAGGTATGCTTACACCTGACCAAGTTAATGAATTTTACCTTGACCTTAAAGATGTGGATATGGAAACGGCAATCGCACTTGTGCACTCACGTTTCTCGACCAACACATTCCCGTCATGGGAAAGAGCACATCCGAACAGATACATTATCCATAACGGCGAAATCAACACTATCCGCGGTAATGTAAACTGGGTTAAGGCAAGAGAAAGAATGTTCGCGACACCTGAATTTGAGGGTGATATGGATAAGATTTTGCCTGTTATCAATGAGGACGGTTCTGACTCCGCAATGCTTGATAACTATTTGCAGTTCCTACATCTTTCGGGATTCTCACTTCCGAGAGCCGTAATGATGACAATTCCTGAACCTTGGGAAAATAATGCGGATATGGATCCTGCAATGAAAGCGTTTTATGAGTATCACTCATGTATCACAGAGCCTTGGGACGGCCCTGCGGCTGTTGCATTTACAGACGGTCGTTATGTCGGTGCAACGCTTGACAGAAACGGCTTGAGACCTGCTCGTTACTACTTGACCTCTGACGATATGATTATTCTTTCATCTGAAGTCGGTGTAACAGATGTTGACGAGTCTACTATTATAAAGAAAGAACGTCTGCATCCGGGTAAAATGCTCCTTATCGATACAGAAAAGGGCAAGATTATTTCAGACGAAGAAATTAAAAAGGAAGAGGCGCTTCACAAGCCATATGCAGAGTGGGTAAAGAAAACCCTTGTTGAGATTGACAATCTTCCTCTTAATACAGATAAAAAGGGTGACACATGGCACGATTTGGTGCATAAATTAAAGGACGACGCAAAAGGCAATGTCAACGAACATTTGCTTTTGAAGAACTTTATCGTTCTTGAAAATATGTTTGTAAATCGCGAAAACAGTGTGGACAAACTTTCATTGCTTACACGTCAAAAGGCATTCGGATATACTTGGGAGGACGTAAACACAACGATTAAATCAATCGTTGAAAAGGCTGACGATCCAATCGGTGCAATGGGTGCGGATATTCCGCTTGCGGTATTGTCGGAAAAACCGCAGCTTTTGTATAACTACTTCAAACAACTGTTTGCACAGGTAACAAACCCTCCTATTGACGCAATTCGTGAGCAGATTGTTACTTCAACATACACACTTTTCGGTTGTGAACAAAACCTTTTGACATCATCTGAATTGAACTGTCGTAAGGTCAGAGCATTAAGCCCTATTTTAACAAACGAAGAACTTGAAAAATTAAGAAACATTGACCTTGAAGGATTTAAGTCAATAACGATTCCGTCATTGTTTAATGTAAAACAGGAAAACGATATGGAAACCGCTATGGATACAATATTCGAGGCGGCTGATATAGCAATCGAAAACGGATACAATATAATCATACTTTCGGATAAGGGAGTAGATAAAGATAAAGCACCTATCCCTGCACTTCTTGTTGCATCCGGACTTCATCATCACCTTATCAGAAAAGGTACAAGAATGAAAGTATCTATCGTTCTTGAATCGGGCGAACCGAGAGAAGTACACCATTTCGCATGTCTTGTAGGTTACGGCGTAAACGGTATCAATCCGTATATGGCATATGAGGCTATTAAGGAGCTTTCAGACGAAAAACTTCTTGAATATTCATATGAGGACGGCGTAAAGAGATTTAACAAGGCTTGTACAAAGGGCATTGTTAAGATTATGTCTAAAATGGGTATCTCAACAATTCAGTCATATCAAGGCGCACAGATATTTGAAGCACTCGGTATATCTGAAAGCGTTGTAAACAAATACTTTACAGGTACAACAACAAGAATAGGCGGAATGGGTATTGAGCATATCCAAAAGGAAGTGCTTTTAAGACACGCAGAGGCTTTTGATAAAGTAAACGGTAAAAAGGCACTTAAAACAGGCGGTGACTATAAGTGGAGAGCAAAGGGCGAATACCATATGTTCAACCCTGAGTCAATCTACAAATTACAAATGGCTTGTCGTACAGGTAACTACAAGCTTTATAAAGAATATGCAAAGGAAATGGACGAACACCAGCAACATCAATGCACAATTCGCGGTATGCTTGATATTAAGACGATTGATAAGCCAATCGCAATAGATCAAGTTGAAAGTGTGGAAAGCATTGTTAAGCGTTTCAAGACCGGTGCTATGTCATACGGTTCGATTTCACAGGAAGCACACGAATGTCTTGCAATCGCAATGAACAGACTTGGCGGTAAGTCAAACAGCGGTGAGGGCGGTGAAAACCCTGAAAGATATATTCCTGATGAAAACGGTGACAGCCGCAGCAGTGCTATTAAGCAAGTTGCATCGGGACGTTTCGGTGTTCATATTCACTACTTGCAGAATGCAAAAGAAATTCAGATTAAAATGGCACAAGGTGCTAAACCGGGTGAGGGCGGACATCTTCCGGGCGGTAAAGTATATCCTTGGATTGCAAAGGCAAGACATTCAACTCCGGGTGTCGGCTTGATTTCGCCACCTCCGCATCACGATATATATTCAATCGAAGATTTGGCACAGCTAATTCATGACCTTAAAAATGCAAACCGTGACGCAAGAGTAACAGTTAAACTTGTTTCTGAAGCAGGTGTCGGTACTATTGCAGTCGGTGTTGCAAAGGGCAGAGCAGATGTTATTTTGGTATCGGGCTATGACGGCGGTACAGGTGCCGCACCAAAGACAAGTGTACGTCACGCAGGTTTGCCTTGGGAACTTGGCGTTGCCGAAACACATCAGGCACTTTTGATGAACAATCTAAGAAACAGAGTTGTAATCGAAACAGACGGTAAACTTTTGACAGGTCGTGACGTTGCGGTAGCGGCACTTTTGGGAGCAGAGGAATTTGGTTTTGCGACAGGCCCGCTAATCTCAATCGGTTGTGTAATGATGAGAGTATGTAACCTTGATACTTGTCCTGTCGGTGTTGCCACACAAAATCCTAAACTGAGAAAGCGTTTCTGCGGTAAGCCTGAATTTGTTGAAAACTTTATGCGTTTTATCGCACAGGATTTGAGAGAGTGGATGGCTAAAATCGGTGTTAAGACTGTTGACGAAATGATTGGTCACGTTGAAAGACTTAGCCAAAAGACTGTTTCGGGTAACTGGAAAGCAAAAGAAGTAGATTTGTCATCACTATTGTATCAACCGAAAATCTGTTCAAACGATTATGAGAGATACCATAATGAAATGCAGGATCACGAGCTTTACAAAACTCTTGATATGAACACATTATTGAAACTTTGCGAACCGGCTATTAAAGACGGTAAGAAGATTGAGGCAAAACTTGAAATCACAAATATCAATCGTGTAACAGGTACAATTCTTTCATCTGAAATCGCAAGAGCACACGGAGAGGAAGGACTCCCTGAAGACAGCATTAAATTGAACTTTGTCGGAAGTGCAGGTCAGAGTTTCGGTGCATTCTTGGCACCGGGCGTTACAATGAAACTTGAGGGTGACAGTAACGACTATATCGGTAAAGGTCTTTCCGGCGGTAAGATAATTGTTGTACCGCGTAAAGAGGCTAAATTTGTTCCGAGTGAAAACGTTATTATCGGTAATGTTGCATTCTACGGTGCTATTAAAGGTGAGGCATATATCAGAGGTACGGCAGGCGAACGTTTCTGCGTAAGAAATTCGGGTATGACTGCGGTTGTCGAGGGTATCGGCGACCATGGCTGCGAATATATGACAGGCGGTTGCGTTGCCGTAATCGGTAAGACAGGCAGAAACTTTGCGGCAGGTATGTCCGGCGGTATTGCATATGTATATAACAAGGACGGTTCACTTGACAAAAACTGTAACAAGGAACTTGTGGGACTTGAAACATTGTCAGACAAGGATATTGCAAAGCTAAAGGAAATGCTTGAAAATCATGTTAAATATACGGGCAGTGACGTTGCGGAAAATATGCTTAATAACTGGTCGGAAGAAGTAAAGAATTTTGTTAAGGTAATTCCGAACGACTATAAGAAAGTTATAACTGTTCTTGATGAAGAACTTGAAAAGGGAACAGACAGAGATGAGGCAATGCTTATTGCATTTGAAAATGTAACGGGCAAAAAAGTAGAAATAGCGTAATAAGTTTGATATATCGTTCGGGCTTATACAGTCCGAACGGTAACTCTTACAGAAAGGATTTAAAATCATGGGAAAACCAACAGGATTTTTAGAATATCAAAGACAACTTCCTAAGGACAGACCTCCAAAGGAAAGAATGAAAGATTGGGACGAATTCCATACACATTTTGACCTTGCTCAGTTGCAGCTTCAAGGTGCAAGATGTATGGACTGCGGTGTACCGTTTTGTCACACAGGTAAGCAAATCGGAAGAACGTCAATCGGCTGTCCTTTAAATAACCTTATACCGGAATGGAACGACCTTGTATACAGAGGTGATATGGACGAGGCATACAGACGTCTTTCACTTACAAACAACTTCCCTGAATTTACAGGCAGAGTATGTCCGGCACTTTGCGAGGGCTCTTGTACACTCGGTATGCACGACCCTGCCGTTACGATTAGAAATATAGAGTGCCATATTATAGATACAATGTTTGCGGAGAATAAAGTAAAGCCGAGATTACCTGAAAAGTCAACTGAAAAACGTGTTGCGGTAGTCGGCAGCGGTCCGTCGGGATTGGCTTGCGCAGACCAGCTTAATCAAATGGGTCACAGAGTTACTGTATTTGAAAGAGCCGACAGAGCAGGCGGACTTTTGATGTACGGTATTCCGAATATGAAACTTGACAAGAAAGTCGTAAACCGCAGAGTCGAACTTATGGAAAAAGAGGGCGTTGTATTTAAACTTGACACCGAAATCGGTAAAAATTATCCGGCTGTTAAACTTGTAAATGAATTTGATGCGGTTGTACTTTGTACAGGTTCGACAAAACCGAGAATGCTTACTTGCGAAGGTGCGGACTTAAAGGGTGTACATTATGCGGTTGATTTCCTAAAAGCTAATACAAAGAGTTTGCTTGACTCAAATCTTGAGGACAGAATGTTCATAAGTGCCGAAGGCAAAAACGTAATTGTTGTCGGCGGCGGTGATACGGGTACAGACTGCGTGGGTACATCAATCAGACATGGTTGCAAAAGCGTTACACAGCTTGAAATTATGCCTGAACTTTCAGAGGAAAGAATGCCGAATAATCCGTGGCCGGAGTGGCCGAGAATCAAAAAGACCGATTACGGTCAGGAGGAGGCTATCGAGCTTTATGGCAAAGACCCAAGAGAGTATCTTACAACGGTTACAAAAATCGAGGGCGACGATATGGGCAATGTAAAGGCTGTTCATACCGTTGAGGTTGATTGGTCAACAGGTGCTCCTGTTCCTGTTAAGGGTACTGAACAGGTAAGACCTTGCGAACTTGTTCTTATTGCAATGGGATTTTTAGGACCCGAACAGGAACTTTTAAAACAGCTTACTCTTGATGTTGACGGAAGAAGCAACATTCTTGCCAAGGAAGAGGACCACAAGACAAGTCTTAGAGGCGTGTTTGCGGCAGGTGACTGTCGCAGAGGTCAGAGTCTTGTTGTATGGGCAATCAGAGAGGGCAGACAGGCGGCTGACGCAGTGGATAAATTCTTGATGAAATAAGTAACATGCGAAAACAGACAAAATTCTTGCGATTTTGTCTGTTTTTTTAATGCGTTTTTAAAAATACACAGTTTTTCTCTTGAAATTCCCAATAGAAAATGGTAAAATAAAATTAATACATATAGAGAGATTGTCGACATAATGCCGACAGCTCCCAAAATCGTATCTTACGATGTAATTTTTGAGTGTTTAAAGTAGACAAAACCGAAACGGTTTTATCTAATATGACGGTTTTATCTAATATGATAGAATGGAATGAAAACTATGAATAAGCTAAGAAAATTCAACAGTAAATATATGTTTCTGATTCTTGTGTTTATTATTTGTTTTATAGGTTTGTTTGTGTATCTAAAAGGAGATATGTACAAATGCAAAATACTTTCGGAAGATGAATTTGCAACTTTGAAGACGTGGACCGTTGAAAAAGATAATTCAAAAGTGATTTTACCTTGTGGGTTTAAATATACGGGAGAACCGATTGTATTGACGAAGAAGATTGACAAAGTGAATGTGTTTGATGATTCGCAGTATTTAATGGTTATGTCGAGGTATTTTGATTATACCGTTTATGTGGATGACACAAAGCTTTTTGATTTGACCACTCCTCAAAACGGTTTTTCAAAAACTATGGGTACACAGCTTAGGCTTGTCAGAATCGGAAAAGATTTAAACGGAAAAACGATAAAATTAGAAATACGACCTCTTTTGGGAGATCATATACAGTATTCCGTTGCGCCTATGATGATAGGCACCAGGTCGGATATAGTATGGCATATATTAAAATCCGAGCAGTCGGAAGTTATTACAGCTGTATTAATTATAATATTCGGTTTTGTACTCTTGCTGTTGGCAATAATAATACGGTGCAGTGAGTATGAGGATGACGAGAGCGGTAAAATGTTTTACCTTGGTATGATTTCCGTGATATGCGGAATATATCTTGCCTGTCAGTTTAAAGTGTCGCATATTATTGCACCTAACGGGTATCTGCCGTATTATTTTGAATTTACGTCATTAATGCTTATCAGTGTAGCTGTATCGTTATTTATACGAACTAACGTGGATGGCGTTATTAAAAAATTGTATACCTTAATGTCATGCATATTTGTTTTGAATGTGCTTGTACAGACGTTTTTGAATTTTGTATTAAAAATCGATTATAAGATGATGTTGTTTGTAACGCATATTCTTATCGGCTTATTCGTGATATTGATTTTATCAACAATGATTATTCTTCACAAAAAGAAGAGTATACAATATATGTTGATATCAATTATGTTCCCGATTATAGGAAGTGTTATTGATATAGTGAGATTGTATCGGATCAGCGATGACAAAACGATACATTTCTTCTCGATGGGGTTGTATATATTTGTATTAATGCAGGTAACACGGACGATACGACAGTATTTGACAAAAAGCAGAAGTCACCTTAAAGCGGAGGTTTACGAACATCTTGCATTTACGGACGGACTTACCGAGCTTAACAACAGACTGTCTTTTGAAAACGATATAAACGAATGTATCGGCAACAACAGACCGGCTTGTATATCTATTGATTTAAACAATCTTAAACGTGCTAACGATACAATGGGACACAGTGCCGGAGATGTTCTTATAAGAGGTATTGCGACAGTACTTCGTGAGGCAGTCGGAAATGAAGGTAAGATATACAGAATCGGCGGCGATGAATTTGTAGTGTTGATTCACGACATTACCGATGACGGCATAGAAAAAGTGCTTAAACGCATTGAGAAGTGCAGAGTAAAATACAATGAAGAAAATAATGTGAATTTGGATTTTGCAAGGGGTGTATCGTTGTATACGGAGGGTGATACGACTTTTGAAAATCTTGTCGCAAGAGCCGACGCGGAAATGTACAGAGATAAACGTCTTACAAAGAAAGGACGCAGGGATGATTATGAGTGATAAAAGACTTAAAGTCTGTTTAAGAGGGGCGGCAGTGTTTTTGGCGGTGTCGATAGTTTTTTGTATAGCTGTAATATGCGGAGTGAATATACAAAAAAGTAATATGGAAAAGCAACGCCTTGATACCGAAACCAAACTTGCGGAAATGCAAATGCCTACGTTTGCACCGCAGTCGACAGAAGAAGTTAAAAGTGACGGTGACGGTGCAACAGGTGAAAGTAATGCAGTAAAGACGGCGGCTGATGCGTTGGGGATAGATGATGTTACAGTGGGTCAAAGTCAATCCGGAGCAGGTAAAAAGGTAATCGTACTTGACGCAGGACACGGTAAGTCATCATCTGAAATGACATCTGACGAAAAAACAGCCGAAGGTTATGAATATAACGAGTCAAAAGGTAATTGGGGCGAATGGCGACACTATAAAAACGGTACATTCGGCGAAAATTGTCACGGTAGCGGTTGTACAGGCTTGTCGCCTGAAAACGCGTCGTGTTGGTATTCAATGGGTAATGCCGACAGAGATACAGAACCGCAAATCAATCTTGACAATGCCTTGGCAACACAAAAGTATCTTGAACAAATGGGTTATGAAGTTCGTATGACGAGAACGTCAAACGAACAAAATCCGTCAATGGACAAGCGTGTATCGTATTGTTTCCCTAATAATGATACAACGTCAAATCCCGATGCGGCGGCATATGTTTGTATCCACTCAAATGCAGGAGGCGGTCGTGGAACTTCATACATAGCTTTGGGTACGGATTACGAACAGAAATTTATAGGCAGTGACTTTGTCGAAAAGTCCAATGAAATGGGTAATATCATAAATCAAAAAGTTGCGGCAGCAACGGGACTTTCGCAAAATTCACCTATAAATACACCTTATTTGATATTGTTCAATAAATGCCCTGTTCCGATTGCTTATATGGAAATAGGTTTTTACGACAGCTCAGACTTGTCGATATTGCAGTCGTCAAGTGATGAAATCGGTAAGGCTATCGCTGAGGGTGTAGACGAATATTTGAAAAATAATTAAGCAAAAAATGTACTGTTTAGGCAGTACATTTTTGATTTGGAGCAATATTGTTGTTGTTTAAGTTGAAAATCAGTGGTATAATTAAGTCATAAAATTAAAGCGGAGGACAGAAAAATGAAATACGGTAACAATAAATACGAAGATATAAAAATCGCTTATATCGGTGGCGGCTCACGCGGTTGGGCGTGGGGATTTATGAGCGACCTTGCGGTGTGTGAGGATATGTGCGGTACGGTTTATCTTTACGATATAGATTTAGAGGCTGCAAAGAAAAACGAAAAGATAGGCAACTGCATAAAGGATATAGAAGGCTGTAAGTCACAGTGGAAGTACAAAGCCGTTGAAACTGAAAAAGAGGCTCTTGAGGGTGCGGATTTTGTTATTATATCAATTTTACCGGGTACATTCGATGAAATGGAAAGCGATGTACATATACCGGAAAAATACAATATATATCAATCAGTCGGCGATACGGCAGGTCCGGGCGGAATTTTGAGAGCGTTAAGAACAATTCCGATGTTTGAAGAAATCGCAGAGAATATAAAAAAATATTGTCCTGACGCATGGGTAATCAACTACACAAACCCTATGACAATGTGCGTAAAGACTTTGTATAAGGTGTTCCCTGAAATTAAGGCGTTCGGTTGTTGTCACGAAGTGTTCGGTACACAAAAACTGCTTGTAAATGCACTTGAAGATATTAAAGGTATAAAAGACGTAAAACGTGAGGACATTAAAGTTAATGTTGTCGGAGTAAATCACTTTACTTGGCTTACAAAGGCACAGTACAAGGATATAGATATTTTCCCTGTATACCGTGAATTTGCGGAGAAATACAAAGATAACGGCTTTGTGAAGAAGTCAGATGAAAACTGGATGAATAAGTATTTCTCATGCAGTGAGAAGGTTAAGATTGACTTATTTTTAAGATATGGAAGTATCGCCGCGGCAGGTGACAGACATTTGGCTGAATTTTGCCCGGGTGATTGGTATTTGAAAGACAAAGAAACCGTTGAAAAGTGGGGATTTGCATTAACTCCTGTTTCGTGGAGAAAAGGCGACCTTGAGAAACGTCTTGAAAGAAGTGAAAGACTTTACTGCGGCGAGGAAAAGTTTGAATTAAAGGAAACAGGCGAAGAAGGTGTACAGCAGATAAGAGCATTGCTTGGACTTGGCGACCTTGTTACGAATGTTAATATACCGAATTACGGTCAAATTCCTAACTTGCCTATCGGTGCGGTTGTAGAAACGAACGCTTGTTTCAGAGCAAATTCGTTAAATCCTGTATTTGCCGGAAATATTCCGCAGGCAATTTATCCGCTTATAAGCCGTGTGTGCGGTGAACAGGAACAAGTTGTCGATTGTGCTTTAAATCGTGACCTTGACGGTGTATTTAACGCATTTGCAGCTGACCCTAATATGTGTATTTCGGTTAGTGATGCAAGAAAATTGTTTGACGAAATGGTCGACAATACAAAAGAATATTTGAAAATGTATTTCTAAATCGGAGGAGAAATAATGGCTGAATTGAAGTTTGAAATAAAAGAACATATCGGAACGGTATCCGAGAGCAGTAAAGGTTGGACAAAGGAGCTTAATATAGTTTCGTGGAACGGTGCAAACCCTAAATTTGATTTGCGTGATTGGGCACCGGAACATGAAAAAATGGGTAAAGGTCTTACTTTTACAAATGAAGAATTGAAAAATTTAAGAGATATTTTAATTGATATGAATTTATAAATAAATGCACCGCTTTTTAGCGGTGTATTTATTTGTATTGATTGTAAACTAAAGTATATTTATATAGTTGACAATATAAATAAGAAGTGATATAATTCCTACATAAACAATAGGAAAGGTTTTGAGAAAAATGATTGAAGAATTAAAGAACAAAATATTTTCGGGAGAAATGATAACAAAAGATGAGGCAATGAGCCTTATAGACGCACCGATTGATGAGCTTTGTAAAGCGGCTGATGAAATTCGTGAAAAGTTTTGTGACAATGTATTTGACATATGTACAATAATAAATGCAAAAAGCGGAAGATGCAGTGAGGACTGCAAGTATTGTGCACAATCGGCGTTTCACTGCACCAATGTTGAGGAATATCCGTTGCTTGACAAGGAAACAGTCGTAAATGCGGCTAAAAAGAGTGCGGACAAGGGTATTAAGCGTTTTTCACTTGTCGCATCGGGAAAAAGACTGTCAGACAGTGAAGTTGACAAAGTCTGTGAAATTATCAAAGAAATAAGAAAAATAAGCGATATATCTGTCTGTGCGTCACTCGGACTTTTAAACGAAGAACAGTTTAAAAGACTTAAGGACGCAGGATTGACGCGTGTACACAACAATCTTGAAAGTTCAAGAAATTATTTCCCAAACGTCTGTACAACGCATACATATGACGATAAAATAAATGCAATCAAAGCCGCTAAAAAAGCCGGACTTTCTGTGTGCAGCGGCGGTATTGCCGGACTTGGCGAAAGTATGGAGGACAGAATTGATATGGCATTTGAGGTTAGAAATCTCGGTGTAAGTTCAATGCCCGTAAATATGTTAAATCCGATAAAAGGAACACCATACGAAAACAATAAAAAACTTACGAAGGACGATATGCGCCGTATATGTGCGATATTCAGATTTATAAATCCGTCAGCCGCAATCAGACTTGCAGGCGGAAGAATACTTCTTGACGACGGCGGAAAATCTTGCTTTGAATCCGGTGCAAATGCCGCTATATCGGGCGATATGCTTACAACAACAGGAGAAACGGTAATGTCGGATATGCAGCTTATAAAATCGCTTGGTTTTACTGCAGGATTGTTAGACGAAGTTAAGTAATTTATACGAAAATGGGTAAAAATATACTAAAACGATATTTAAAAGTTATGTAATTATGAAAAAGTTGTAAAGAATTAAAAAAAAGATTGAAATATAAGAAAAGAAGTGATATAATATACGCTATGTTAATATGTCTGTAATAGGACACAGAAGGAGGATATTATCACTATGGCAGTGAAAAATGAACAAATCGAAAAAAACCTTGTAAAACTTACATTTGAAGTAAGTGCAGAGGATTTTGACAAGGCAATTAATCAGGTGTACAAAAAGAATGTAAAGAAGTTTAACGTACCTGGTTACAGAAAAGGCAAAGCTCCAAGAAAGATTATCGAAAAGTATTATACAGAGGCTGTATTCTATGATGAAGCTATTAACAGCGTACTTCCGCAGGCTTATGACGAAGCTCTAAAGGAATCAGGTGTTGAATCAGTTGCAAGACCTGAAATTGACGTTGAAGAAATCAAAAAGGGTGAGCCTGTAGTATTTACAGCACTTGTTACAACTAAGCCGGAAGTTAAGCTTGGCGATTACAAAGGTATAGAAGTGGAAAAAATTGACCATACTGTAACAGATGAAGATGTAGATAAGGATATCGAGGCTACACAAAAGAAGAATGCAAGACTTATCACAGTTGATGACAGAGCAATCGAAAACGGCGATATCGCAGTTATCGACTTTGAAGGCTTTGTAGACGATGTTGCATTTGAAGGCGGCAAGGGCGAAGACTACGAACTTGAAATCGGTTCAGGTACATTTATTCCTGGATTTGAAGAACAGCTTGTAGGTGCTGAAACTGACGCTGATGTTGACGTTAAGGTTACTTTCCCTGAAGAATATCATGCAGAAAACCTTGCAGGTAAGGACGCAGTATTCAAAGTAAAGGTTAAGGAAATCAAGAAACGTGAACTTCCTGAGCTTGACGACGATTTCGCAAGTGAAGTAAGCGAATTTGATACAATGGACGAATTCAGAGCAGACGTTCGCAAAAAGCTTGAAGAGGCTGCTGAAAACAAAGCTAAGGTTGAAACCGAAAATGCAGTTATCGACAAGGTTATTGAAAATGCTGAGTTCGATCTTCCTGACGCTATGGTTGAAACTCAAATCGACAACAGTGTAAGAGATTTCGCTCAAAGACTTTCATACCAAGGTATGAACCTTGATATGTATATGCAATATACAGGTATGACAATGGACGCTCTAAGAGCTCAATTCGCTGAACAGGCTAAGAAACAGCTAAGCGGTTCGCTTGTTCTTGAGGCAATTCAAAAGGTTGAAGGAATCGAAGCAGGTCCTGAAGAAGTTGAACTTGAACTTGTAGATATGTCAAAGAAGTACAATATGGAACTTGACAAGCTTAAGGAACTTCTTGGTGACGCTGAAAAGGAAAGCATTAAGAAAGACCTTGAAATTCAAAAGACAATCACTATGATTGTAAACAATGCACAGGTAAAATAATTTCATAATTTCGGAAAGGGATGAATAGTATGGCATTAGTACCAATGGTCGTTGAACAGACCAACAGAGGCGAACGTTCATACGATATTTATTCAAGACTGCTTGAGGACAGAATTATATTCTTGGCAGATCAGGTAACTGACGCAACGGCAAGTCTTGTTGTGGCACAGCTTTTATATCTTGAAGCAAAGGATCCTGATAAAGATATTCAGCTTTATATCGACAGCCCGGGCGGCTCGATTACTGCAGGTATGGCAATTTACGACACAATGCAGTATATAAAGTGTGACGTATCTACAATTTGTATCGGTATGGCGGCAAGTATGGGTGCATTCTTGCTTGCGGCCGGTGAAAAAGGCAAGAGATTTGCTTTGCCGAACAGTGAGGTTATGATACATCAACCTCTTATTGCCGGCGGCGGACTTAGCGGTCAGACAACTGATATTAAAATATACACAGATCATCTTGTTAATACAAAGAAGAAGATGAATGAAATTCTTGCAGAGCGTACGGGACAAACTTACGAAAAGCTTTGTGAGGATACAGAGCGTGATAACTTTATGACTGCTCAAGAGGCTAAGGAATACGGCCTTATTGACGAGGTTATTGTAAAAGCCTCTAAATAAAGGAGTATAAATATATGGACGAAAATAAACATTTCAGATGTTCATTCTGCGGAAAAACTGAACAAGAAGTAGATAAGCTTTTGTCGGGACCGGGGGTATATATCTGTAACGAATGTATAGATATGTGCAACAGTATACTTGACGGTGAATTTGAGCATAAGGGCGGATTTACGGCTACTGAACTGCCTAAGCCGAAGGAAATAAAGGCTTTTCTTGATGAATATGTTGTCGGACAGGAGGACGCAAAGAAAATTTTGTCGGTAGCGGTATATAATCATTACAAGAGAATAGAACATTCTGATATGGCTGACGATGTGGAACTTCAAAAGAGTAATATACTTATGATAGGTCCGACAGGCAGCGGTAAGACGTTCCTTGTACAAAATCTTGCAAAGATACTTAATGTACCTTTTGCCATAGCTGACGCTACTTCTCTTACTGAGGCGGGCTATGTCGGCGAGGACGTTGAAAATATATTATTAAAACTTATTCAAGCGGCTGATTACGATATTGACGCTGCGGAACGCGGAATTATATATATTGACGAAATTGATAAAATTGCACGAAAATCCGAAAATCCGTCAATTACGCGTGACGTTAGCGGTGAAGGTGTTCAGCAGGCACTTTTGAAAGTGCTTGAAGGCACTGTTGCGTCAGTTCCTCCGCAGGGCGGAAGAAAACATCCGCACCAAGAACTTATTCAGATTGATACAACGAATATTTTGTTTATATGCGGCGGTGCTTTTGACGGTATCGAAAAGATTATCGGCTCAAGAACAGGTAAGCAAGGCTTGGGATTTGGTGCACAGATTTCAAGCAAGAAAGAGTCTAACATCAATGAATTACTGGGTAAACTTATACCGCAGGATTTGCTTAAATTCGGATTGATTCCTGAATTTATAGGCAGACTTCCTGTTTTTGCAAGACTTGATAAACTTGACAGAAAAACGCTTATTACAATTCTTACAGAACCGAAAAATGCACTTATAAAGCAGTATAAAGCCTTGTTTGCATTTGACGGTGTAAAGCTTGAATTTGAAGATGACGCGATAGAGGCAATCGCTGATAAAGCGATTGAAAGAAATACAGGTGCGAGAGGACTTCGTTCGATTATAGAGGAGGCAATGTCGGACATTATGTTTGAAGTGCCGTCCGATGACAGTATAAAAACCGTTATCATAACAAAGAAGTGTATAACAGATTTAAAAGAACCTAAGATTATACATGAAAGTAAGGAAACGAAGAAACTCAAAGAAAATTTAGAACCTGACGGAACTCAGGGTTAAGAAACTTTAGGAAGGTGTGAGAAAGAATGTTTGTATCAGAAGATTTGACAGTAAACGAGAAAAATCATCTTGTTATTGGTAAAAATGATACTGTTGAACTTGCAAAGGAGTTTGGAACTCCGCTATATGTATTAGATGAGGATTTAATAAGAAAAAATTGTCGTGTTTATAAAAACGCGATGGATAAATATTACGGAGGAAACGGACTTGTCCTTTATGCAAACAAGGCTTTCTGCTCACTTTTCACTTGCAGACTTGTTAAAGAAGAAGGTTTGGGTATTGACGTTGTATCGGGCGGCGAGCTTTATACGGCGATAAAGGCAGATTTTCCTATGGATAAAGTCTATTTTCACGGCAATAATAAAACTGCTGATGAAATTGAGCTTGCAGTTAAAAATAAAGTTGGTAATATCATAGTTGATAATATTTATGAACTTGAAGCACTTAACGAAACTGCTAAGAAATACGGTGTTGTTCAGAACATAATGTTCAGAATCAAACCGGGTGTTGACGCTCATACTCACAGCTTTATTCAAACAGGTCAAATTGATTCAAAGTTCGGTGTTGCACTTGAAAACGGCGAAGCATTTGAAATCATTGAAAAAGCAAGTAAAATGTCTAACGTAAAAGTAAACGGTGTTCACTGCCACATCGGTTCACAAATTTTTGATATTGAACCGTTCTGTAAAGCGGCTGAAATAATGATGAACTTTGTAGGCGACTTAAAGGACAAGCTTGGTCTTGAAATTGATAATCTTAACCTTGGTGGCGGATACGGTATTATGTATACCGAAAATGACGATCCTGTACCGTATGATGAATATATTCAGCACGTTTCAGAGGTTGTTAAGGCTACTGCAGAAAAAAGAGGAGTCAAACTACCGTTCATTCTTATGGAGCCTGGCCGTTCAATTATTGCACCGGCAGGTATTACGCTTTATACAGTAGGCGGAATTAAGGATATTAAGAATGTGAGAAAGTATGTGTCGGTAGACGGCGGTATGGGTGATAACCCAAGATATATACTTTACGAATCAGAGTACGAGGCGGTTGTTGCGAACAACGCAAATGCCGAACGTACCGAAAAGGTTACAGTAGCAGGTAAGTGCTGTGAATCCGGAGATATTTTGCTTAAAGATGCGATGATGCCGGAAATCAAAGTCGGAGATACTTTGGCAGTTCTTGCAACAGGTGCTTATAACTATTCAATGGCAAGCAATTATAACAGAATTCCGAGAGCGGCAGTTGTTGCTGTTTCGGACGGTAAAGCTAAAGTAGTTGTAAAGCGTGAATCATATGAGGACCTTATAAAGAACGACGTTCTTTAATATATTGGTTTAATTAAACTGACACAAAAAGGAGCTGAAATCAGCTCCTTTTTGTTATTTTTGTTTTGTCATAGAACAGTTAGGACAAATGTTGTTTGCCTTTAAATAATTATTTCCCCAATCGCAAATGCTTGATAATATAGGAATAAAACTTGTTCCGAGCGGCGTAAGTGAATATTCCACTTTCGGCGGAACTATGGGATAAACTTTTCGTGCAATCAGTCCGTCATTTTCAAGTTCGCGGAGCTGTTTTGTAAGCATTTTCGGCGTTGCGGATGAAAGCAATTTTTGTAATTGCCCAAAACGTAATGTTTTACCCGATAAGTGCCATAATATAAGTGGCTTGTATTTTCCGCCCACTATTTCAAGTGTTGCCTCAACAGGGCATATATAATCGTGGTTCATATGTATTACCTCCAATCCATACTATCATAAATGATAGTATCTATCAAAAAAGTGCATACTTGAAAAATAAATAATTTACGATATAATAATATCATAAACAATAAATAAATTCAATCAAAATATTCGGGACGGTGATAATGTGACTGAAAAATTTAATGTAACGGGAATGACGTGCAGTGCGTGCAGCGCACACGTTGAAAAAAGCGTCAAAAAACTTAACGGTGTGAAATCTGTAAACGTAAATTTGTTGCAGAATAATATGCACGTTGATTTTGATGAAACGGCTGTAAGCGTTGACGATATTATAAACGCGGTTGTTTCGGGAGGATACGGTGCGTCTGTTGTGGGAAAAAAACAAGAAAAGAAAGACAACAAAATCGACAACGAAATTTCAAATATGAAGTTCAGACTTATTGTGTCGCTTGTTTGCCTTGTGCCTCTAATGTACATTTCAATGGGACATATGTGGGGTTGGCCGTTTTTGAGCGTGTTTCATGGTGCAGAAAACGGAATAACATTTGCACTTACGCAAATGCTTTTAACGTTACCGATAATGTACGTCAACAGAAAATACTATATAACAGGTTTTAAGACGTTGTTTCACGGTGCACCGAATATGGATTCGCTGATAGCGATAGGTTCGGGCGCGGCATTCGCGTATGGAATCATTGCAATATATTGCATAGGATACGGACTCGGACACGGTGACAAGGAATTTGCACATTCATATATGATGAATTTGTATTTTGAGTCGGCGACAATGATACTTGCACTCATAACCCTCGGAAAATTTCTTGAATCGAGGGCAAAAGGGAAAACATCACAGGCGATAGAAAAACTTATTGATTTATCGCCGAAAACGGCAGTTGTAATTCGTGACGGAAAAGAAGTTACAGTCGGTGTAGATGACGTGCAAATCGGTGAAATTGTCGTTGTAAAAGCAGGACAATCAGTTCCGCTGGACGGTGTTATCGTTGAGGGTAACGGTGCGATAGATGAGTCGGCTATTACAGGCGAGAGTATTGCGGTTGAAAAAAATGTCGGTGATAAGGTTATCGGAGCTACTATAAATAAATCGGGATATTTTAAATTTAAGGTTGAAAAAGTCGGCGAAGATACTGCATTGTCACAGATTATACATCTTGTGGAAGAAGCTTCGGCATCAAAAGCACCGATTGCAAAGCTTGCCGATAAGGTCAGCGGTATATTTGTACCGGTTGTAATATCAATCGCAGTGATTACGATTATAGTGTGGTTGCTTTTGGGTAAAGGCGTTAGTTTTGCACTTTCAATGGGAATATCGGTACTTGTAATTTCTTGCCCGTGTGCGTTGGGATTGGCAACACCGACTGCAATAATGGTCGGTACAGGCAAGGGCGCGCAGTACGGAATACTTACAAAGTCAGCCGAAAGTCTTGAAACAGCACATCAGGTTGATACGGTCGTACTTGATAAAACAGGCACGATAACAGAGGGTAAGCCTTCTGTAACGGATATAGCACCTGTCGGAATTTCCGATAAGGAACTTTTACAGATTGCAGCGTCAATAGAATATTTGTCGGAACACCCTCTTGCAAAGGCTATTGTTGAAAAAGCCGACGGCTTGGAATTTAGTGATGTTGCAGATTTTGAACAGATTGTCGGACAAGGTGTAAAAGGCAATGTTGACGGAAAGAAAGTTTTAGCCGGAAACTATAAGATGATGCGTGAAAACAATATTGAAGTATCGGAAGATGAAATATTCGCGAATGACGGAAAAACATCATTGTATTTTGCGGTGGATAATAAATTTGTCGGAATAATCGCGGTTGCCGATACCATAAAGGAAACAAGCAGGCAAGCGATAGAAGATATGCGTAATATGGGACTTGACGTAATAATGCTTACGGGTGACAATGCCGTTACGGCAAATGCAATTAAAAACAAGCTGCCGTTAAGCAGTGCCGTTGCGGAGGTGTTGCCGTCAGACAAGGAAGATGAAGTGAGAAAACTTCAGCAGAACGGTCACAAAGTTGCAATGGTCGGTGACGGAATTAATGACGCACCTGCTTTGACTCGTGCAGATGTAGGTATTGCTATTGGTGCAGGAACGGATATAGCTATTGAATCGGCTGATATTGTATTGATGAAAAGCGATTTGCAGGATGTTGTTACGTCAATAGAGCTAAGCCACTCGGTAATCAAAAATATAAAAGAAAATCTGTTCTGGGCATTTTTCTATAATGCACTCGGAATACCGGTTGCGGCGGGTGTTTTGTACGGTATAGCAGGATTGAAATTAAATCCTATGATTGCCGCGCTTGCTATGAGTTTCAGTTCGGTGTTCGTTGTGTCAAATGCGTTGAGATTGAGATTTTTCAAACCGAAACGCAATAATATTAAAACTGTAAAAAATGAAAAGGAGAATATAACTATGACAAAGACAATTAAAATTAACGGAATGATGTGTTCACACTGTACAGGCAGAGTTGGAGAGGTGCTAAACGCAATAGACGGAGTAAGTGCGGAAGTTTCACTTGATAACGGCGGTCAGGCAGTTGTAACACTTGTAAAAGACGTGTCGGACGATGTGCTTAAAAAAGCTGTTGTTGACGCAGGATATGAAGTTGTAGGTATAGAATAAGAATTAATCAAAATTTGGATTGTAGACAAAACCGATATGGTTTTGTCTACTTTATTTTTTTGATGTCGATGGCTTTAATTATATCATATTTTAAAATTAATTTTGTAATACCAAACATTATAAAATTGCATATATTCCATTATTTAAGTTTTACATAAATCCGATTTTGTGATATACTATAAAATGTATTGTTTTTTATATGGAGGAATGTTTTGTGAGGAAGAAAATTTTATTTTTTGCAATGACGCTTTTGTTGCTTATGGGAATAACTGCAAGTGCAGATATTTTGGGTGAGCAAAACGGAGGTTGGAGTACGTATATGGGAGCATTTACATACTTTCATAATGTACAGTTCAATTCAGACAGCGTCGGTAAGCAAAATGAATATTATGTTGAATATACACCGAATGAGGACGCCGTACCGATTGTTGTAAACGGTGCGAGCATATGGGGAACGAGAAATATTAAACAGGCAGAGCAATATATGCAGGAGAACGGTTTAAGACCGCTTGCCGGAATTAATGCCGATTATTTCTCATTTAAGACAGGCATTCCGATGGGTTACACAATAGCCGACGGCGAAATTATATCAAAGGAATACGGCGGACAGGACGCGGTCGGTTTCAGAAGTGACGGAACGGGTTTTATAAAGTGGCTTGACATTCAGACGACAGTGACGGACGGTGAAAAGTCGATTGACGTTATGTATATAAATAAGTGGTGTCAGGCGGGATTTGATCCTGTTTATCTTTTGACGGACAAATTCGGAAAAACGACAAAAACTCAATCGGAATGTATTTTTGTTATTTGCACACCTAACGAGGGCAGACTGCACGTGGACGAAACAATGTCGCTTACTGTTGACGATGTGTTCATATATAACGGTGAGATAGAAATTCCTGAGGGTAAGGTTGTTTTGCTTATGGATACAAGCGGTGTAAGTGAATATTATGACTTTTTGAGCAGACTTCATGCAGGTCAGACTTTAACGGTCGCAAATCAGGCGGTCGGAGATGACGGTACTTGGAAAACAGCTGAAAATGCTGTAAGCAGTGTCGGCGGCAGACTTGTAACAAACGGAGCTGCAAATTCCGATTTTGAGGCGGGTGCGGCACCGAGAACTGCTGTCGGAATAAAAGCAGACGGCAATATTATTTTCTATACGCTTGACGGCAGACAGTCGGGTTACAGCTATGGCGCTCAACTTAAAACACTTGCGAAACGTATGGTTGAGCTTGGGTGTGTTGACGCGTTAAATCTTGACGGCGGCGGTTCGACAACCATTTCTGCGTGGTTTCCGGGAAAAGACAATACAATGGTTGTAAATTCACCGTCGGACGGTTATTTGAGAAGTGTTGCAAATTATATTTTCTTAAAGGACAATCGCGAGAGAACGAATATTCCGTGGATAATCAATATTACAGGCGGAACTAATAATAACTATCTTTCGGGAATGACCGCGAATATTAATATAGAAAGCGTATACGATACCGCAAATTATAAAATGGAAGAACCGTATAATATAAAATATCGTGCGGAAACCGATACGGACAGTACGGTAGACGAAAACGGAGCAGTATCGCTTAACGGTACAGGTGATGTTAAAGTTGTTATGTACGGCGATAACGGTGACGTGACGGACGTGACATACGGTGTTTATGAAACACCTGAAGAAATCAAGGTATATAATCAAGCGGACTGGAAAGAAATCAGCGAAATCTATACAGAGGCAAACGAAGAATTACAGCTTAATCTTTCGGCGGCGTCATACAAAAACGGAACCGAATTGCTTTCAACAAACAGATTGTATAAATGGGAAGTTGAGGGCGATATAGGTACGATAACAGAGGACGGCATTTTCACACTTGCCGATACGGTCAACAAAGACGGTAAAATAAAGGTGACGGCAGGAAATTTAACGAAAGAAATACCGGTGCATATTTCGGATTATCCGAGTACACCTAATCCGTTTTACGATACAGAAAATCACTGGGCAAAGGATATAATTGCCGATATGGCGGCAACAGGGATTATCAGCGGTTTTGAAGAAGACGGAAAAATGATTTTTAAGCCTGACAACAATATGACCAGAGCGGAATTTGCATCGATGATAGCAAATTACAAAAAACTTGATTTTTCAAAATATGATGATGTAAAGCTTGATTTTACGGACAATGATATAATACCGCAGTGGGCAGTTCCGGCTGTAAAAGCTGTGTATAAAGAGGGTATAATTTTAGGCCGCGTCAATGACGACGGAACAAGCACATTTGCACCGTATGACAATATAACGCGCGCAGAGGCAATGACGATTTTGGAAAGAATACTTCCGGATAATGATGATTTGCCTAATCTTCCTTTTGCGGATAAAAACGATATACCGAAGTGGGCGGAAGAAGGTGTCAGCAAGTTGTATTCGACAGGTATTGTGAGCGGTTATGAGGATAACACGATACTTCCGAATAATAATATGAAACGTGCCGAAGCGGCAACGATGTTGTATAAAATTGAAAATAAATAAAACAATAGGCTGTCGTTTTTTTGCCGACAGCCTATTGTTTTGCCCAAACGAGGTTAAAGTATTCCTCTACGGTCATATTCGCATACTTTTTAAATTCACTGTAAAATTCTTCGGGAGATTTAAAACCGCATTGATTATAATACTTTTCGTAATGAGTATTTCCTACCTTGAAAACCGCGTACTTCGCAAATTCCATACGGTAAAAGTAAATCAGCTCATTCATATTTTTGCCGTAACGATTTATAAAAATATCGTTAAGCTCCGTTATTGAAATTTTGTGTAATTTCAGATATGGCGAAAAGTCTATATTTATTGAAGATATGTTTTGTTTTATAAAATCAAAACTACTCTCGGCAATAAAATCTTCGGTTGTCAAAAGAGCGGGTTTTGATGAAACATAACTTTCACCGCATACACCGATAAGATTGTACATATTAACAGAATTTTGTATATCGTCTTTATCGTGCATATAGCCGTCATACGCAATATTAAATGCGTTAAAAACGTCGTTGCTTTTCGGAACAAAAACAACGGCTGGGTTAAAATCAAAGTATTGGAGATAATTTGTAACGAAATTACCGTTAAACGCAATACGCTTTATAGAAAAATTTTCTTGCTGTCTGAGCGAAAACAGAATTGAAGAATTTATAAATACGATATCGCCTTTGCTTACGGTTTGTTCAATGTTGTTTTCGGTGCATATTTTACCTGTTCCGCTTGTACACAAAATGAATTGATGGTGCGGAAAGTTGCTCATAAACATAACCTTTGAAAGATTGTTTATTTCCTGTATATCACATATGTATGTCGGTAAAAATTTTTCGTAATTCTTTTTCATAGCTTATATTTCTCCGAATGTGTTAATACTTCTGTATTCCGTAGGCGTAATGCCTATATATTTCTTGAATGTGTTGCAAAAATAACTTTCGCTGTTAAACCCGGAATTGATTGCAACATCCGAAAGTGACATATTTTTGTTGCTGACTAAAAGTTGTTTGGAATTTTCTATGCGTATATTGGTAAGAAATTTTTGCGGTGTTATATTGTAAACTTTCTTAAAAATAATTCCGAGATAAGTAGGAGTTACTTTAATCATTTCAGCCAAAGCGGATATTGAAATATCGTGCATATAGTTAGATTTTATATAATCAATACACGGCTTGATTAAATTCGCTTTGCTATTGTTGGGATTGCCCTCAATGCAAGATGCAATATCGAACAATACGGTATACAAAAGTCTGCTGCAAATTGAATGAGCATTTTCGGTATTGGAGTTGTTTAGTTCAATAATTTTTTTAAAATTTTGATATACTTTTTCTTTAATATTTTCGGTAAGGTGAATTACACCGCTTTTTGAATATCCCAAAAACATCATAAGCTCAATCAGAGCATATCCGCCCATAACGATGTAGTCTGTTTTCCATGGAACAGAGGTGGGTTTATATGAATTTGATGTTGCGGAAGTAAAGTACATAATATCTCCGCTTTGAACTTTGTGCGAAACATTGTTGTGGTCTGTAAAAACACCTTCTCCGCTGTAACAAACGGAAATTTGAGAATGTAGCATAAAACCTTTGCCGCGACTTATTTGTGCTTGATGTTCAAGCGATTCCGAGCCGTAGACATACACCGGTAAAAGTCGTTCTTCTTTTGCTGATACAGGTTTGAACATATTATCCGCCTCCGATATATCTGTTGAGTCTGTCGGCAAAGTGTTGACAGACGCGTCTTTAATCTAATATCTATTATAAAATATCTAAGTACAAAAGTAAAGCAAAACAGTTAGAAAATTTACAACTGTTTTAGAAATCTTATAATTGTAATGCACTATGTGGGAGTGCTATAATATAATTAACGGATAATGTAATCTTAAGGAGGAGAAAAAACCAATGAATAAGAAAAAGATTATAAGCACAATCTTGGCATGTGCTATGCTTCCTTTTGGCGGCTTAATCAGTGCATCTGCTCAAGATACAAAACCGACATATGTACAGCTTAATCCGGCTGACGCGTCACCTTTTAACAACGGTGAGTTCCAAGGCTGGGGTACTGCACTTTGCTGGTGGGCAAACAGATTAGGTTACAGTGAAAAACTTACCAATGCGGCGGCAGAGGCATTTTTCTCAGACGAGGGATTGGGACTTGACATCGCACGTTACAACTTAGGCGGCGGTGACGATCCGACACATAATCACATCAACCGTTCTGACTCAAAAGTACCCGGCGTGTACAGTGCTTACAAATTGTCAAGTGACGGCAAAGATGTAGAGAGCATTACATATGACATTACGAAAGACCAAAACCAATTAAATATCGCAAAAGCGGCACTAAAAGCAAATCCTGATTTGTATTTTGAAGGATTTTCAAATTCCGCACCGTATTTTATGACTAAAACAGGTTGTACAAGCGGCGGCGGTACTGTAAACAGTGACGGAACGGTTACGTCAAACGGAAAATTGAATAACTTAAATGACGATATGTATGATGATTTTGCCAAGTTTATTGCAGACGCAACAAAGCTTTTCAAAGATAACGGCATAGAGTTTAAGAGCTATTCGCCTATGAATGAGCCTGATACGGATTATTGGGGTTACGGCTCACCAAAACAAGAGGGCTGTCACTTTGATCCGGGTGCAAGTCAGTCAAAGATGATTACGGAAACAAGAAAAGCACTTGACAATGCAGGACTTATAGACGTGCTTGTAGCAGGTATGGACGAAACAAGTTTGAAGAAAACAGCAAACAATCTCGGAAGTCTTACAGACGAGGCAAAGACTGCACTCGGCAGAGTTGATACTCACACATATTCAGACCGTGGCTATCACGCTCAGGTTAAGGCAAAGGCACTTGAACTTGGCAAAAACCTATGGCAGAGCGAAGTTGACAAGGGCGGTAACGGTGCAACTCTTGCAAGTATGATTATCGAAGATATGAACGGTATGCAACCGTCCGCATGGGTAATGTGGGATATAGTGGACTTCCATAAGGACTCAAAATTCGTAGACCCGACGAGCGGAAACAAGACGGAGGCTAACAATTCTTTGGCATACACAGGCAGTGTATGGGGCGTAGGTATGGCAGACCATGATGACGAAGAATTGGTACTTACAAATAAGTATTACACATACGGTCAATTTACAAAGTACATAAATCCGGGTGATACAATTATTGCCTCATCGGCAAACACACTTGCCGCATACAACAAAAATACAGGCGATATTAAAATCGTAGCAAACAACGGTGCAAATTCGTCTGATGTTGATTATGTATTTGACCTTTCGGGATTTAATACGGTAGGTACAAACGTAAGAGAAATCAGAACAGATATGGCAGGCAAGGAAAAGTGGGCAGAAATCAAAGACGGTGCCGTACTTGACGGAAAAACTCTTACAACAACTCTAAAAGCAAATACAGTAACAACATATTTGATTGAAACAGGCGCAAAGGTTACAAGTTTTGAACCTACAAGCACGGGTTTAAAATACAGCTATACACCGAGTGAAACATTGAACGGATATAATCAATATTTTGCAGTGTACGATAAAAACGGTTTACTAAAAGCTGTTACGGTAAATCAACCGACAGGAGAACTAACAGGTGACTTTACAGACTGCACATTCAAGTTTATGGCTTGGGACGGAGTTACTCCGAAAGCCACAGTAACAAACACTACTTCACAGCTTGGAACAGATTATGCGGTTATTACAGGCAGTGACGTTGAAATTAAACGCGGTGACGAGGTACAACTTGCCCTTGGCACAAATTTAAAAGGTGACGTTACTTGGTCTGTTGACAGTGACGCAACTGAAAACGGTATTGCCGAAATTTCTCAGACAGGTCTTTTGAAGGCTAAGAAACCGGGCAAGGTAACTGTTACGGTTAAGGTAGGCGACTACACAACTTCAAAAACTTATGACATCACTGTTTATGCAACAATTTCAGGTGCGGCAACTGTAAGTGTCGGCAAAACATCACAATATACTATTGATACAAATGCAGAGGGTACACCTGTTTGGAGCGTAAGCGATGAAAAAGTTGCAACTGTTTCACAAGACGGTACAGTAACTGGCGTATCGGCAGGAACAGTTACAATAACGGCGACAATCGGTGACGTTAAGGCTACAAAAGATATTAAGGTAACAATGTATACTCTAAGCGGAACGGCTTCATGGGGAAATGCCACAACAGCACCGAGTGACGCTAACGATTATCGTAAAGCGGCAGACGGCGACCTTGATACATATTTTGACGGCGTACAAAACGGCTATGTAATGTACGACTTCGGCAAGACTGTTAAAGTAAATAACGTAAAACTTGCCGCAAGAAGCGGAAACAGTATGCCTGAAAGAACAAAGGACGGTAAAGTTCAGGCTTCAAACGACGGCATAACATGGACTGATTTGTATACAATCAGTACGGCAATTCCGTCAGGTCAGTACACAACAATAAGCAGTACAGATTTGGCTGATCAAAACGCATATCGTTACTTCAGATATACTAACGATACTAATATGACAAATATCGCAGAATTTTTGATTGACGCAACTCCGTCTTCGGAAACGGCAGTCGGAGCACCGAGCGTTACGGATATTGATGAAATGAGCGATGATTTTGAAGATTCAACAAATATCTTTAATGCAAGTGCAGGAGATTTGTCGGCAGACGGAAATCAAGTATATGCAACAGGTCTTGAAAGATTCGGTAACGTATTTGTTCCTGTTAAAGCAACTGCAAAAGCAGAACTTTCAGAGGCAAAGTCACTTACAAGCAAGGATAAATTCAGACTTACATTCGATATGTTCTCAGGTTGGGAGCAGAACGGTAAGGAAAATACATTCTCTGTTAAAGACGCAGACGGTAACGAGATTGTAGGGTTTACAATCACAGGCGGCGGATATAATCTTAATCAAATGCGTATCGGAGGTACAGACGTACTTGCCGATTCGGAGAAACCGGTAATCCAGTGTAAATCAACTGATGTCAAAAACGGTAAATTGCGTGGTGCAAACGGTTGGCAGACTTCATCACAGAAGTACGCAAATAATATGGGACTTAATAAAAAGGTAGAAATTATAATAGACGGAACAGGTTCGGCAAGCGTAAGCTTTACAGGCGGTGAGACTGATGTAAGTTACACAGGAACAATAAGCACACCTATAAGCGTTAAATCGCTTGAATTAACAGGTTCATACAACGGTGCAAGAGGAAGAGTTGTTTCATATGATAACTTTAACGCAGATGTAATATCATACAGCAGTGAGTTGGCGGCACCGACGCCGACTCCTGAACCAACCGCAGCACCGACGGTTCCGGAAAGCGGCGAGCTTATCAATATGAATTTTGATAACGGCGACTTAACAAGTACATCATCATACGGCAAGGCAACAGGTACACCGAAATTTGTTACGGTTGACAATAAGAAGTGTATTCAGTTTGACGGAACAAGCGGAACGGTTGTTACGCTTACAGACGCAAACGGCAATTCACTTTTGACAGGTCAGAAAAATATCACAATTTCATTTAAGGTTAAGCCGACAACCACAACAACATCATGGTGGTTCTTTGCCGCACCAAACAGCAGTGCACAGACATATCAAAAGGAACAGTATCTTGGTGCAATGACAAACAGCGGCACACTTACATTTGAAAGATATAATAATTCCGGTACAAGAAGTGAGGCGGCAAAAGGTGCGTATAACACAAATGAATGGAACGATGTAATCATTTCGATTGCCGACGGCGTAACGGACGTTTATATAAACGGAACAAGAACAAACAGTGTTGATTCAACAGTTAATATTTCGGATATGCTCGGCAAAAATTCAGTGGCATATATCGGTAAGGCTAACTGGGGTTCTGGCGAGTATGCAACAGGTTATATAGATGATTTTGTAATCTATAACTATGCTTACGAAAATCCTTTAAATTCACTTGATTTGGGTGATTTGACAGCTGTTACATCTGACATTACAATCCCTACGCAAAATGGCGTTACATGGTCAACTTCAGACGCTGCTGTGGTTACAACGGCAGGTAAGATTACAAGAAGTGACGAAACAAAAACAGCTACTTTGACTGCAAAAATGACAAAAGACGGTGTTGAATTTACAAGAAACTTCGACGTAACTGTATTGGGATATACAGCGGTTATTGACAGTTTCAAAGCATATGCCGACGGAAATAAAATCGTTTATGCAAGTGACTGTGATTCGACGAAAGATAAGTATGCCGTAAAGGTTTCATTGGCTGATTCAGACGGTACGGCAGTCGGAACAGAGCAGACAAATGCGACAGGCAGCTTTGATAATCTTGGAGTAGGTAAGTATAAAATAACAGCAACATTATCAGACGGAGCAACAGAAAAGAAAAAGGTGGAAAAAACAATTAATATTAAGAACCTTGATGATATGAGTGCGTACTTGTTTGTTCACTTTGTTGATACACAAGAGGACGCAACTCGTGAACAAATCTATTTCTCAGTATCAAAAGACGGTAAGACATGGACAACGCTTAATAATAAGCAACCGTATTTGACAAGTACTGTCGGTACACAGGGAGTTCGTGACCCGTATATTCTTCGCGGTGAGGACGGTAAGTTCTTTATTATCGCAACAGACCTAAGCGTCTATAACTTAAAGAATAACTGGACAGCCGCCGCACAGCAAGGCTCGAAGAGCATTGTTGTATGGGAAAGCAGCGACCTTGTTAATTGGAGCGAGGCAAGCCTTGTAAAGATTAATAATGACAATGCCGGTTGTACATGGGCGCCGGAGGCTTGCTATGACCCTGAAAAGGATGAATATATGGTATTCTGGGCATCGGTTGTAAGCGATGACAGCTATCAAAAGTACAGAATTTACAGAAGTTATACAAAGGACTTCAAGACATTCTCTGCTCCTGAATTGTATATAGAAGAGCCTAACGCGGTTATTGATACAACTATTATCGACCATGAGGGTACATATTACAGATTTACAAAGAATGAGGCAAAATCAAGTATCACAATGCAGGAGTGTACATCTCTAAGCGGTGATTGGAAAGATGTTGCAAACTATAATTTGGGTAGTATGACAGGCTATGAAGGTCCTACAATTTATAAATTAAACGGTAAAAATGAATGGTGCTTACTTCTTGACTACTTCTCAAAGAGTAAGGGCTATAAGCCTTTTGTAACAACCGATATTACAAAGGGTGAATTTACGGCAGATTCAGACTTCTCGTTTGACGGTACATATCGTCACGGTACTGTAATGCCGATTACACAGGCTGAATATGAAAGTTTGACAGCTGAATAATGTGAAAAACTGCGGGTAACAATACTCGCAGTTTTTTTATTTGACAAGTGTGATATAATTAGAATAAAAACGTAAGGTGATTAATATGAACAAAAGAGAAGAACTTGCCAGACAGGCATTTAAAGAGGGATACAACTGCTCACAGGCAATGGTGGCGGCGTTCAGTGACTTGATGGGTATGGATAAAAAGACTGCGCTAAGACTTGCGTCATCATTCGGCGGCGGAATGGGCAGAATGAGAGAAGTTTGCGGTGCCGTAACGGGAATGTTTATGGTGGTCGGAATTTTGTACGGATATGACGATGCGAAAGATTATGAGGGTAAAAAAGATACCTATGCACTTGTACAGGAACTCGCAAATCAATTTAAAGCGGAAACAGGCTCTATTATATGCCGAGAACTTTTAGGACTTGACGGAAAAGATAACAGTCCCGTTCCGTCAAAGAGAACAGAAGAATATTATAAGAAACGCACTTGCGAAGATAAAGTCGGTCTTGCGGCAAAAATACTTGACGAATATATCCAATCGCATTGCCCTAACGGAACTTGCAATTATTAACAGACAAAGTCTTTACAGTTTGAAAAATATATGTTATAATGTAAATAGAGTAATATAAATGTGATTTTGAAAGGGTGATAGATATGTTAGATAAAAATGATTTACAGGCAATTCAAGAAATGATGCAAGCGAGTTTACAATCAAATTTACAAGCTATCAATGAAAGACTTGACACAATGCAAGATGACATTATAATTATTAAATCGGATGTAAAGACACTAAAGAACGATGTTAAATTTAACCATAAAACCGAAATAAACGTTATTGATTACATTGAAAATAGACTTGATGAAAAAATAGACAGTAAAATTAATCAGTTAAAGGCTGAATTAAACAAAACAGCATAGAGCATAAATGAATTTATTAAAGGGTGTAAAGTCTTTGACAACAAATAAGACTTTGCATCCTTTTTGTATTTTGGGGAGGGAAAAAAATGAAAAAGTTTATGATAGGATTATTATTTATTATTTTATTATCAACAACATTAAGTGCCAATGCAGAAACAGTAGTTTTAAAAGCAAATAGTTATGATAAGTTGGAAAATGCTTATTTTGACTACCATAATGTAGATGTTTTGTCGAATCAAGAAGGGAACTTCTTTTGGTGGACGGGTACTGAGTTTATAAAATGCTCTCTTTTAGATACTAAATTTACAAAATCCGATGATTTGGTAGAGTGGAGTGATATGGATCTTAGCGATGATGCACGTATGAAAATTAGCAGACAGTATAGGGCAAATATTAAGCATTATGGGGATAAATATATTGTATATGATGAAATTTTCAACCCTTCTATAATTATAGATAAAATGGAAAGAACACATGGTCCGATAATTAAACCAATATATACATTGGATGAAAATTTTAATTTGATATGCGAAGTTCAGTTGGATAATCCGTTGACCGATTTTGAATATGTAGACGGTGTTTATTATATTGAAACACAAGAATACACAAAATTAGGACCACAAAAATATGAAAGTAAAAATAATATTTACTATTCTCATGATGCGATTGAGTGGCAAATTGATAATGAAAGGAGTAGTATGCCGCAAAGCAATGGCAGAAATTCTCTTGTATTTCAAGGAGAGTTGGTAAATTTTAATGCAAGTAATTATAGATTTGAAGTAAAAGATATGTTCATAGAAAAAAATAAGTCGGATTTAATTAAAGTTGTGCAAGAAAGACCTATAACATGTTACTATAAAGCAAAGGGCGATATCTATGTTGAAATGCAATCTGATAATAGTAATACATTCAGAATATCTCGGGACGGTGTATATTCTGTTGATGTAGCAATCCCTGAATACAGTGGTAATATATCCGGAAAAAGTGAATTTATTTTTGAATGTAATTTATGGAAAGATAAGCTTGTTATACGTACCAGAAAAAGATTAATAGAATATGATATGGCAGATATTGAAGATGTATTAAATGAAAAATGCCCGTCGGATACGCCGTATATTGAGTTTAACGGTAATATTCTCGGCTTTGACGTACCGCCGATTATCGAGGACGGCAGCACACTTGTACCTATGAGATTTTTGTTCGAGCAAATGGGAGCAGATGTTGAATGGGATAGCGAAACTCAGACAGCAACAGCAACGATTGATAATAAGGCTGTGACATTCTCAATCGATAACGTCAACGCGAGAATAAATAATAAACCCGCTAAAATGGATGTGCCCGCAAGACTCGTAAATGGCAAAACAATGGTACCGCTGCGCTTCCTTTCGGAAAATATGGGATATGACGTAG